>LFIK01003061.1_pt1 | contig 13571 bp, 11 predicted proteins | sample 643401 | NCBI WGS metagenome assembly LFIK01 (sample SAMN03777447, study PRJNA286221) | soda lake metagenome | biome: soda lake; feature: Kulunda steppe; material: water; isolation source: sample T5-Br brine of Lake Tanatar-5 | place: Russia: Kulunda steppe | collected 2010-07 | reverse complement strand
GCCTATCGCGTTTTCGCTGACCGCTGCGCTAAACGCCGAAAGTGTTTTTCAAAAGTTCGTTTAAGTTCTGACTTAGTTGTTATCAGTTGATGCCAAAATTTTATATATGGATGATTCTTATTTACATGATATAACTTGTTTATCATATATCTCCTTAATAAAACCTTTCTTATCAAAAAAATCTTATATTTTCTTTTTTTCGGAATTGTAATCTAGTTTTTGATAGATTTTTCTCTAATCGTTTAAATAGAAAAAAAAGCTGATATTATCAAAAGTCTATATTCATCTTAGTTTCGTTTTTACTAAATCAAAACTTTTGGCTAAAGATTATTAGCTAATTAGTTAACTATAAAAAAAAGACGGGAGAGAATCGTAGATTTTTCTTGTAAAAATTAGGAAGCTTTGTTTCTTTATCACAAAAACTCTTCGAGTTTTTGTGAGAACGACACTTTTTCGTAGAAAAAGTGTCATTGAAAATTAATACCAAAATAAAATAAAGTGTAGAAACTCTATTATATCTACTAATGAAAGCAAAACATAATAGAGTTTCTACAGACTTTATTAACAAAATTTATCTATTTAAAACGAGTTTAGTTATAAACACATTTTTAAAAGAAAGAAAAGGAATTACAATTTGTCAATTGTATCGAATTCGAATTTAATTTCTTTCCAAACTTCACAAGCAGCTGATAATTCAGGAGAGTATTTACAAGCTGAACGAATAACGTTACCACCTTCACGAGCAAGGTCACGACCTTCGTTACGTGCTTGTGTACAAGCTTCTAAAGCAACACGGTTAGCAACAGCACCAGGTGCGTTACCCCAAGGGTGACCTAAAGTACCACCACCGAATTGTAAACAAGCATCGTCACCGAAAATTTCAACTAAAGCAGGCATATGCCATACGTGAATACCACCAGAAGCTACTTGCATTACACCTGGCATTGAAACCCAGTCTTGAGTGAAGTAAATACCACGACTACGATCTTTTTCAATGTAGTTATCACGCATTAAATCAACGAAACCTAAAGTTACTTCACGTTCACCTTCTAATTTACCTACTACAGTACCTGAGTGAAGATGGTCACCACCAGACATACGTAAAGTTTTAGCTAAAACACGGAAGTGAATACCATGGTTTCTTTGACGGTCAATTACAGCGTGCATAGCACGGTGAATATGTAATAATAAACCATGATCACGACAGTAATGAGCTAATGAAGTGTTAGCTGTAAAACCACCAGTTAAATAGTCATGCATAATAATCGGAACACCAAGTTCTTTAGCACATTGTGCACGGTGAATCATTGCTTCCGAAGTACCAGCAGTAGCATTTAAGTAGTGACCTTTAATTTCACCAGTTTCAGCTTGTGATTTGTAAATTGCTTCAGAAACAAATAAGAAACGGTCTCTCCAACGCATGAATGGTTGTGAGTTAACGTTTTCATCATCTTTCGTGAAGTCTAAACCACCACGTAAACATTCGTAAACAGCACGTCCATAGTTTTTAGCTGATAAACCTAATTTTGGTTTAATTGTACAACCTAATAAACCACGACCATATTTGTTTAATTTATCACGCTCAACTTGAATACCATGAGGTGGTCCAACGAATGTTTTAGCATAAGCTGCAGAAATACGAAGATCTTCAAGACGTAGAGCACGTAAAGCTTTAAAACCAAATACGTTACCTACAATTGAAGTAAATAAGTTTGTAACAGAACCTTCTTCAAATAAGTCCATTGGATATGCAACATAAGCAATGTACTGATAGAAACTAAGCCCCCATCCTTTACGAATACGACGGATGAATTCAGAGTACCTATGGGATAATTGTATATCCTTCTTTAGGCTCCAAAAACCTAACAAGGGCTCGTTCCCGAACCGTGCTTGATAGTTACCCATCACACGGCTCTCCACCAACGCATAAATCAGATTATTCGAGTTTGTTTTTTTTTTCACTTTAATATGTATTCCCTTTAATTATTTACCAGTTTTTTTCTTTTTTTGTTTAGCGGCCTTTCCTTTTTGGGCCGGGTTTCTACTTACAGTACGGCGAGCCTCACGGCTTCTAGCTTCCCTAATAGCCAGAGCCTCGGCAATCGCAGGAGGAAACTCCGCGTTACGATTGTCGTCATGGAACTCTGCAGCGTACACAAGGTCTGTTGAGTTGAACTTTTTGTCAGGAAATTCTTTGACAAGGGCATTGGCCAGTGGACCCGGCCAATCATTTGCCAATGAAATTTTTGCAATTACATCTCGCATTGACTTTGCGAGCTGGCGAACAGTGCCCTTATTCGAAGTTACATAACTGACAACTCCTCTAAGGGTCTGTAGATCGAAAACTATACCGTTAATTGTCCGTTTTAGGCTGGGGTTACCAGAGTTGGTTCCCCCGGCCTGGCACAGAGCAGCAATTCCGACTGCGGCCAGGCCGGGTGTAGTTCCCGATTTTTGGGAGTATTGGCGGATTACCTCGTTTACCGTATCCTGAGGTAAGGTGTCAATCTTCTTTTGAGATTGATCCGATTGGACCTTTAAAAGTGCGGGATCCATTGAAATAATATCTTCAATTGATTTTGTTTGATCAATTGAATTGTTGGCTTCAGCCTGATTTTGGGGTGCAGGGGCTGGATCAGGAGATGTTCCCTCTTTAGTAGCAAGTACCGTCACCGACGGTTTAGTTAAATTCAGTTTTAAGATGGTCATAGTTTTTTAATTTCAAATAGTTATTTAAGCTTTCCGAGAAATAAGTTCTTCTGATTTCATCTATAATAAATGAAGGCGGCTTTTCCGAGCTTTTTTGCTTGTCGCCAGAAGGGCTCTTAGAACCCGGAGATTTTTTGCCCGTAGGGGATTTCGGAGTGTTATGGAAGCGTATTAGACTTTCAGGAGCGACTAGACGAATATCGTAAAGGTCGTCCAATGAAAGACCATCGTACTTTCCAGCATGAATGTTTTTGTGGCAGACCGCGCAGACCGCGATTTGTTTTCTGCCAAGAGCGGCAACGACTTTGTCGAAGCCTCGGTAGCCTGTAAAGCGACCTCCTTTGTGTTTTAGAGGACGGATATGGTGTAAAGCATACGGGGGGGAGTTACAGACTGCGCACATAGTTTCAGATTTGAACCTAGTGCGAAAATTGACCTTATTTAAAGTTAAGAAGTCAATCGTGGGAACCGTGGCATAAGTTCCAGAGATGAACTGTTCGTTTCGGAGTCTTAAAGTCTTACACATGACTTCGTGATAGTTAAATAACACTTCCCATCTGTCCTCATTATTGAATTTGTATTTCGAGGTTATCCGAAGATCAGATGCTGCAGGTTTATACCAATTTAATTTTGGGTTAGAGATATCCTTGAAGCCATAACGCTTTATGACTTCGCCGATTGTTATTCGGTGCTTAGTAGCAAGGGTTTTAAGGCAACTATAATAATTTATGTAAAGCCATCTGTTAAGGCGGCTGGGATAGGAAATAGTCCTGATATAGTAGTTGCTAATACCAATCATGAACTGATTATATTTGCGGATGATTTCATGGTCCGTTAGGACTGTCAGAAATCCAAGCTCACGCGGCAAGAATTTCTTGTCAACGAGGCCCTTAAGCAAGTATCTTGATTCCAGTCTTTGAACGTCGGGAAATATTTGAATAGATCTGAACCTTTGCACAGAGCCCTTACTAGTCTTCACCAGGTGGGCATTAGAGGGAAAGTAGATTTCAAAGCCTAGGAATTGCACTTTAGAAGATTGCAGGTGAGTGATACGAGTCTTCTCAAGACTCAGAGTTAATTTTAGTTGATTTTTTAGATATTCAGATACTTTGCCCTTGATGGCTTCCGAGGTTTCTCTATCCCCAGAGGTAAAGATAACCCAGTCGTCCGCATAGCGGATGTAGGCCAATTTCAAAGGTTTGCTTTCTAGATATGTGGTGTTCGAGCGGATGTCATTGGCTGCGCGAACCAATCTTTCTTTATTTTGAATAAATTCTGTGTGAAGATTTGTTTTTTGAGGGAGAGTTAAACGGCCAATTACATATTTTTTGTAAGAGGTTCTCCAGTTAGACAAGGTGCCTTTAGCACCAGGGTCCGTGTTTATTAGCGTTTTAATTTTATTAGTTTTTTCTTCGAGAATTTGGTCATTAGGCATGATCTTGGCCAAGTATTGTGAAGAGGAGCAATGTTCGAAGAAAGGGTCGGGGCGTATTTCAGAAATATCAGTGATTTGTTGGATTTGTCGAGTCCCACGACGAACAGTCGATCTGTTTCTCTCATAGGCCGGGTCAACTTTGTAAGTTTGCGGCTCAGGAGATACAAGTAGAGAGAGTTGGGTGTGCACAAACATATCAAATTCGTGCATATAGATATTGAAAAGCAGGGGGCTTACGATTCCCCCCTGAGGAATACCTAAGAAGGTATCTTCGTATTTGCCTTCATCCATAATACCGGCTTTAAGGGCCGATCTAATTAGATTTAGGAACTTTTTATCTTTGATATTTCTTTGCAGGATTTCCATAAGGATATTGTGGTCGACGTCGTTATACGCGCCTTTGATATCACCTTCTATGGCGTGGTACGTACCCTGGGCAAGACCGGTGATCTTTTGTATAGCGCCGTTAGGGTCTTTGTGAGGTCGGAAGCCGTAATTGAAGTTGTGCTGTTCAAAGATAGGCTCATAGATTGATTCCAGAGCTATTCTCAGTGCGGCTTGCACCACTTTATCCTCGAAATCGGGAAGGCCTAATGGTCTTTTCTCCGGTTTACCTGGTTTTTCCACATATATACGTCGAACTGGTTTCCATGAGAAGGTACCCGATTTTAGCTTGTAAGAAAGGTTGTACAACTTTTGGTTAGTAAAATCATCCGCAGTTTCGGGAATTGAGCCCGGCGTAAGGGCCCCCTTATTCTTTTTTATCTGGGAAAATCCAATTCTTAGAATATCGACGTCAGAAACGACGTTCATAATATCCCCAATTGGATCAATTTGCGGGCCGTGTGAAAGTTGAAGCTTCACGCGGTTGTGAATGCACTCTAACGTAGATAGGGGTCTATTTTGAGGCAACACGCGGTCTTTAGGCGTAAATAGTTCAGTAACCGATTTCGCCTTTTTATAAGGAGCCCATTTAGCCTTAGGAATCTGATCCCAATGGTCAATCTGGGAATTTGCTTTGTTTTTTTTATTAAAGGTATTGTTCATATAGAGTGTATTAAAGTAATTCTTTTTATTAAGTGTATGAAAACCGCCAAGGGCGGAAAACATTCCTCATTTGTGGCAAATCTGATCTGTAGACAGTCACCGTCACGTTGCGATTTTCGCACCCAGCAATTCAGGGCCGCAGCTAGCCTTATCTACAATCGTTGGCTACCATTCTCGCCGTGGTTAAAGGCATTACACCTTCTGGCTCTAATGGTTCTCCCGGCATGCCTCCCTATCTCAGGGAAAGTTTAGCCGGCACAGCTGTTTTAGCCTAAGTTATTTTCTTTTGTGCGCCGTAAGGAGCCCGATACCTCATGTGTCTGCCTTTCACAAGACTTCTCCTTCGTAGAAAACCCTTACGAGGAGGTGGTTGGAGTAGGTAGGAGAGTTACCCAGACGAGGCGGGTTGGGGTATGCACCTTCATCCTTAAAAATTGTCAGTCCTGTTTGTCCGAAGATTCACAGTAGTCTTTCCGGCCAAAGGAATGGCTAGCGACGCGAATCTCCTCGCCCAAATATAATTGGGCTTTTATGCCATGCTATTGTCCCCTAGTTGTTTCAACAGTTCTTTGTGGGCAAAGGTAGTGTCATTCGGGTAAATGAGTCTTTGTAGATTAGTCAGGTAAGGCATATGGATTCAGCCAGTCTCGGGCTGTGGGATTTTTACCCCATAACTTAGGTTATCCAACTCGCACATTTTCTTCCCCAGGAACAGGTTCAAGGTCGTAACAACGACCTTTGTATCGGTCCAAACTAGTTAAACCATCTGTCCATACAGTAGTCCAAGTACCTGTTGATGATTCTGCAGCTACGGCAGCACCACACTCTTCTGGAGGAACCCCAGGTTGTGGTGTCATACGGAAAGCTGCTAAAATATCATTTTCGCTAACTACGTAGTCTGGCGTGTAGTATGTTAAACGGTAATCTTTTACACCAGCTTTAAATCCAGCACTTGTTTTCGTTTCAGTTTGTGGAACCATTTTATTATCTTAAAATGAAACATTTTTGTCGATCCTAAAATAATCTATCCGATAATAGCGTTGAACATTATAGTCATAGAGTCTTCTATGATATGATACGATTTTTTTTCTCTAAAAAATCATAAAGGAATTGTATTTATACAACTCCTAAAGTTAATCTTCTGTAACTTATTTTTGTTAAAATTTGAAAAAAGAAAAAATTTTTCCCTCATAAAATCTTCTCTATCAAACTAATAATATCTTAATTTCTTGTGTTTTAAAAGATTCTTATCTCAATATTATAAATGGTATTTTAATTTGTATCTATCTATATTAATCTATATTAATCTATATTAATCTATATTAATCTATTTAAATCTTTCTTTTTGTATAGATTTCTCTCACATATTTGTTATAAAACAAATCGTTCTTTATGTAACTATTTACATAACTCAACTCTGTTTGAATACAAGACATTATATCAAGATTATATAATATCAAAGCATGATCCAATATAAATGAGATCAACAATAAAAGACTATTTACTAACAAAATTTTTTATCAAGAGTTATTTTTAATGGGGAAAGAGGGACTTGAACCCTCACGATTTTCACAAATCAACGGATTTTAAGTCCGCAGCGTCTACCATTCCGCCATATCCCCTTGAAAGAACTTTATAAGAATCTTCATGTTTCTATTTTAGCATATAAAAAGAAAAAAGCCAGCTGACTCTTAAAGTAAGAAATGCTTTGTAACTAATCTCAAAACGAAAGGATAAAGTATTAAAACTATTTCTAGAAAATACATTGTTATAAAGAATTATCTATTTAATGTGTTAAGTATTTCTATAAAAATCATGCCACGAAACTAAATTTCATACAATACAATTTTTATAGAAATACTTAACACGTCTAAATGTAAATAAAACAATTTTATCACAAATGTCTGTATCATCCGAAGCCCAAGAGCGTTTTAGGCATAAAAAGAATTCTAATCAATTTTTTTTTTTTTTTAACGTCAAAAAATTGAAACCAATATATTTATTTTATTATTGTAGTGTTTTATGACTAAATAAACTCAATTATGTGCGAAGCCCGACAGGGCTTCGCACGTGACGGAAACTTCGTTTCCTAAAGCTTTTTTATTTAAAATTCATTATATCGATTATTTATTTATTCAAATAGATGCGTGATGTGCCAAGTCCTAGTGAACTTCGCATATTCTTTTCATTTTTAAAGAGTTTAACTTAAACATTGAAAGAAAAATTTGATAAAAAATGAAGATTATTTAATCTAGTTCTATTGTAATTTAAGTATATTGAATTTATTTAGGGACAGGTGTATGCGACGAACTAATATAAAAAAGTTTTTGACGGAAACTTCGTTCACGACAACCAAGTTTCTTAACCTTTTGGGTTCTAACCCTCCAATAAGACATAACTTTCTTTTACGCATTGCCAGTCCAACGTCCAGTCATTTGTAACCAATTTTGTGCTTCAATATAGTTAGTAGGTGCTAACCTAATTGCTTCTTTCCAGTAGTCAGCAGCTTTTTCAAACAAAATTTGTGAAATTTCAGATTGACCCCCGAAAGCAGCTTGTTCTCCACGATAGTGATAAATAACTGCAATATTATTTAATGCACTTGGTAAAGAAGGGTTTCGTTCTAAAGATTGATAATAATACTCTAAAGCTCTACCATGCTCCCCATTACTTGTATGAATTAAACCGATATTATATAGTATGTAACTTCTATCATATGCATCTGTTTCTAAACGCATAGCTTCATAGTAATTTTGAAGAGCTTCGGCATATTCACCTTCAGCTTGTGCAGACATTCCATTTCTATAAAATGAAAAGGCTTGTTTTTCACGTTGCGAAGTAGGTAACACTTTTAGAATAATATCAGCAATTACTGTAAATGTTTTATCAATAAAATTATCATTACGTTGAGATCTTGGCATTTTCTTTCTTTTTTAGAAAACATTCCATACGATAGCATAAACTAATCCTATCAATCATAAGTTAATACGAATATAAAACTGTACTTTTGGATATTTTAGCTTAAAGTTGGAAGATTAAAACAGTCTTTTCTTATTTCTTAAATTCCTAGAAAAGACAGCTTAACAAATTTAAATAACTCACTCTTCTCCTATAGAGAATAGATAGAAAGAGAAAAAATTCAAAACCTAATGTTTCGAGTTTTCTCAAAGTTTGTCGACAGTGTCTGCTGTTTGTCACTTTTTCAACTCTAATTTTCAAACACATTAATATAGAAAAGAATATTATATAGAAAACAATATCACGTTTACGTTTAGCTAAAACTTAGGACCATGCCATTACCTAGAAACAAACAATATCTTTTTCTACGTAAGAATACTTACATCAAGGAAATTGGCTAACTCAGATGCTTGTTTTTCTATTTCTTTTAAAGTTAAAGGCTCTCCAATTCCAGTAATTGGAATTTCTCTTTTTCCTTTTAATTTTAAAAAAAGAGTTCTTTGGGGGTCTAATCCTTGTTTTAATTCTACTTTAATAGCTTCTACATCTTTTAACGAATACGAAAAGTCTATACGACGGTTTTTTCCAGGGTAACCCCATCTAAAAATTCGAATAAACCCATCTTTCTTGTTAAATTCATTAAAACCACCACCTACATTCCAAAAGATAAGAAAACACCAATAAACACTTAATAAAAAACCTAAACCTCCATAAAAAGACATTAATAAACCTTGCGGAAAAAAAGAAATGTTTTTTAAATCAAAAAAAGGAATTAGACGTAATAAAATGTTAGAAGATGAATCTCCATTATTACTGTAAGATGAAATTCCAGCTAGTAAAAAACCACAAGAACCTAAGAATACAATTAAAGCCCACCAATAATTTGTTATACGTCTTTCTCCAATAATTATATAACGTCTTATAAGGTTACGCGCTGCCTTTATTGGCATTTTAGTTTGCGTTCCTGTTTGGACACTTGCTTCAAGCGATCTTTTTTGTTCATTATTTATCATATTTTTCTCCTTTTTTTATTTATTCATTTTAAAAATTTATATATTCCTGAAATTAATCCCTGACTTCAATAATTTGAGTTTAATCGTGCGAAAGGCTGACGGCAACTTCGTTGCCTAACTGAAAAAAAAAACATGAGTTTTAGCTTTTAAGAAACTTGCGTTGTTAAAAGTTTTAGGTTTTTAACGAAAAGTCAACTTTGATTAACGTTATTCTCATTTCTCTTTTTTCGTGAAAGTTAGTATTTATTGCTCTGTGTAGTCCGAAACAGATACGTGTTTCTAATGAAACACATATGATATACATATGAAACACATATGATATACATAACTCAATGGAGCAGTAAAACATATACATATAAAAAATTAGATATGTATATGTTTTACTGCTTTCATAGATTCAAAAAACGATATTTTTTATTTTAAATAAAATGTCCTCTGGATTTTAGAGAAAATCTTGAAAATTATCAATTTTAGCCCCGAAGGGTTAGAAAACGAAGTTTCTGTGAACTGCAAACAACGTTTAATTTTTCTAGTCTCCCGTAAACAAAGTTTACGGGAGAAATGTTGCCGTTTTCGTAGAAAATAGAAAATTTACGGTATCGCGGAAACAAAGTTTCCGCGAGACCCCTCGTTTTCAAAGAAAACGGGGGGGTCTAAATTTTCTTCCGCGACATTCAAAATTAAATATTAATTGAAAATTAACGTTTGTGATATTGTGAAGCTTTTCGTGCTTTTTTTAAACCATATTTTCTACGTTCTTTAACACGTGAATCTTGTGTTAAATAACCTTTATCTTTGAATTGTTTACGAATTTCGGCTTCATACCCTAATCCATTAGATTTAATTGAAGAAGATTCATCAATAGATAATGCGTTTTCAACTTGATTAAGTTCTTTAGTAATTTGATTAGTGTCGCTGGCTGTAATCGAATAAAATTGACAAATCGCTTTGGCTAATCCTAATCTAATAGCTTCAGCTTGTCCGACAAGACCACCACCTTTAACTTTTACAACAGTATTGAAAGAGTTTAAATTATTTAATGAGAATTTTGAATCATCTAACATTTCTGTGTTTAAAGATGTCTCCTCTGTTTCTCCTTCAATACGAACATCATGAACAGTGCTTAAAACATTTAAAGGTGCTTTAATAGAAAGAAGTGAACATGTATTATTATGCAAATAATTTTCAGCTGGAATATTATTAATAAGAAATTGACCTCCTGGAAATTCTTTTGATGCTTTAACGATTTGGATTTGCGCAACAGCTTCTTTGCGTCTACCTACACCACGTGCTATGATATCCATATATTTTAATTTAATAGCCCTTCTATTATTATTCTAAGTTCTATTTTATTCTTTAATTTGCAAATTTAACCGAAGACAACGGTAATTCAACGAAACAAGCTTTAGATAAAAAGAGTTCAATATTTAATACAAGTAAAAACTTGTTTACTGTTTAGTAACAAAACAGTTTTTTAAGAAAAAAAAATCTGAATGAATAGAGGATATTTTGTTCGTTTTTTTAGCGAAAAATGTTCCGCTTGCTTTGTAGTTTGTAGTCAGACTAATGAAACAAGTTTTTCATGCTTTTACATTTCTTGAATAAATACATATCGAAGAAAACCGAAGATTTTATTCGAGATCCGACGGCCGAAAGAAAACTCGTAGAGTTTTCTCCCGCCTAGCGCCTTTTAGCGCAGAGGTCAGAGGGCCGTAAAACGCGCTAGGCCTTCGGCCGTCGCATAATTTTTTTATAACTAGGTATTTAATAATACCAGAGTAATCTTACGTCCATAAAAAAGACTTTTTTCAATTAATCCTTCTTTTTAATTAACTACATAAAGTCAAGAAACGAACTACTTCAAAATACTTTCATTTTTTTATGTATAAGTCTATATACAGCCTGACGTAATATCTAAGGACTTTCTTGGTGATGTCGCTTTCGAGATTGTAACCATTTTTGACGAAAAAGATAGTCATCATTAGAAAATCTTTCTCCTGTTTCTTAAGAAAAAATCTTGTTAAAGAATAACTTTATTTGTTTTAAACATATAGAATCTTTTATCATTCCTTCAAAAGAGAAAGAGATTCTATATGTTAAATAGTATTACAAAACCTTTTTAAGATTGTGCTGATAATTTTTTAACTTGTTCTAAAGCATTAAAACGATCAGTAATTAATGGAGCATCTTGACGATCTTCTGTAAAATATTCATTTGGACGTGGACTACCAAATACGTCATAAGCTAATCCTGTACTAACAAAAAGCCAACCTGCAATAAAAAGTGAAGGTACAGTGATACTGTGAATAACCCAATAACGAATACTTGTTAAAATATCTGAGAAAGGACGTTCTACTGGTTTTCCAGCCATAATTTACTCCTTGGGAATTCATTCCCATTTTATTTTTAACTATTTGTGTGCTGTATAGAATATAACATACTTTCGTATTTTTTTTATACATCTATACACAGATAAATCTATTTTTTAATTGGTTTTTTACCCCCAAGGGAATTCGAATCCCTGTTTCCTCCGTGAAAAGGAGATGTCCTAGGCCTCTAGACGATGGGGGCTTTGATAGTAATTGTAACATATAAATGTTACATGTCAACATATTATTTAATATAAAAAGAATATAAACCACAAGGAATCAATCTTTTCGTGGGTATCTTAATAAAAATTTTTAAAATACGAAAAAAGCTTTGTTTGACTTTCCTATGTTAAAATCCTAAATTAAGAGTAGTAAAAACACCATATTAAAAATTTTGATATATATAGCTATCTAATTACACAATAAATAAAAGTAAACTTGTAGCTAGAAAACAAATAAGTTTCTAAAAGTATCTTACTTGTTTTCTAGCTACAAGTTTAAGTTAAAAGTGAAATTACTTAGCGGGAGAGAATACATATTATCTTTGTATTAAATGCAAAGTAAATTCTTAATAAACGTTTATGAATTAAATTTATTAAAATTTATTATTTATATATCTTTTATATATCTTTTATATATCTTATATACTCAATATAGTTTATACGTTTTGAGCTCGTTTTTTATAAAAACATCTTTTATGTTAAAAATATTTGAAGTCCAATTATTTATTAACTCAATTTTTTTCTCACGTCTAAACTCAAAATGCTTATAGTTTTCACCATAAGCAACAATGAAAACTTGAATAGAATCTATTCCATAGGTCTGAGTTACTTGTTCCGACCAAATGGAGCGGGAACCAGCGCATGTCAGTACAGGATGCTTCAAGAAATGGGAGGGTATGTATTGGAATTGAATAGCCGCCCTGTTATAGAGAAGCATTTGTACCTCTAACTAGAGGTGCATTTGCGAGGCGAAGATTGAAAGGATGAAGCACTATTGCCTAACCAGAAACAGTTTTAGATACCACTGCTCTAACCCTGGGAAGGGCTATTTTCGATCCCCCACGATTCAGAACAGATGTTCGTGAGAGAACCACACGGGTCGAGGGAGACTTATCAGCTTCCGTAATTGGTGCCAGATAAGGTTAACTGTATGGCTGGCTACTAATTAATCATTAGTTGGGTTTTGTAAACTTGTCGAATCGACTAACCCACCCTTAATGGTGGTAGGTAATCAATCTTTTAGGTCGGGAGAGGGTCTGTCTAAAGTCTAAAAAGCTCCTTAACAGGAGCGTTGCTCAGGTGGGACTAAGATAGGACGGGGTCCTAGCAAACGAGAGAGCGAGGATTCTTTGGGCATTAATCCGTTTTGATTTTGTGCAGTTGTCCAGGTCGTATCTCGCAAAGACTGAACTTTGCTAAAATTAGCTGAGTCAAAGAAATAAAATTAACATTTAGAATTATGAAATAAAAAAAAAACACGAAAAGAAACTTAAAGCTCTCATTGTATACAATAAAGCTAACGCTATACATCTGGTGAATATCAAGTACTATATTGTACAAACAAAGAAGATGAGACAATATAGCCACTTAGAAATGGAAAAGAAAAGTCTCTCCTGGAAATAGGTTTTTAAGGCTCAGGTACGTCATTTTTAATACCACCGATTTGTATCTCAGTAGTCAGCTTGGTAATCCAAGCTGAAAATTTTTTATTTTCAAAGGTTCTTCTGTTTGTAACTATTCTATAATTTGTTTCTTTGTGTCTATTTGTATTTGGACTCATATGTAGGTTTTTTTGTTTTATATTAAATTTTTATACTTATTTTAATTTTATTGTAGAAACACTTTAAGAAGATGACTTTAAAGTTTAGAACTAGAGCTTATTTATAAATAAGCATATCATTTTTTTTTTTTTTTTTTTTTCGATAAAGAAAATTAACGAATGCTTATTTATAAATAAATATATTTTGTTTTAAGTTTTTTTTATTTAAAAATTTTAAAAATTAAAACGTTAAAAGGTGAGTTTGAAAAGGTGAGTTTG
>LFIK01003060.1_pt1 | contig 13571 bp, 11 predicted proteins | sample 643401 | NCBI WGS metagenome assembly LFIK01 (sample SAMN03777447, study PRJNA286221) | soda lake metagenome | biome: soda lake; feature: Kulunda steppe; material: water; isolation source: sample T5-Br brine of Lake Tanatar-5 | place: Russia: Kulunda steppe | collected 2010-07 | reverse complement strand
TTCATCTTCTTCGATGTCCTCGGAGTCCCCGGGGGGCGGGTCATCAGGAGTTTCCTCGTCTGAAGGCTTCGGAGTTTCCTCGTCTGGCGCGTTTTCAATTTCTCCCGCCGCGCGAGCGAGGGAGCCGAACAGGTCGTCTTTATTTAGTTTTCCCATAGCGATTGTTAGATTACATCATAGGTGCCCGCGAGTCAACCGCTTCCGGAGGCGGGGCTCCGACCGGGGGTTCTTCCACGGGGCCGGGGGCTTGCCGTGCCATTTGCTGGATCACGTCCCGTATTTGCATAATGGCTTCGGAGTTGGCCCCGGTCTGCTCAGCTACCTGCGAGATAGCGTCAGAGATTTGTGCAATGGTTTCTTCGTTGACGCCTCCGCCAATCGTGGATTGCCCTTCACCGCCGGGCTCCAGGTGGATGTCATACGCCCCGGACAAGCGGAAGATTTCGTTAGCAACATCAAAGAACTTCTCATCCCCCAAGGCTTCGATGAATCCGGGGATTTGGATCATTTGAATGAAGATGTTACTCAAGTTTTGAGCAGCCATCATGTTCGTCGGACGGGTGGGCCCGTCGCGTGAAGTAAATAAGTAGTCGTGGATCAGGCGCTTAGGGCTGCCAGTGAGTACTTGCTGGGGTTTGCGCCCAGTGTTGGCCAAAAGGTTACCGTTTTGGTCCCGCATGGCGACGGCTTCAAACTCACTGAGTTCTTCCTCATCAACCTCAGACTCGATGTCGACGGTTTCGTCGCGGAATCCCGCAGCCTCCAAGGCTTTCTTGGGGTACCTGTCGAGTACGGGAACGTGAAGGTCCCCCTGGGCTTGAGTAACGAAGTACTCGTAAAGCAGCCGCTTCATAGCTCCCCGTCCCTCGTCAATGGATGCCGAGATGTTGCTGTACACAGTGCTGGTGGAAGCATTCATCTCGGCTGACTCGGTCGCCGTAATCTCACGGGGTGCGGCCTGGCCCAACTCCTGGGGTGACAGAACCATCAACCGCTCGACAATGCTGAGCAGATTAGACACCGAGTTCATAAACATATTAGCGTCGATCTTGGTCTGCGAAGACTGCTCCGAGTATGGGGCCGCGGCGTTTTGACCCAGCTGGCGGGCGTGTGCCCCGTTGTAAGTGATAAGCTGCGGAGTCTTGTAGTAATGCCCGTCTTTGAAAGATTGCTCAAAGTACTCAACCACCTCCTGGGGCACAGCGTCAGTGTCCAGCATTACAATCTTCATCGCATCATTGCGGGCGGAAATCAACATCTGGTTTAGGATGTTGTTGATAGCGTCCTGGAAAGGCATCAGCTCGTGGGCAGGCGAGATGTTGACTTGGCGGCTATCGCGCTCATTGTAACCGAAATACACAGCCGGGGTTCCGGGCATGATCTCGGCAAAGATAATGGTATCGTCTCCCGAAACCACAAAGCGAACCCAAACCGGGGAGGGGTAGTCTCCGATGCCCCAGTCAGCGGGGATGATCTTTAGGAAATACTCCGCGACCAGAACTGCCTTATCGTCAAACTCTTCAGAGTAAACCCCCACGTTCGCTTCGCGGTCGTTGTCCATCCCCATGAAGGTGGTGGACCGTGGTGATGGAAAGTCGATAGTGGAGCAATCGAAGTAAGTATCGAAGTAGTTGGCGAACTCGTTAAACAATGTTGCGCCCCGGTCGGAGTACTCGATGCTGTTACGGTTCCAGTAATCCGGATTCTTCCGCACGTCTTTGTACCTGCGAATGTCCCAGTAGCCGATAAACTCAGGGCCGGAGTCCCAGTTAATGGCCGCCAAAGGTTTAGCGTTGTCATAGAACACGCGGGTGGGGTGGGGCAGGACGAAGTCAACTCCCTCTTTTACGACCTTTTCTTTGATTTCAACGTCATCCGGGTCGTCAGAGGCAAATGCTTCGTCCCGCTCGCGCACAAAATATTGGGTCTCCAAATCCCAGGAACAGGACGGGAACGCTACGGTGTGTCCATACAAAAATACATCAGTGATGATCTGGCCTTGTAAATGCCGGATGCCGTACTGGTCCACCAAAGTTTCCATCCGCTGAGTCAAAGCGTCAGCACGAAGCTTGCCCACCAAGTCAGTGGCTCTCGGCTCATATCGGAAAAAGGGAAAGAGCTCAGTGAATCGCACGTTCTGCGCGGCGATCCGGCGGGACAGGTAGGATCGAACCAAGTTGGCGTTAACCTCAATGAACTTGGGGAGGTTGATGTCAATGACATCCCCCTTATCATTGCGCTCGGCAAACGTGTCGAGGCATCCCAGTTTATCCAGTTGTTTCGCCGCGGTCTTAACATCCAGCTTCTTCTGGGCAAACCGCACCAGTGGAATCATCTCTTTGGTTAAGATGGTGGAATCCCAAGCCAAGTCCGCGGAAGCGTAGAACTCATAGTTCTTCAACCCGTTGACTATTCCCTCGTGCAAGTCACTGCGAATCTTAGTCTTTAATCTCTGGTGGACTTCGTAGTCCGGAGAGTCGGTGTCTGTGGCAGTACAAATCTCCCTCAAACGGTCGTTGGAGGTGCCAAACTTTTTAAGTGCGCGAAAATCAATCATTTCAAAATGTGGTGAGTGGGTAATATAGAATAGTCGAATTCCTCCCCAAGGTAAACCTGTCTGACAAAACGGTCAAACAGTCGTATAAGTAGAGCCGTGTGGTCGGGGATATGAGACGTCCCGTTCAGGTATCGGGTCATCGTTGACGGGGAAATGCGTAAAAGGTGAGCGAGCTCATCCGGAGTGAGCTGGGTGATGCGGCATAGCTCGCGTATCATATCCCCATCGCAACGGGACTTTCGATCCAGTTGCTTATAGTGAGTCCGGAACAGAAATGCTAGTGTGGACCCATCGGTTGGGCTAACGCGACCCCTGGGCATTATTCATCCTCGTCCTCCATGGTGGCGATGATGATCCCGACGGCGTCGTCCGCACCCAACTCAGCGGCATCTTCGCCTTCCAAACTGGCTGGCATGTAGTCGTCATCCTTGACATCAACTTTGTCCAGAGTCCCGGACACAGTCTCCCCGTCAAAGGAGTTCATGATGAACTCAATCTCCACGGTACACCGCTCGCTGGGTTCTTTGGTGGAAAAGTAACCAGCTAGGTCGGGCTTATCGGAGACGTTGAAAGATATTCGGTTTCTTGGCATGGGGTCTATCCTAACGGAGTTTAGGAAAGTGTCAATCGGCGCTTGACTTTTGGGCTGAGGGCCCCCAAAATGAAGGTATGTCAACCAAAATCCCGGACAATAAAGAATACTTGGAGGCGGTTGTCCTTGAAAAAGTTATATCGGAAATGGGGCTGGTCCCGTTTTTAGCCGAAGCAAACCACAAGGACATCAAATCCGCAAACTTACAAAGAGCAGTGAAGAAAGCAAAGAAAGGAATACAACACCTGTATGAAGAAATTAAAAGAAGTAAATCATAGTTCAAGGGGGCACCACGAGTACGGGCCCTCATCTATGAAGAACCGGAAGACTTGTCCGGCTTGGATCAACCGGGAGTCGTCTGACACCTGGGCCTCGGACGAGGGAACCATGTTGCACGAAGCTGTGGACGCCCGCGACCCGAGCAAGATTGAAACCTCGGAGCAGGAGCACTGCTACGCTGAGTGTGTGACCCGTTTGGAAGACATCGAGGCACGTGTTGGCGCGGGGGCCAGAGCTTACCACGAGCAGTGGTTAGACATCCTCGGTGGAGAGAGCGGGGGTACACCCGACTTCGTGCTGGTGGATGGCGACATCTGCTGGATGCGGGACTTCAAGTTCGGGCGAATCGAAGTGGACCACCCGAAAGACAACCTGCAGCTGTGGGCCTACTCGATTGGAATCTTTGAGAAGTTTCCGGAAGTGGAAGAAATCGACGCGGGTATTTTACAGCCGCGCAGAAACTTCTACGCGTCATGGAGATACCGTCGCAAAGATGATCTGCCGAGATTCAAAGCAGAGATCAGCAAGATCGTTCGCGATGCAAAGAAAGCTGTGGAAGACGGTCTGTACCGCCCCGAACCAACTAACTGTAACTACTGCGGTCGCAAGGCCACGTGCCCCGCACTTGGCCTGATCGCTATCAAAATATCACAAAATATGGAAGAGACGAAAAAAGTTCTTGACAAAATCGGAACGCTGGATGAGAATGCGTTTAGAGACAGTGAGAAACTCTCACTTCTCATGGAATGGGCACCTGCGCTGGAAGGTTTATCACAAGAGATAAAAAAGAAAGCCACCAGTGTCCGCCTTGAAGAGGGGGTTGAGATTCCCGGTTACGAAATTAAATACCGTCAGGCACCTGTCAAAATCAAAGAACCGACCGCGCTACTAGAAGCAGACATCGAAGAACTAGCCGAGTTGGATGAAAAAGATTTGGTAGGTTTCACAACCGGAATCTCAATCTCCAAACTGAAAAAATTTATCGAAGAGGGCTCGGCCCGCGGAGATAAGAGTAAAACTTCCTCGAGAGTCATGGCGAAACTCTTGGCGGAAGGAATCGCAACCCAGGGGGAAGAAACTCCCTACCTCGCCAAAGAACGCAAACACCTAGATTAAAACATTATGGCTACTAAGAAAAAAGTATCATTCGGAAAAGAAAACGCTGAAGAGTCCCAAGAGGTCGTCAAAGCTGCGGAGAGTGCAGCCGCGACCGCGACGGACGTGGAAGCGCCTCAATTCGGCATCGCCGGTGATGTCGACGAAAGCGACATTATCCGCCCTTCCCTCAAACTCGTTCATGGAGTCGGGGATTTGGCTGAGCACTTCGACCCGGGCGAGCTCGTGTTTAACAAGGAGGTGGTCTTAGAGCGGCCCGTGCAACTATCCTTCCTCGCTGGTAAGAAGGAATGGGTTGAGAACGTGGAATACGGCGGTGACCAAATCGCCCGCATCTTCCAAACTGAGCGCGAAGTCCATGCTGAAGGGCTTACTACCCAGTGGGGTGCCGACTCTACTCCGCCTGACTGCTTCCCTCGGCTTACGACCGTGGTGGCGATCGAATCAGAGATCGAGCATCCCGGATTCATGTTCGAGTTCGACGGTAAGTACATCGCTCTGGCTGAGTTCATCATGCAAAAGTCCGCTTACAACCGGGCTGGCAAGTTGGTGATGACCGCAGCGCAACACACTTACGCCAAGCGGGGTGGTCTACCTCGCGGGCTATGGAGTCTTGACACCGCTAAAACGAAAGCGGGCAAGAACGTAATCCAAGTCCCAGTGCTGCGGGGCGTTGGGCAAAACAGCGACGAGAAGGTTGAGTTCCTCAAGAGCTTAATCTAAACCCAGTCACGAAGCCGGGGTGGGAGACTGCCCCGGCTTTTTTGTTATGCCTAATATCAAAGCATTTAAGAGATACCCCGCGAGTGTGGAGACACGCTACTGGGCGGGGTTTATGGGTGCCGATGCGTGGGTCCACGGAGACCGGGTTGAGTTGGAGTTAGCAGAGAAAGACCGGGACCACGTCCGCAAATGGGCTGAGTTTATCGGAGCTAATTACGACGAGACGCGGGAACGTGCGAGGGCGGCTGTGTCGTCTTCGGAACTCGTCCATGCGCTGGAGCCGTTCGGCATTCATCAAAGAAAGTCGCAGGTATACGAAGCCCCGTGGTGGCTTGAGTGTGACCCGCACTTCTGGCGTGGGTACGTGGACGGCGACGGCTGGATACGCAGCGGCGAACGCCCCGGGGTTGGGGTGTGTGGAACTGAGACGATAGTGAAACAATTCGTAAAGTTCTGCACGTTCATAACCCATCGGACCGACGGCGGGCCTAAAATCCACAGCCGAGGGCTTAACTACGCAGAGGTAGAGTTCAGAAGGAAGAAAGAAGTACTTGCTATATTGGAGACTCTGTACTATCCTAGAGTTAAACCCGTGTTAAAACGAAAGCTTGAACTGGCTAGAAAAACAATCAAACAAGTGAAAGGAAAATAATGATCAGCACAATAGAAAGACCGACGGAGCCACATAAGCTAAACAGCTTCATGCTGGACTTCGAGACATTTTACGACGATACCGTATCGCTCAAGACCATGGACCCGACGGCGTACTGCGAGCATGAGAAGTTCGACCCGTATCTAGTGTCCGTCGTTGGGTGGGACCGAGAGGGTAACTGGGTGGAATTCGTTGGCAAACCGGCAGAGTTCGACTGGTCCATATTCGATGAAGAGACCGAGCTGTGGGCCCATAACATGGCGTTCGACGGAGTCGTTCTCCAAGCGGCTGAGCGTCTGGGCATCATCCCGGAGGTCAAGTGCAAGAGGCTTCTGTGTTCCGCCAACCTGTCTGTTTACTGTGGTGGGCCCAGGTCGCTGGCCCAGGCGGCTAAAGTCTGGCTGGGTATTGAGATGCCAAAGGTTGTCCGCAGCTACATGAAAGGCAAAGGCTACAAAGAAGCCGAGGCCGATGGTAAGCTGGAAGCTTTGCTGAAATACGGACTGGATGATAGTATCATCGCGTATCGCCTGGTGGAAAAACTTGAACACCTATGGCCTGAGAATGAAAAGTTGCTCAGCATCCTCACTATGGAAGGCGGTATCAAAGGGGTCTGCATCGACCAGAAGCTGGTTGAGGAAGCTATTGAGAAGCTCAACGCCGTGCTGGACGAGGCTCTCAAAGAGATACCTTGGGCTGATACCCACGACGACACCCCACTGTCGCCTAAACAACTCAAGCGCTACTGCTTCGAGGCCGGTATCCCCGCGCCGACGAGCATGGCTAAGAGTAACGATGAATTCGAGAAGTGGGTGGCCCGCTATGGGGACGAACATCCCGTAGCTCAGGCTATGGGTAAGTATCGCAGTGCCAACGCTATGTTGAAAAAAGTCCTGGTGCTCAAGAACCGCACCCGCGAAGACGGCAGGATGGGGTTTGGCCTACTGTACTGGGGCGCCCATACCGGACGTTGGTCCGGAACCACCGGAATGAATATGCAAAACGTGTACTCATCCGAGAAATTCGGGGTTCAGTTCCGCCCAATGCTTAAAGCTGCGCCCGGTCACAAGTTTGTGATCGCTGACTTGTCTCAGATCGAGCCGCGCTGCTTATCCTATCTTGTCCAAGACTGGGATTTCCTAGATATGGTCAAAACCCAAAGCCCGTACGAGGCTCACGCCCGGTTAACCATGGGGTTCAAGGGCGAGAACATGAAGCTCGACGACCCGAAAGGATACAAATTGGCAAAAGCCCGGGTGCTTGCATTGGGGTATGGTTCCGGATGGGAAAAATTCCTGACCATGGCCACAATGTATGGTGCCGGGGACGTCTTCAACGAAAAAGTTGGCGTCCGGGACGTGAACAGGTTCCTCAAATGGGTACGCAACTGCCGCCAAGATCATAAATTGGAGGGTTTAACGCCCGAAGAGGTCAACAGATTTGCCCGTTCGTGGCTGATCGTGCAGGATTATCGCAAGAGCAACTCAAAAATCACAGGATTGTGGGAGAGTTTGAGTGAATCTCTGGAAGAATCCATCGGGGGAGACCTCGAAGTGGAACTTCCCAGCGGTCGGAGCATGAAATATCGCAACATCCGGCGTCAGGGTGGTGAGTTGACCTGCTTCGACAGCATCGGAGGTAACCGGAAACGGGTCTACGGAGGTCTGGTGACCGAGAATCTGACCCAAGCACTGGCCCGGGATGTGTTTGCGGAGTGTGTTTTGCGCTTACACCGCGCTGGATACGACCCGCTGTGGACCGTGCATGACGAGGTTATCATCGAAGTGCCCGAAGCTAAAGCAGAAGAGTGCTTACACGTCGCTGAAGAGGCTATGAGCACCCCCGTGGACTGGGCTCCGGAGATTCCTCTGGCTGCTGAAGGGTCTGTTGAGGATCATTACACAAAATAAACCTTGACTTTTTGGTCAAAACAAGGAGAAACTAAAAGAGTATGGACGAGAAAACACAAATCAAAAAAGAAATAGAGCGAGTCGAAGCGGGGATTTTGTCCCAGCTGAAGGAACTACGGGCCGAGCAGGACATGCTTGAGTCGTTAACGAAGTCGTCTGACAACTTCGTGCGACGCAAAGTCCGGTTGTGGGCCTATGTAAGCGACAAAATGCTGCGCGACAGCGTGAAAACCATTGCGTCCTTGGTAAAAAACGTGTACTGGAGCTTCGCCGGAGCCATCCTGCACAACACCTGGCAGTTCATCAAGGCCCAACCCGCGGCGATTTTGGTCGGAGCAACCAGTATTTTAAGTCTGGTCTACCGTCCCGTCATGGCAGCGTTCAACCCGGAGTGGTTTGCGACCCACTACATTCGGGAAAACAAAATCCGCAAGGAGTACGTTGAGGATACCTTGGACTTCCACCGCAGTCGGGCCGAGGAAATCACCCGCATCATCGAGACAATCGAAGCCAACGATATCGAAGACGGTACCGAGACCCAGCTGGAGTTTGAATTCGTAGGAGACCTTGACGATGTCAAGTAAAGCACAGCAAGTCTGCGAGCAACTGCTCGGTAAGATTAAATGGCAGACCCCCTTACGGGGGTTTTGCCGTTGTCCGGGGGCGCATAAACACACCCACGCGGAGAAAGAGAACGACACCTGTGTGTTCATCTCCGCAGACACGGGACTGCCCACGATAACCTGCTTCCATAATTCCTGCATGGAGGAGGTCGAGGAAGCCAACCGCACGCTTCGCGATATGTTCAACATCGAAGGTTTACTAGAGCCATTGAGCAAAGAGAGGCGCGAGGAACTGTCCGAGCGCAGAGCCCGGGAACGGGCGGCTAAGGCTAAAGCGTTGGCTAACAAGGACAAAATCCTCGAGAGTAATTGGCCTATAGGTGCCTGGGAAAAGCCCGTCTTTGAGAGCAACGCGGAGCAGGTTGAAGCCTTTTGTGGTTTGTTCGAGAAGGGTGACCTGCTGTGGGTAGGTGAGCCCCATGAGGTAGGGCCGGAACATTTCTACACCCCGCGGAGACTGCGTGAGATCGCATCCCAGGTCGACGCTGAAGAGTATCCTCATTTCACCACAGCTGCCGTGTTCCGTAGAGCCCAAGGGCGTAGGTGCAACGCTAACGTGTTGAGAGTCAAATACTTCGTGGTTGAGGGTGATTCTTTGATCGGTGAAGTTAAGACCGAGGAAGATAAAGAGCGAAACCGCGCAGCGTGCTGGGCAATCACGACCTGGTTGAAAGAGGCTATGGGTTTACGTCTGCGTATGGTGGTTGACTCCGGTAACAAATCGTTGCATTCTTGGTTCGATATGCCTGACGACCCGGTGCGGTTGGAAGAGCTGAAAGTGTTTCTGAAAAACATTGGGTGTGACCCCGCCACATTCAAGCTGTCTCAACCTATTAGGATGCCCGGGGCCGTCCGCGATGATAAAACTCAAACGATCCTGTGGTATGAATGATTTAACCGATGCGATGCCAAAACCCGACGTTTTGGATGATATATACTATGACTCCGCGAAGTCCCGATACTGGAAACGCACCCACGATAAGCGTTGGGTGATCTACAACCAGCGGTCGATTTCGCTTATGCTCAGGGCCGCTGGCTTCAGCCCCAAGATCAGCAAAGGGGAAAGCCTTAGCAACCTGGAACGCGAGTTCCTTCGGATTGAAACCGAGAACCAGATCGACGCTGTGGGTGGATTTGCAGGCTATAAGAAAGGAATGCACTGCATTGCAGGGCAGAACGTCCTGATCAGCAAGTCCGTGGAGCTTCCCGAGCCCGTGGAAGGGGGCTTCGGTCTGATTAAAGAGCTGGTAGAGAACCTTTTCAGCCCCGCAGAGGAGCAAAAGGATTTCTTCTACCAGTGGCTGAGGTGCTCGTACGAGCACCTTAGAGACGGTAACATCACGCCCGCACAGCTTCTGGCAATAGCCGGACCTCCGGGCTGCGGTAAGACCCTTATTCAGAATCTGGCTTGCCACATCCTGGGTGGGCGTTCGGGTAGACCATTCTCGTGGCTGTCCGGGAAAACCGACTTCAACAAGGACCTGTGTGAGTGTGAGGTGCTTATCCTCGACGACGAGTCGGTGGGCAGTGTGTATCAAAACCGGCTCATCCTCGCCAAAGGGATTAAGCAGATCGCAGCCGGGTCAGCCCACCGCATCCACGGGAAGGGTGAGAACCCGATAGCTATACCAATCTTCTGGAGGTTGATTATGACCTTGAATGATACTCCGGAGGACTTAATGGTGCTACCCCCTATGGAGGAGGGCATCGAGGATAAGATGATCGTTCTGAAGGCTTCTAATGGGGTCGGGAAGCGTCCGTACGAGTTGGGCGTGAAAGGGTACTGGGAAATCCTCAGAGACCAGTCAGGGGCCTTTCTACACTGGTTGCTGAACGAGTACGAAGTCCCCGAGTATGTTACTAGAGGTCCGGACAGCATGAGGTATGGAGCTACAAGCTACATAAACCCGGAGATCGCGGAGGAAGTGTATGGCCTGAGTATCACCGACATTATATCCCCGGCTATTGAGGCGACCCTGTTCCATGATAAGTCCGAGCTCCAGGTCTGGGAAGGTCCTACGGCGGAGCTGTACGCTACCTTGACTGAATCGTCGGCTCCCTACGCGTTCACAGTGAGGTCCCAGCTGAAGTCCCCGGTTGCGTTAGGGCATCAGATGAGCGAACTCCACCGAAGAAGGCCCCAGGCTGTTGAACGGTACCGCACGAGCAAGGATCGGGGGTGGCGAATTCACCGCAACTTCCGCGAAATCCCCGATAGTGACGTGTAAAACAGGGAGTGTCATAGTCCGTAAACCCCTAATAAAAAGCCCCTTACGAAAGTGAGGGGCTTTTTCGTACTCGCTCTGTCCACCTAGGTCCTGTCCATGTCAACTGCCCAGACCCCTCTGTCACGGTTTTAGCGGCTTGCAGGAGACAGCCCGCGTAAAAATCACGATTTTAAATCCGTAAAAATCAAAAATCGGGGATTAAAAACTACCGTGAGAGGTTGTTTGGTGGGGGCTAAAATGTTATGTATAAAGGGTTTGTGGGTTTGAAGGGTTGGCAGGAGGGGGGTTGGTTTTTGTAAAGTATTGTTTTTGAGGGGTTTGTGGAATCGCTCCTAAATCGGTGGGGAATTTACTCCTGCCATTTTTGCTTTCTGGTTGAGTGGGGATCGACCGGAAATGAGCGGCTTGAACTCGTGCGCAGTGGCAAGTCGACCGTATTTGGGGGGTCTTCTCAGTCAAATGGCTACAACCCGCTTATTTGCTTGATCCCGTGGGAGTGGGGTGTAGGGGCGGAGCCCCGAAACGGGGTATTTTTGATCTCGTCCCGGGGTCGAGGATAAATTTTGTAACGTCCCGCAGGGGAAGGACTTACGTCCCGCAGCAGAAGCTGTTGTTATACCCTATTTCCTTTATTTATATGACACTTACCCTAAGTATTATATAGGAGAAATAATAAAAATAACGTATCGGGGTAGTGAAAAACGTAGAAAAACGGGGGATGTACTCCTGCCAAATACGTAAAAATGCTGTAGAGAGGAGTGTGGGGGGCATGCGTCATGTCACCCCCGGGTCGTCGAGCGCCTTAGGGGATCAAGCATATACGCCACGGGTCGTCGAGCGCACACGCTCAGAAATAGCCCTTAAATGCCCCTAGAATCGTTTGCAGCTAATTATGAGTGTGCTGACCCTCGTAAACAATTACAAGCGATTCTAGGCACCTTCTCGCGCCTGCAAATAAAAAACCCCGACTTAGTCGTCGGGGTCTATTCGATCCGAGAGGGATTCCTCTATTCGATCGTCTAACATCTCAAGTAATCCCCGCAGGGCGAGCAAGTCTTGGGTCTTTACAAACCTCAGCCCCAACAGGGGGTCTCCGTTTACATCGAACCCAATCAGGGCATACGAATCTAAATACTGCCCCGCCACGGACTCGATGTGATGGAGCGTTTGTTGGGAATCGGTGTTGGCCATCCTTAGACAATCTCATAGTTCCACGACCCCGTCAATCCCAGCCCGCCTCCGGGTTGTGCTGCTTCGCCCAGCAGGGCCCTTTGGTGTGGACCAGGTATGGGACGTAACACCCACACCCTATTGGTTTGCCATTCGACAGGGCCGCTCCCGTGTAGGGTCGGCAGCGTTTTAACTCTTTGTCGAACACCGGACAACTCTGGCACACCCTATAACGCGCGAGAATGGCCCTAGAATCGATTCTACGAGTTTTCGAGTACCAACACACTCGTAATCCTTCCCAAACGATTTTAGACCACATCTCGAGCGTTTCTCGCCAAGTCATGTGCCCCATCTCTTCACGAACAACCCGCCACCATTCCTGGAGGCGGGTCGCTCTTAGTCCTAGTATTTTCATATTCCGGTCAGGTCGCATTGACCACCGGCGCAGGCTGCTGAGTCTTTCAGCTTGGTGTTGTCTTCACCCTCTTTCAGCTCCCGGTAGTCAACTGGGTTGTAAGTTAATGATTCCCATTTTACACGATCTTCCTCAGTCGTCACCGCTTCCCGGGGCGCTTGCTGATACGCTTTATCCCCGAACTCCTGCAACATGGCTACGCCCGTGAAATACTCCCGGTTGTTCCAGATGAAGCCGGATACTCCCTCCCACTCGTGCCCGCACACATTGATGGTGTTGGACACGTTGTGATGCAAGTCCGGGCTGATGTGGTCGTAGGCACGGCCTTCCATGACCCAATATTTCTGCACCAACCTGACGTATTCCAGTAGCTGCGGGGCCGAAATTTCCGACTTGGTCAACCCGCCTTCGGGACATTTTTCGGCAAATGTTACCACATCGTCTGTTGCCGGGTTGTAGACGCTGGTCTCGCACATGTGAGGGTTTTTTTCCCTGAACAACCGGTACACCGGGTCCTGACGATTCGCCTGAACCCTGCGGAAGTACTTCGGCGCGTGGTGAGGGTGGATACCTGAACCGGCCCCGAGGACCAGGGATGCGGTGCCTTCCGGCTTCACACAAGTAATTCTCGCTGAGGGTCTTATTGAGATAAGCCTAGCAACGACCTGGTTCACCAGCTTGCACAAACGGGCTCCCTGTTTCAACGTGCCGGGGTTGAGGATAACATCCGGCTTATCCAGGATGCCGCAGATCGACACCCCCAGCAACGCCTCCCGGTCGTTCAGAGCTTTGGTGATTGGCCCAAGGTAGGGGATGTCGGTGTAGGACGCCTGCAGTGTACCAATAACCGTGGCCCACACGCAAGCCTTGTAGAAGTCGGTTCTGGTCTCGCAGGCGGCAGCGTTGATCGTGCTGAGGTTGCACATCTGCCATCCATAGGCTTTTTCCTTGCCGACTTTGTCCAGCGCCCTGTCTGTTTCAGGGGACTCACCCCTTTTGGCCACCGGGTTCAGGCCGATCTCACAGCACGGGTTGGTTCCATACTCCCCCTCGGGGTGGTTCGAGAAGTAGAACCCGGGCTCACCGAATTCCTTCTGAGCCTCGAACAGGCTATCAAACAGTTCCTTGCCGTCCCGCTGCCGGTGGACGACCGCAGAGTTATTCGAGCACGCCCGCTGTGGGTTGTCTTGGAACCAGTTGCCGGTCTTGGCGTTACGCATCTCCTCGTCGTCCGGACTGAACAAGCAGATCGTAGCTGACCTGCGAACACCCCCTGACAAAACTGCCTTAGCGACGAACATCAGGA
>LFIK01003059.1_pt1 | contig 13572 bp, 12 predicted proteins | sample 643401 | NCBI WGS metagenome assembly LFIK01 (sample SAMN03777447, study PRJNA286221) | soda lake metagenome | biome: soda lake; feature: Kulunda steppe; material: water; isolation source: sample T5-Br brine of Lake Tanatar-5 | place: Russia: Kulunda steppe | collected 2010-07 | reverse complement strand
CGCAGCGCTGATCACCCGTGGTCTGGCTGAAATCAGCCGCTTTGCGGTCGCGCGCGGCGGCAATGCCGAAACCCTGCTCGGCTTGGCCGGTCTGGGTGATTTGACTCTGACCTGCTCCAGCACGCAAAGCCGAAACTTTTCGTTCGGCCGGGCGTTGGGCCAGGGTGAGTCGGCCGAGGCGCTGTTGAGCAACCGTCATTCGATCGTCGAGGGGGCGCATAACGCCGCCAGTGTCGTCGCGGCTGCCCGTAAGCTGGGTGTTTCGATGCCGATTTGCGAGGCGGTGAATGCGTTGCTCTACGACGGCGTGCCGCTGGCCGTGGTCGTCGAAGGGCTGATGGAACGCCCCATGCGCGGTGAGGCGCCATCCATGGAGCAGGTTGTTGTTCATTCCAGCGGTGAGGGCTAGGCTCACGGCTGGGGCCGCACCATGAATTCTTCCATCAATGACAGGTTGGACCCCCACCATGCGTGACCCTCGGCTGATTCTGGCCACTGATCTCGACGGAACCTTTCTCGGTGGCAATGCCGATCAACGCCGCGACCTCTATGCGATGCTGGAGCGCTGCCGCCGACAGATCATGATCGTCTTTGTCACCGGCCGTGATCTGGGATTCATCGAGACCTTGAAGACAGGCGGCGAGGTCCCCGTTCCGGATTACGTCATCGGCGATGTGGGAACGACGATCGTTCGCGGCGATACCTTCGAACCGGTGTCTGAGGTGCAGGATCCGATCGACCGAATCTGGGCCGAGGCCGGCGAACGGGTCAAAGCCATGTTGGCGGATGAGCCGGGCTTGAAACCGCAGCCCGGCCGGTTCGAACGGCGGATGTCCTATTACTATGATCCAGAGACCCTTCGCCCGGAAACCATGGCCAAGGTCGAGGCGGCCGGCCTGCAATGGCTGACCTCGGCCGATACCTATTTCGACGTTTTGCCACCCGGCGTCTCCAAGGGGCCGACGCTGCTGACCTTTATCGACGCCTTGAGACTCGACGCCGGGCGCGTTCTGGTTGCCGGCGACACGATGAACGATCTGTCGTTGTTCGAGACCGGGCTGAAAGGCGTTGCCGTCGGCAATGCCGAGCCGCGGCTTCAGGCGGAGCTGCATCGATTCCCGCAAACCTATTTCAGCCCCGAACCGGGCTGTGCCGGCATTGCCGATGCAATCCGTCATTTCGACTTTAACCTGGAGGGCTGAGCCCATGATCAGCGGCAACGAAATCGACGAGAACGGCAAATCCGATCTGGTCATCGTCTATCACCGCCAACCCTATGAAGAAGTGGTCGTCGACGGCAAGGTGACGTATCAGGAGAATTCCAGTCCCAATGGTATCGTGCCGACGCTGAAAAGCTTTTTCGGCGCGGTCAATCGCGGGAGCTGGGTTGCCTGGAAGCAAGTGAAAGATCGGAAAAGAACGCCTGATTTTGAGCGTCGGATCGAAGTAACAGATTCCTACGGCACCTATAAGGTCAGCCGTTTGCCGCTGACGGCCGAGCAGGTGAAGCAGTTTTATCACGTTACATCAAAAGAAGCATTTTGGCCGATTTTGCACTCGTTTCCGAATCACTTCAATTACGAGCCGGTAGACTGGGAGAATTTTCAGACCGTTAATCGTCTGTTCGCCGAAGCCGCCTGTGAGGAGGCGGCTGACGACGCGCTGATTTGGGTTCATGACTATAATCTCTGGCTTTGCCCGCATTATATCCGCCGGATCAAACCGAATGCGCGTATCGCGTTTTTCCATCATACGCCGTTTCCGTCGGCCGATATTTTCAACATCCTGCCCTGGCGCCAGGAGATCGTCGAAAGCTTGCTGGACTGCGACTTGGTGGGATTCCATATCCCCCGATATGCGCGCAATTTCGTCCAGGTGGCGCGCGGTCTGTCCGATGTGTCGATCGAAACGACCCGGCGCGTCGAAGACACCCTGTCGCCGGTGGGCGGGGCCTTGTCCGAGCCGGAGATGCCGGAAATCATCAAGTCTGGGGACCGACGCATTCTGATCGACGCGTTCCCTGTCGGTACCAACCCGTCATTTATCGAGGCGCAATTGACCAAGCCGGAAGCCTGGGAGCGGTTGCGGGCGCTGCGTGAGGAAATCGGCCACCAAAAGCTGATCATGTCGATCGGGCGCACGGATTATGTCAAAGGCACCAGGGAGATGCTTGCAGCCTATGACCGGCTTTTGTCCCGCCGGCCAGAGCTTCACGGCAAGGTGAAGCTGATGGTGACATCCGTGTCCGCGAACGAAAACATGGCAGTCTATCGAAAGGCGCAGAGCCAGATCGAGGCGATGATCGGCCGGATTCATGGAAAATACGCGACGATGAGCTGGGGGCCGATCATGGCCTTTACCACGCCGGTGCCGTTCGACGAGGTGCTTTGCTATTACCGGTTGGCGGATATCTGCTGGACGACACCTCTTCGTGACGGCCTGAACCTCGTCGCCAAGGAATTCGTCGCCGCCCACCGGGGTGAAACCGGCGTCTTGGTGCTGTCGGAATTCACCGGCGCGGCGGTGGAGATGCAAGAAGCGGTGCTGACCAACCCCTATTCCATCGACAGCTTGGTCGACGGCATCGAGACGGCATTGGATATGGACGAGGGCGAGCAAAGGCGGCGCATGAGCGCGATGTATGACAATATTGCGCAATACGACATTGCACATTGGGCCGACCACAGCATGACCCAATTCCGCCGGATCGGGGCCAAACTGGCGCCGCCGGCCGCCGGGACCGACGGTGTCTCAGCCGCCGAGTAGGGACGCGATTGCCGGATGATCAATGCCCGGCCGGCTCATGCTGGCTGGGCGATGATCAGCCGAACTTCGGCTTCTTTAAGCCGCTGGACCATGGGTTCCGGCGGCCGGCGGTCGGTGATCAGCGTGCCGATGCGATCGATATCGCATAATCGAACCGGAGCCTGCGCCCGGAACTTCGAGTGATCGGCGACCACGACAAGGTGGGACGCCTGCGCGACGGCGTTGATCGCAAACTCCGTTTCGTCGAAATAGAAGTTCATCAACCCGCCTTCGGGGTGGATGGCGCCAACGGTAATGAAAACATAGCGCAGCCGAAACCGCTGCACGAAGGCGACCGCATCGGCGCCCAGGATGGCACCGTCATCCTCGCGCACCGCCCCGCCAGCCAGGAAGACACGGTTGTTTTGCCGGTTCAGAAGCGTGCGCGCGATTTCCAATCCATTGCTGACGACAAACAAATCACGGTGCTGCGCCAATGCGCGGGCGACGAACAGAGTCGTGCTGCCGTTTTCCAGCAGGATGGAGTCGCCATTCTCGATCAAGCCGGCGGCTTCTTGCGCAATCGCCCGCTTTTCCGCCGCGTTGTGCGACATCCGATTCTGGAAGTCCGGCTCTTGCGCCGAGGCCGGCAACATGGCGCCGCCGCGCACACGCTCGATTAGGCCCTGATTGGCCAGGGACTTGATATCGCGGCGGACCGTTTCATCGGATACGCCGAGATGACGGACGAATTCCGACACACTGCAGGTTCCGTTGGCGCCGAGAAGTTTAAGGATCGCGTTATGCCGCGTTGAAGGGTGCACGGTTCCAAGCCTCTCGATTCAAGCCGTTCCCGGCATTTCCATGCGACCGGACGTCGGTGTCTGAACATAGTCGCGGCGGACTGGTCTGGCTAGTCGATTTGTGGGTTGTCGTGGAAAATTGTTGACATGTGTGGGATGCTGACCTCAAATTAGCCGCCACGAGCTGATGGTTATTTCCCTTCCCCATGAAGGGTCGCGTCCTGCGGTAGGGCGCAATATTACGAAACTGTCGGATTGAGACTTAGAAAATATCAATTTCAGACCCGGAAATTCGGCATTCTGTCGGACGTCATGCGTGATCGGGTCCTGAAAGCCTGAGAGGATTCCATAATGAAATCAACGAAATCAAAGATTCAGAAGCAATGCTTGTGGGCTTTTGTGGGTTTGGCCACGATGGTAGGTGCGCCGATGGCGGCGTCGGCCGAGGTGCCCGAATCCGATCGTACCATCCGCCTGACGTTGAATGACTGGACCGGTCAAAATCTGACCACCAATCTCATGGGCCGGGTGTTGGAGGAAATGGGCTATTCGGTCGAGTACGTCCCGGCCGACTATATCGCCCAGTTCACGGGACTGGCTGCGGGTGACCTCCATGTTGCCATGGAAATCTGGGAAACGACGGCGCGCGATCAACTCGAGCAAGCGGTCGCCCAAGGCGATGTGGTCGATCTTGGCGAAACGGGCATGCATGCCATTGAGGAATGGTGGTATCCGAGCTACGTCAAGGACCTTTGCCCGGGTCTGCCCGATTGGGAGGCGCTGCGCGAATGCGCGGATGTCTTCGCCACCCCGGAGACCCAGCCCGAAGGCCGGTATCTTGGCGGCCCCGTTACTTGGGGCGGTTATGACGAAGAACGTATCGAAGCGCTGGATCTGCCGTTCGAAGTGATCCACGCCGGGACCGATGCGGCCTTGTTCGCCGAAATTCGGTCTGCCTATCAGCGCGAGGCCCCGATCATTGCCTGGGTTTATTCGCCGCATTGGGCGCCGATCCAGTTCGATGGCGAATGGGTCGAGTTTCCGGAATATACGCAGGAATGCTACGAAGATCCGAGCTGGGGCATCAATCCCGACATGGCCTATGATTGCGGCAAGCCACAAGGCTGGATCAAGAAGGCCGGTTGGCCGGGCCTAGAAGCCGAATGGCCGGCCGCTTACGAAGCGATTTCGAATTTCACGATCGACAATGAAACGATCGGCGAGATGATCGGCCAGGTTGATCTCGACGGTATGCCGCTGGATATGGTTGCCGATCAGTGGATCGCCGAAAACGAAGATGTCTGGTCGGCCTGGATTTCGAACTGATCCGACAGACCACTGTCGCCCGCCTTTTCGCTTTCTGCGGCGAGGCGGGCGTTCTCTCACCGCTTCCAAGGACAACGAAGGGGTCTTTATGACCGCCGATACCGACGCCCCCTTACACGCGGCCGATCCGGATGCCGTCGACCGGGCAATGCCCAAAACGCCGTCCCCCCGTCGCAACCGTCCGGTCAAACTGTCCTGCCGCGGGCTGTGGAAAATCTTCGGTGATGACGCCGATGCCTTTGTGAAGAACAATGCGGCCGACATCGCCGGGGCGGTCGACGCCGATCCTGCCATGGTGGCCGCCGTCAGAGATGTCAACCTGTCGGTCAAGACAGGCGAAACCTTTGTTATTATGGGGCTATCGGGATCCGGCAAGTCGACGTTGGTGCGCTGTCTGGCGCGTCTTCTCGACCCCAGCACCGGCACGCTGGAACTCGAAGGCCGCGACCTGCTCGGGCTGCCGCGCAAGGAACTGATCGACATTCGACGGCACAAGATGGGCATGGTGTTTCAGCATTTCGCCCTGCTGCCCCATTTAACCGTGCTTGAGAACGTTGCCTTTCCCCTCGTCATCCAGGGAATGGATCGCGCAACGCGAGATGCCAAGGCGCTGGAGATGGTCGAACTCGTCGGCTTGGGCGGGCGCGAAGCCGATCGGCCGGCGCAGCTTTCGGGCGGTCAGAAGCAGCGCGTTGGCATCGCCCGGTCCCTGGCCGTCGACCCGGAACTGTGGTTCCTGGACGAGCCCTTCAGCGCGCTCGACCCGTTGATCCGGCGGGATATGCAGGACGAGCTGATGCGCCTGCAAAAGGTGCTGAACAAAACGATCATCTTCATCACCCACGATTTCGACGAAGCCATCCGCATCGCCGACCGCATCGCGATCATGAAAGACGGCGCGATCGTTCAGGTGGGCACGCCCGAGGAGATCGTATGTGCGCCGGCCGACGCCTATGTGACCGAATTCACCCGCGATGTCGGCCGCGCAAAGGTTATGACGGCCGGGTCGATCATGCGCCCTGTCACCGGCATTCCTGAAATCGATGATCATCGAACCGTCGACGTCGATGCCCGGTTGGAATCGGTCGCGAAACAGGTCGTGGCGTCCGATGGTCCGGTTCACGTCCTCGATGGAAGCGATGTCGTCGGGGTTTTGCGGCGCGAAGACGTGATCGCCATCCTGGCGGGCCTGGAGATCGATCGTGACTGAGGCGACCGCAACGTCTAAAGGCGGGTCCACCGTCGCCTCCGGAATCGGAAAGCCGATCGTCGCGGCTGCCGCAGCCGTCGCCCTGCTGTTTGCATCATGGATGATAGCCGACACCGCGGGATGGGTCATGGCGGTGCCTGACTGGATGATCGTGCCGCTCGCCTCCTGGATCAGTGCCGGCATGAATTGGCTAATGCGTGAGGCCGCAATCTTGGGGATCGGCGTACGCGACATCTTTCGCGGGTTTGCGTCGGTGCTTGCCGTTCCGCTCGATGCGACCCTGGCGCTGCTGGCCCGAGGCGCGATCATTCCGTTCGGCACGATACGTCTTGAACTGCCGCCGTTCAGTTGGATCGGTGTTGCGGTGGCGGTGATTGTGGCGGCCTGGCAGTTGGGCGGGACGCGGTTGACGGTGCTTACCGCCGTTACCGTCGCCTATTTGGTTTTGTTCGACCAGTGGGTCAGTGCCATGACGACCTTTGCGTCGATCGCGGTCGCCGTGCCGATCGGTGTCGGCCTGGGGTTGGCGCTGGGCGTTCTTGCCTTCATGCGGCCGTCGGTAGAGCGCGCGCTGACCCCGGTGCTGGACCTGATGCAGACTGTCCCGGTCTTTGCCTATCTGGTGCCGGTGTTGGTCATGTTCGGTTTCGGTCCGGTGTCGGCCATGATCGCAACGGTGATCTACGCGATGCCGCCGATGGTGCGGATGACGATCGTCGCCTTGCGGGGCGTACCGTCCGAAACGATCGAATTCGGCAGGATGGCCGGCTGCACGCCGATGCAGATGATCTGGCGCATATTGCTGCCGTCTGCCCGGTCGGGCCTGATGGTCGGTGTCAATCAGGTGGTGATGCTGTCGCTGAACATGGTGATCATCGCCTCGATGATCGGTGCCGGCGGTTTGGGCTATGACGTTCTGTCGGCGCTGAGGCGGCTTCAGATCGGCGCCGGACTCGAAGCCGGGATTGCCATCACCTTGATCGCCATCCTGGTCGATCGGTTCGGCCAGGCATTGACGACCGGGCGCGCGCAGCAGGCAACATTGCCGTTGCGCTGGGTCCTGCCGGCCGTCTTGGTCGGGTTCACGGTTCTGGCTATGTTCGTGCCCGCCTTGGCTGTGCCGCCGGGGTGGCTGACGATCAGCACGTCGTCCTTCTGGGACGCGCTGATGACCTGGATTAATGTTGAGCTTTACGACAGTTTGAACGCGATCAAGACCTTCTTGCTTGTGTATTTGCTTCTGCCGGCGAAACGGCTGTTGCTGGCGCTGCCCTGGATATGGGTCTTACTTGTGCTGGCCGGCATGGGTTGGGCGCTCGGGGGGCTGCGTCTTGGCGCGTTGGTCGCGGCGCTTGGCTTGTTCATCGCCCTGACCGGTTTCTGGGAGCCCGCCATGGTGGCCGTTTACCTCTGTGGTGTGGCCGTATTGATCGCGGCGGCAATCGGAATTCCGGTCGGCGTGATCTCGGCGAAGAGCGACCGTGTGCACAACGTGACCACGGTCGTGGTCGACACCCTGCAAACCATGCCCAGTTTCGTTTACCTGATTCCGGTCGTGATGCTGTTTCAGGTTGGCGATTTCGCGGCATTGGTTGCGATCGTCGCCTATGCCGTAGCGCCGGCGATCCGGTACACCGACCACGGCATTCGGGGCGTTTCCAAAGAAGTCATCGAGGGTGCCCGCATGATGGGGTGTACGCCCAATCAGATCCTGTGGCGCATTCAGTTGCCGTTGGCTTTGCCGGAGATCCTGGTCGGACTCAACCAGACCATCATGATGGCGCTGTCGATGCTGGTCATCACGGCATTGGTCGGCACCCGCGATCTGGGCCAAGAGGTCTATATCGCTCTGACGCAGGCCAATATCGGTCAGGGTTTGGTTGCAGGTCTGTGTGTCGCTGCCATCGCCATTATTGCGGACCGCCTTATCAAGGCTGCTGTCGCACGCCAACGCGCCGGCATGGCCTAGACCCGAGGCACGCCGCCGATGCGGCGGCGCCCCGGTCTCATCAAATTATTAAGAACCGAGGAAAAATCATGTCCGATCATTACGATAATTCCGGTGTGGATCGGCTGTATGCCGAAGTCTGGGGCGAGAACATCCACTATGGCGTCTATCCGACTGGCAACGAGACGATCGAAGACGCCACCTGGATCGCCAAGCGCACCATGGCCGAGGGGGTCGGCCTGAAGCCCGGCATGACGGTGTTGGAGGTCGGCTGCGGCTATGGCGCGACCGCCCGCTACTTGGCGGAGACCTTTGGCGTCGATGTCGTGGCGACGAATATTTCCGAAGTCCAATTGACCCGATGCCGTGAAAAACCACAGCCGAAAACCGGCGGAACGCTGCGGTTCGAATACGCCGACTATCACGATCTGCCTTATGATGATGCCAGCTTCGACGTTTGGTGGTGCCAGGAATCGCTGGTCCATTCGGCGGAAAAGGAAAAGGTCCTGGCCGAGGCGTTTCGGGTTCTGAAACCGGGCGGCCGGGCTGTTATCTCCGACCACATCTTCTGGGTCGACAAACTGACCCCGGCCGAACGGGGCGCCGTCGAGGCGCGCTATCACATGTCGAAGCTGTCCAGCCCGGACGACTACAAATCCCATCTGGCGGCGGTCGGCTTTTCGTTGATCGACCATCGCGACTGGCAGGTTCATGCGGCTCTGCACCGGGCCAAGGTCCTGCAGCGCCTGGAGTCGAAGATGGACGAGTTCGCGCGTGTGATTGATCCCGAAACGCTGCGCGTCAATCACCATAGCTGGGCGGAATGGGCGCGTATGGCGGCTGAAGGCAAGCTCAGCTTCGATTTCTTCCTGGCGGAAAAACCGCACGCCTGATCCCCGATTGCCGGCAACAGGACGAAAAAGGAACAGGAGAAAGACCAATGGATGACGACCTTCGCCGGGCCATCGCCCGGATCCCGCAGTTCTCGGGCAAGACCGAAGCCCAACTCCGGCCCAAGCGGCTCGGCGGGCAGACCAACATCGTGTATCACATCGTCGATGGCGGCGAAGACCTGATCTTGCGCATGCCGGGCAAAGGCACTGAAGAGTATATCGATCGCCGTGTCGAGGCCCACAACACCCGCGCGGCGGCGGCGGCCGGCGTTGGGGCGGAAGCGCTTTTCATCGATGAGAGCGACGGTTTGATGGTGATCCGTCATCTGCAGGGCCGCACCATGTCGCCGGAGGCGTTCCAGCGCGATGATGCTGCGGTCGAGCGCGCGGGGATCGCCATGGGTCGGATGCACCGGTCCGGTCAGGAATTTCAGTTCCGGTTCGAACTGTTTTCCATGATCGACGACTATCTAAGGGTGCTTTCGGGGACGTCGATCGACATGCCGGAAGGCTATGACGATGCCGTTGCCGAGGCCCGCGCGATCCGCGAGGCGATCGAGGCCGATCCCGTGCCGCTGGCGCCCTGCCACAACGATCCTTTGTGTGAAAATTTCATCGATGACGGCAAGCGCATGTGGATTGTCGACTGGGAATATTCCGGCATGAACGACCCATTTTGGGATGTCGGCGATGTCTCCGTCGAGGCAGGCCTGACACCTGAGCAGGATCAAAAGCTGCTTCAGGCGTATTTGGGCCGGGAACCGACGGAAAGCGAGGTTGGCCGGACCATCCTGTACAAGGCCGCCTGTGACCTGCTGTGGACTCTGTGGGGCCTGATCCAATATTCCAACGACAACCCGGCAGAGGATTTCTGGGCCTATTCCGTCGAACGATTCGAGCGGAGTCAAATGCTCATGGCCTCGCCGATTTTTGCCGAAAGCCTGAAATCCGTGCGAAAGTCGGCCTAAGAAATGACGTCGAGCGATTACCCAGCGGCGCTAAGGGCCGCCGCAAAAGACGTCAAGGGCATCCTGTTCGACAAGGACGGCACCCTGTTCGACTATCACGCCTCGTGGGCGCCGGTGAATGCCGGCGCCGCCCTGGAAGCCGCCCGCGGCGATCCGGTCTTGGCCGACACGCTTTTGCGGGCAGGCGGGCTCGATCCCGTCACTGGCCGATATGCGTCGGGCAGTCTGCTAGCGGCCGCGCATACGGGCGAGATTGCCGAGGAATGGGCGCGCATCATGAATCTTCCGGCCGGTGATCTGCCTGATCTGATCGACCGACTGGACCGGCGATTCCAGGAACTGGGTGCGATCCATGCGGCCCCGGTCGGCGACCTGCCGGCACTCATGGCTGGATTTCGTGCCCGGGGCCTGACCCTCGGTGTCGCGACCAGCGACAGCGAGCACGGCGCGCGTCGGATGCTGGCCGATGTGGACTGCGGACCCGATTTGATCGGATTCGTTGCCGGATATGACAGCGGCCATGGTGGCAAGCCGACGCCAGGAATGGTGCATGGTTTCTGTGCCGCGACCGGGCTGGAATCGCGTTCGGTCTTGGTCGTTGGCGACAATCTACACGATATCCGTATGGCTCGGGCGGCCGGTTGCCGGATGGCGATCGGCGTTTTAACCGGCACCAGCCTCCTTGCCGATCTTGAGAGCGAGGCTGATGCCGTTCTCGACAGCATTCTCGATCTGGAGAGTCTGTTGAACGGTTGATCGACCGTCAGGCAGGGGCGGGGCCGTATTGGTTTTCGCCTTTCGACCCTTCGAGGATGCCAAGATCGATCAGCGCCCAAATGAAACCGACAACGGGGATGAACAGCAGGATACACCACCAGCCGGTCTTGTCGCGGTCGTGGCACCGTTTGATGTGCAGGGACAGGCCGGCGATGAGAAGTGCCATGCTGACCATGAAGCTAACGAAAGGGGTGCTTACCATCATATTCAAAATGATTGATACGACGAACAGGATGGCGACACCAATCCACCAAGTTTGACGGCCGATACGACCCTCGTGGGTTAGAAACATGAATTTGAGATCAATATTGCCCACGGCAAACCTCCGTTGATTTTTTCGGCCCCCCAGCGATGATCCATGGCCGGATCCCTGGGAAAGCGGGGATGGCGTCGTCGCCTTTGGCCGACTGTAACAACTTCATTGCACGAGGCAAGCGGCGCGGTATCGAGGTCCATATCGGGCCTTCGAGGATGGCGCTGGAAAGATGTGCCTTGAAATTGTCGAAGTGGGGGCGTATCTATCCCCCTATCGATGTTTGGCCGGACTATTGGGCCCATTGCCTTTCCGTAGATAGGCACGCCTTCTGAAGACCCCACCAAAATCGACCACCCGACCGTCGCCGTCCGCAAAGCTGGCGACGGTCATACGACACTTGCCGATCTACGAAAGGGGCAATTATGATTACAGGAACCGTTAAGTGGTTCAACAGCCAAAAAGGCTATGGTTTCATTCAGCCGGAATCCGGCGGAAAGGACGTCTTCGTCCATGTAACCGCGCTTGAGGCTGCTGGAATTTCCAGCCTGAACGACGGCCAGCGGGTCAAATTCGAAATGCAGACCGACAAGCGCACCAATCGCGAGTCGGCCGTTAATCTGCAGCTCGACTAACGACTCCAGACGCATGCCGGCGGCAACGCTGGCAAAGCGCAGCCGCGACGCGGCGACTAAGGGCGGCCTTCGGGCTGCCCTTTTTTGTTGTGGCCTACTGCTGTTTGCCGGATGTCACATCCGGGCCGCCAAGCGCAATATGCCCGAAGCCCAGACGAAGGTTATCGACTTCGCCTGGGATTGGCCCGGCATCGACCGGTAAGACGATGATTTCAAACGGGAGATTGGCGCCGGTCCCCAGATCGTATCGGATGACGCCGCAGAAGACGGCTTCCCGACGCCGGTCGATGACCCAGCGAGCGCCCAGCCTCGCCAGGGCGGCAAAGGCTGGCCAGGGGGCAAACAAGTCGGCAAAGGTAATGGGATGGTTTGGCGCTACGGGATCGACCTTGCCGTTGATGGACGGGGCGCAAGACGGCAGCCGGTCCACATGGTGGCGGCCAAGCAGATGACTGACCGCTTCGCCCAGCACGCGAAACTGAAAATCCGCACCCTGACGCTGGAACAATAGAAGATGTGTCAGAGAATCCTGGAACTCGAGCGGCAACTCCCGGCGCAGATCGTCGGGTGTGGTATCAAGAACGACCCGTGCCAACCGGTCGCGGAACGCCAAATTTTCCGGCCTCTTAGGCAGGGCTCTGAAGGCAGCCTCGATCGTGGACGGAGGATGGGGGGCGTGGCGCATCGGTGTTTCCAGTCGGCGGATATTGCTGCCTACTCAAGAACACATGATGCGCCACAATCGTTCACCGATCGTGAAATTTTTTCACAGGCCTTTGTTACAAAATTTTCCTAGCCGCTGGCAGCTTTCAGTTCCCGGCGTCGAGCATGGAGGACCGGCTCGGTATAGCCGCTTGGCTGGTCGCGGCCCTTCAAGACCAGATCAAGGGCCGCCTGAAACGCAATGCTGCCGTCAAAATCGGGGGCCATGGGGCGATAATCGGAATCATGGGCGTTTTGCCCATCGACGACACGCGCCATGCGTTTCATCGTTTCGACCACCGTGTCGTGATCGACAATCCCGTGATGGAGCCAGTTGGCGATGTGCTGACTGGAGATCCTCAACGTGGCACGGTCTTCCATCAGGCCAACATCGTTGATGTCGGGCACTTTCGAGCAACCGACACCTTGATCGACCCAGCGCACGACATACCCAAGGATGCCTTGGGCATTGTTCTCGATCTCGGCGCGGACCTCGTCCTCCGACCAGTTCGGCCGGTCGGCGAGGGGCAGGGTGAGCAGGTCTTCCAGCGGTGCCTTGGGCCGGTCCAGCAATTCCTTTTGCCGGGCCAAGACATCGACCAAGTGGTAGTGGAGCGCATGCAGGGTTGCGGCCGTTGGCGACGGAACCCAGGCGGTGTTCGCGCCTGCCTGCGGATGGCCGACCTTGGTTTTCAGCATGTCGGCCATCAGGTCGGGCATCGCCCACATACCCTTGCCGATCTGGGCGTGGCCGGTCAGGCCGCAGGCAAGGCCGATATCGACATTGCGGTTTTCGTAAGCTTGGATCCATTTGGCCGACTTCATATCGCCTTTGCGAATCATCGGCCCAGCTTCCATCGAGGTGTGCATCTCGTCGCCGGTGCGGTCGAGGAAGCCGGTATTGATGAAGAACACGCGGTCCTTGGCGGCGCGGATGCATTCCTTAAGGTTCGCCGAGGTGCGCCGTTCCTCGTCCATGATGCCCATCTTGACGGTATTGCGCGGCAGGCCAAGCATGTCTTCGACACGATCGAACAGGTCGTTGGCGAAGCCGACTTCTTCGGGTCCGTGCATCTTCGGTTTGACGATATAGATCGACCCGGCCCGGCTGTTGCGAAGCTCTCCGCTATGCTTCAGGTCGTGGATCGCAATCAGAGTCGTGATCGCCGTATCGACCAGCCCTTCGGGAACCTCGTTGCCCCCCTCGTCGAGAATTGCGTCGGTGGTCATCAGATGGCCGACATTGCGGATCAGCATCAAGCTGCGCCCATGCACCGTCTTCGAGCCGCCCTCCGGCGCCGTGTAGACCCGG
>LFIK01003058.1_pt1 | contig 13578 bp, 6 predicted proteins | sample 643401 | NCBI WGS metagenome assembly LFIK01 (sample SAMN03777447, study PRJNA286221) | soda lake metagenome | biome: soda lake; feature: Kulunda steppe; material: water; isolation source: sample T5-Br brine of Lake Tanatar-5 | place: Russia: Kulunda steppe | collected 2010-07 | reverse complement strand
ATTGCTACGCAACAAAGACTGGATCTATTGTGCTTCATTGTACAGATTGTCCTCATTATTTTAGTCCAGCCGTTGCATGCTTGGTAGAAGAATTTTCAAAGTTCTCAAACACTTCCATAACCTTCTATATGGGATGTGAAGGGCAAAGACGGAAAGTCAAATGATTGCTCGGCTATATGCGTTAAATAATTCTTCTGACTTTCCTTTACCAAATAATGGTAAACTTGCATGTTTTGAGCGTAAATGGATCGCTTTGCTTCGAAATATCAGTGGTTGGTGTAACGCTCTCACAAAGTTCCATGACCATTCACCGTTTAATTCGGAAGAATACGGGTGCCTTCGTTTCCAATGGTATAATGGATGTAAAATCACCCGGAACTTTAACTTTCTTCTGGAAGATACAAAAAAATGCGCCGTGTGCCAGTGACTACTAAAGCGGTAGAGCGCATTAAAAGAAGGTGGTGCTACAATGGTTCATACAATTCTGCCACATGAAGTGCATCGCCTTCGATGTAGGGAGCAAAGGATGGCCTGTTATTCCTATTCGATTTTAGGGAGAACAGAGCGAGTGCTTCGATGAAAAAATTCACCTAAGGTTGTGCCACCACTTTTGTTCATATGTAGCACATAAACTTCCATTTCACCCTCATTCCACTTCTTTCTTGGGAGCGCTAGTTTCTCTTTGTCCATCTGCTTTCTTAATTGCGTTAATTTGTGCCCTTGAGCGATCACTTCTTCGTTGCTTTCAGAGAGGCGCCTATTTGTGTTCGCTATTCCCACTTGTTACTTTTGATGTTCATTGTATTTTGCATATCCATCGAATCGCATCGTTGTTTCATGTTGGTTGCGTGGAGATGCATCTAGAATTCATAATAAGGAGGGATGATATGGTTCCGTCTCATGCATAAAGCACGGATACTCCGGTGTCCGTCGGATGGATCTTTCAAAGTTGAGTCTTTTCCCCTCGGCTCTTCGGGTGATCGTTGGAGTTTCTAAAATAAAATTAAATCTTAAGAATAGTAGATTCCTCCATCGTGCATGGCCTATGATGCGCTATTTTTGTTCCCCAAGCTCTTTCAGATGTTGGCGGGACGAATCTCCAAACACTTCGCTTGTGATCGAGATCGAAAACCGTTCACTATTTGGGTCGCGGATTATGATGGACTAGCGAAATTCGCGCTCTAATAGAAAGCAAACAACCATTAAAAAAACCACAAAGCTTTCTGTACATCAGAAGTATAGGTGAGTTTGGTCATATTGACCTCCATCTCCTTGAGTTATATCTATAGTTATCTTTCTTGTCCCAGTTGGAAGGTAAGTTCGATTTACATCCAATGATTCATGTTGATGGCGATTATACGGGCATGGAATGTTGATCACACGGCGTCATCTCATGCAACCAAAGGGTGATTGGACCACTCTATTGTTGAAGGATCTTGGATAGCTCCCAAGGAGTTTGGATGCGAAAGATCTTTGTTACGTGTTTCTTTTAGTTCGTTCTCATTCCACAAAAGATGGCCAAAAGGAGCGTATGACGAGTCCACGAAATGAAGTCTGCAATCCTTTGATCCTCGAATGGCCAATTTCGACACTCAAGTTACCATGAAACCTCTCGTACTATGGTCATGTTCAAATGTTGGCTACCTTTGTCGCACCACGAAAGAAGACTAGGAAACATCAAAATGAGAAACGCCCACTATGTGAAGTTTCTTCCTGCGTATTTGATGGACGAATGAGGTAGATGTGGTCGTTGCCCCATACGATCCATCACTAATGCATGCGACCAGGAGAGATTGAGAAAGACCATATAAAGCCTTTCCATGTGTTCACAACGCATGACGGGTGCGAGATAGTTTGACACAATCAAACGTGGATTGAAATGCCTTTCATGTCATCTACCCTCTATCCATCGTACACCCTCGTACCATCTTATGCTAAGGGGTGGCACGATACTAATTCCGCCCATGCACACCCTTAATCGCAAAAACCAAGCACCAATCTTGTCACGGCTCAAACCAATCTACACACAAGCATTGTCAAGGACAAAACCAATGCTTTCTTCCTAATTCTAGGAGAACACGCATTCAAGAGGATATGATAAATCCAAAATGTACTTGCGCTCCGTGTATGGATTGCGAAAGCAAGAAAAAACGAGAGTTGAGGAGCAATATGATACCTTTGCCGGAGAAACGACATGGATCCCATGAGTCATGTGAGACACCCGTCGTTGCAGACTTGAAGTAGTCATTACGCACAATACTCGTTGGTTCTGCAAGAACCTTGTTCAACGCTAGATTTATCGACTTACATTTGTAGATCGAGAAAATGTACGCCAAGCAAATCTAGACTACAATTTTCGCAAGGCGTCCAAACGAGAAAGGATCAAACGAATCTCCACCTACGATACGGCAAAAATTCACTCATTCTACGAAAAATAGAACATTCTACGTTTATCGCTGTTGAAAATTCGCAAACGACAGGAGAGCAATCAACTGTCAGCCCTCCACCATCAGCATCCGTGAAAATATAAAACACAAATTACTACAAACGGCAATCTCTTCCACTGGCACAAAAATTGGTCATTAAAAGGGGAGATAGAGAATCAACCCTACAATCGAGATATCACGTCAAAAGACAAACATGGCATACAAAAGGGACTTGCTTAGCCATTTGCCGGTGTGCTTTAAAAGAACCTCTTTTGCAAACCGCAGAGCTCTACAAACATGTGGATAAAAGGGCCACCTAACAGACACATCCACTGCCGAAAGATACAAAAATAGGACGCAGCAAACGAATGTCCACAAGCCCCAAAGTTCAAACCGTTGTCAATGCCAATTAGACCCAAGCGACCTCAAGCGTATCATATCAAGCATTTGGCTGGACAAGGCTCCAGTTATGCCTCGATCTCTACAATTTCCAATCCATCGAACGAAATGAAAATGTGGTATTGAAGCAAGATGACAACTCACACGCAAAGATTGAGGCCGATAAAGACGGCAATCTTCTTTGCTTGCAATGCAAGGATTGTCAATCTAACTTCCATGTTTCATCTTGCACAAGGAGTAAAGTGCGTGCTTTTGTGAACAAGTGAGACTTCTGCAATCTACCTTCCAAATTTTCGTGATTTCTTTAAAGAAACCATCTGTGGTCACTCTCGCCAAGATTGATACCGCTCGGAGACCCAGATAAAAACGTTATTCTTTCGATCATGCGGACCAAGTGCAATAATGTGTCGTTCCGTGAAAGAACGTGCAACTTAGTCCGCTCTTCAGCAGTGAAGGAAAATCAAAATCTTGGACCGTAAGCTCAGCCGAGAACTAGAGGCGACAGTTCTTCCTATAAGCTAACAATCATAAATTTCTTACAAACTTGTTGAGTCAACCTGCATCGAACATTAAAGATTCAAACTTTACACTCTAAGTAACGTTCTCGTTCCTGATAAAGGGCTTCCATACCTTCCGATGGGCATTTGTCTTCTCAATTGAATACCTTGATAAATTTCGGGGTGATCGCTAGATGCTCATATTAGGTGGTGGCATTTTTGACCGTAGACCTAGATGATGAAACTGTGTCTAGTCTAGTACATTAATGTAAGACAAAAACAAGGAAAATACTGTCATTTCACTGTGTACACACGATTTCTACCCCAAATGCATAAGTGAAAATTGAACTAATCGACGGTTCAATCACAATATGTCAACAGTTCCGATACAGTGGGACAATATGAGCGTAGATATGTGAAAAAGATCAATAGGTGGATAAATTTCGGTTCAAGATTGTTTTTGCCGTGTCAATAATCAGTATGAACACCCCCTTGTTCAAGTAAAAGCGTCGATGAAACACAAGAGAGATGAGAGGTTGAAAAACATAAGCAAGAGGAGCAAGATTCCCGGAATAGAAAGAATCAAGGATTCTGCATCAATTCAGAAGATCGGCTTGCAGAGTGGCAACCTGTTTTCATAGAAAGCTTCAAGCTTGGCACGGGCGATAAAGTGATACTTTATACATTATGAAAAAGACAGACTTTGCTACTTTTATAAAAAAAAATGTACTTTTAAAACTGCCGGTGAACTGTTCAATCACAGATTCGGCAAATTGGCGCGTCCACGGTCTCGATATAGTTTTGCAAATGGTGTGGATGCCTCTGAGAGCTATTTTAAACTGGAGCGTCCCTTCCATTAGTATGTTGTAGAGCACGATAGGAGCTAACCAAGAAATAGCGAATTCGTAATAATCACTTCAGTGGACGAGAAACATTTGTTTTTTCTAGATATAGATTTTGCCGATCAGCAAAACTGAATAGCAGCTTCAAGGAAGTTGACATCTTACATACGGTCCAATTTTTCGAACTTGAGCTACTCTTTATAAACGTTCTAGAATCCTCCTGCTTTACAGACGGCACGACTTTCCCAATAGATACCTCTATTTAAGCCAGTGCCAAATGCTGCAATGAATTAAGCAGTTTATCTTCAGGAAGATCTCCTTCCGAAGATTTACCGTTCGAAAGACCGACAAGCCGACGAAAGCAATTCGAAAAAGATCAGGGAGTCTATAGAGGAATGAGAAACAATCCAGTAAATAAGTGTTATTTCTAATAAAGGCGTAGATTCATGGACCTGACTCCTCCAGATTAAACCGACAAAAGTCAAGCCACCATTTCGCTGTCAAGATAAAATGAATTCAACCTATTCGGATTATCTTTATTCATAAATGCAGCCATGCACGTTTGCGAGAATATCCTCCTTCACACGCGTTTTTTAAAGTTTGCCTTTGTACGAAATTAAATGCAAAAGTACCCAAGCATGAAGCCGAACTGGTATCGAAACGAGCCTTCTGCTTTTTGTAGCCTTTCCGAATCTTTCTACGCTCAAAACTGATAAAAAAGTTGTAGTGCCTTTGTCGACCAATTTCTCTGTTTCGAGTAGTTCGCGAAGAGCTGATCTAAATGACGACGCCAACGCAACGTCTGATACGCCCCGTTATCTACAAAGCGCCATTGCAAGGATCCGCCGACTGTCATCGGTAGACCAAGTTCAATATTATTTCATAACTATTTTGTCAAAAGTAAACCAGAAACGTTGCGTGCAAAAATTATCGGGATCTCGAAGTTCTGATTGATCTAACTAGAAGCACAGCCTCTATCAAATTTTATAACTGGTTCCGTGTTCCCGAACACTCCTATCGTTGCCTCTTACAAGCCTACACACCTGATGCGATGTACCAGTTACCAATGCTTTCCGCAAGATAATCATTGATCTCCTAAGTAGATTGTAAAACTCTTGTTAATGCCGAAATTCTTCTCTGCGCTGACTGCTTCGAGAACCCTTCGTTTCGATGGATTTCAATTACACTTTTTGCTTTTCACATGATATTACATTCGCTTGACCTCTTATTGTGATTACAAGATGCAGCAGTGCTCTACTCAAGATTATCATTCGCCACATTCATCGCTGGATTTGCTGTTCGATCTATCATATTAACACTTGATGTGTGCAATGTTTTTTGCCGTTGAATTTATTAGTTTTGCATTGTAATGTTTCAAGAATGCAAGTCATTTCCTCGAAAAATCTGGCTGAGTTTGCTTGCTTCTCCTTACCGATCCTTTGGTCTGATGCCGATACTTAGCGTCGATTTATCTTTGGGAGGATCGACACGATAGACAATTAATTGACTATGGCCCAAAGGACAAGTCGACGGGAGCCTTTGCATCATCTAACTTGACATTTTGTTGTATTGCTATCGGGCGTCATATGCGCATTAAGTCGCGAATTCATCTTTGTGCTCGCTTCAGTCACTTACTCTTTCAAGCGTCACCCGGGTTTTTCGGTTACCTTAGAATTTGTATAAGCTTGATCTACATCTAGTTGTAACTGTTCAGAGTAGAAGTCTTAACGCACGAATCTATGTAACCTAGGACGCAATGAAAATCTGCTATTATTGCGCGGCGCTTCTGGAAGATACATCGGCAGCGTGAACAGAACGAGAAGTCCACCGATTACCGATTTGTGCAGTTGAATTTTTTTCGCTGAGTATTCTCTAGGAAGAATCTTCGCCACACAGTGAAGAGCGAGTGATTGCAACAAATTCTTCGCATATTTATGATTCTAGTCCATCGATAGAAGCTTCAGAATTGTTTGTTAAAGATTCTTTCGAGGTCGAATTGAGGGATCACCGGTCGCCTTTGGGAACTTGCTAAGCGGGGTAAATGTAGATGGTTGGAGCATAATGTCGTTGAGGCTTTTCTTTCATTGCGTGTGTGTACTTCAAATGATGGAGTAGGCTACAAGGTTCCTTTGGGGTATTCTTTGGGCTTTTGTGATACCTGCACAAAACAGTAAGTTACTGTTTCATACAATTTAACGTTCACTTCTTGAGCGCTTTCTCTGAATATATTGGCTCTCACCTACACCTAGTCTTCAGGCGTTTGTGTGATGGATTTTTGCCATTCGGCGTGGTTTGAGCTATTGCAATCAACTGCGTGCACAAGTATCCGTGCGTGCTCCACAATATTCGCGTCAAGTTTGATTGATAAGAGCGCCGACTTGCAGAGATATCTGTGATTGGGAAGCTGAAGCCATTCTCGTAGGGAGTTTCATTTTGGCTTACCAGTATAGCGACGAAGACGATTTGAGGACTGTCGACCACACTACTACTCTAGTTAGGTACGGTACTTCTTCGCAAGGTTTCGTTCCACATCACCATGCGTGATTCTTCATATCACAAAGTCAAAGAGAAGGTCTTGAGCATGATGCGAGACTAAGACCATCCTAATTGAGGTACAGCATCGTTCAATTGAAGTGTTGAGAGTCGTAACTTTGAAACCTTTTCCCTAAATTCATCGTCCGATTCACAGCAAAGCAAACTCTCTTCGTAAAGTTCTCCTGCACGTGCCATGCTTTTCTTCAACTTTGCGAGTGTGCTACGTGTTACAAATATCATACCCAAGGGTCGCAAGTTGAAGATGTGCATACGTGAATATTCGGATCACTTGAGCTCGTGTTTTCTGAATAAAATACCTAGGTCCGATGATATCACCAAGCTTTTCCGTCACAGTGCCATTGAATGCCAAAGAGAAAGAGTGGGATGGTCGATAAGTAAATTTTAAGAAACCACGGACCATTCTTCGTCGAGAGTATACACACTACTAGGTGTCTCGGACGTTCTTTTTCGAAAGCATGCCACTCACACCTCAGAAGAAAATTGAAGATTTGGATAGCCCAACGAAAAGGATTCATACGCTTCATGCGACGGTGCTCGTGCCATGTTGTTGCCAATGCAAGAAACGTAATTACTCTAATTTGATGATGCTTCTTATTTTTCCTTGCAAGGAGCTGATTGACTCGATTGTTGATTTTTTATCTTGTGGGGATGGATCGGCCTTCGATTATGGATTCTCATTTTGACCCATCCAGCAAGGTCTCAATTGATGCTGTGCATGCTCTGATGGGCTCTTCGTCGTTGAGTCAAATTCCTTCTGGCGATCGAATCGCGCAGTCCCAATTACCTTGCCTTATAAATGAGAAGTGGGAAATATTTTTTTGTCCAAAGTTTAGACGGTGAGCGTCTTCGAATTCCATTTGCGTTGTTGCTACCCTTTCCTCCTCGCATCACATCATTTGTAATCACCTTTGTATTCGTAGTGGCTATGCTCTCGACAAGGCGGATGGAATCGTTGCTTACATTTTCCAAGCCGTGTAGAGTGTGTTGGAGACGAAGGGATCGTCATCAAGTGGAAGGATGAAGCACGTTCTTTGTTGCAACGCATGTCGATTTGCCTTGTGGATTTTCTTGTTGGTGACGTGGAAGCGGGTTATTCCGAAAAGGGAATCAAACAAATAATCGGTGATTCCAAATTGGAGGGTGGCAAAGCAAACGATGTGACGTTTTTTTTGGATGCTAATAGTGCTAGAGCGATTATGGTAAAAACGGTTTGCACGTGAGATGGTCCACATCGGCAGTTGGGGACCTTGGGTTTCGAGACTCTGTGCCTGGTTTCACGATTGGCATGTCTTCTTTGTATTTTGCATCGCATCGAACGTATCGTACAAGCAACCGGTAAGGCAAATGGTCGTCTTTGTTCTCGGCCATTATCACGGGCAAAAAGGAGTCGAGGATTTTGGACGCTTTGCTTGTTTGCAATTGGGTGGTGTTTTTTTTGTCCGATGGCAGAGTGAGTTGCCGCACATGGTGTTGGATGGTTTTTTGCTCGCAGAAGGTCGATCGTAGCATGGCATCGGTGCGTGATTATCGCATGGAAATTGAGCACAATCCCACTCCTTCCTTTGGCATCGGGGTATGCTTGCACATAGTCGTTCATGTACCCACGTACATGTTTTCGTTCCACATTTATCGTGCTTCGTTGTCCGTGTTGCCACTTGATCACTCGATCGATGGTAAGTGGGAGGTATTGCGTTTCCATGCGTTGTCTTGTTCAAGCGGTCGGGATGGCTTTGGATGGTACATGTTCCATGCACACTGCATTGTGCATGTTGTGGCTGGTTCTTTTCTACGGATTGCATGTTTCGAGGTTTGGTTTCTCTCGTGGTTCCTGTCCGTCCATTTTCCATCCCCATCGCACTCGTACATCGTCCACCTCGTTCCTTTCCTCCATCCACTTGGAAACACGAATCGTGTCCCATCTCGAATTTGGGACAGGTGCGTGGACGACACACGTCTTCGAAACGAGCGCATGTGCTTCGATGGAAAGCAAAGAAAGCAATGCACGCGTCGCATCGGACGCATCCATGGCACATGCAGGGACGAACCTCGTCCCACACGCCGACGTGCGTTTCTTACGTGGAAAGGAAACCAAGTGACGCGGAAACAAGCGTTGGAGGACGTACCAGACGTGCGAGACGCATCGTCAACGAAGCTGACCGTCCGTTCGATCCACAACTGCTGGAACCTCACAGATTACGAAGATGAAGAAGCGAAGGAGCGATGCGACCAAGACGAACGGAACCGAATTGCGAACACAAGCTGTGCACACACGTGACTGTCCGGATGGAAAGGCGACGGTGGGGATGGCTTCGTCCGCCGCCACCCTTCGAAAGCGGACACGCAAGCCATTGCGTAGTGCGACGATTGTCTCACGTGGAACAACAGGACCTGTTGCTGCACCTGTGCCAAAACGAAAGCCGAAAAAAAACACATCTACGACAAACCAAAGGAAAGGCGTCGTTGCGACGAAGAGGGTCAAAGGTGGAAACGTCGACGTTTCGGAAGGAACCACGTCGCAAACCAAAGACCAAGATCCTTGGTCCATGGTGAACGCAGAACAAGAAACCAGGCGATTGAAACGATTCCGTGCCAGAGCAGCCAAGAAAAAGGCGGCGGCCGTGGACGTCGAAGGACCAGGGTGTGCAGTCAATCCAGAGTACGAAGCCCATCAAGATGCACTAGGACAGGCTGTGTCGGAGATCATGGTGAAAGAGTACCAGAAAGAGCTCAAACCAGTGCGACCCGTGGCATTCGTGAAAAAGGAAGAAATGGAAAGGCAGCTCTTGGAAGAAGATGCAGTTGATCCAGAATCAGAAGTGAGCTCGGCAACAGAAGACGAGGAAGAGGACCCTGAACAACCAAAAGCCAACAGAAGGAAGATGGAGAAGAAGACACGGGCTGAAATCAATCGGAAACGTAGACACAAACATCGCCTGCGAGAAGAGGAGGAAAAGGCAACCGCCAAGAGATTGAAAGCAGCCATGCAGAACATAAAAAAAGTGAAAGAAGAAGTCGATCAGGACTTGGAAGAGAAAGAACGCAGGAGGATTCGAAACCAAATTGCACAAGAAGAGAGGCGGAAACGAATGCCAGCAAGGTTAGGGAAGGTGAAGTACGTGCCAGAACCAACGCACGTCCTTCTGTCCGAAGAGGTCAGCGGAAGTTTGCGGAAGACCAGGGGTGTATCTACGCTTCTGAGAGACAGGTTCAAGAGCCTGCAGCGGCGCGAGCTTATCGAGCCACGCAAAAAGCAACCAAAGAAACGGATCAAAAGGAAAGTGGTGGAGCGAGGGAGCCGTGGGGAAGCGGCTAGGGAAGCAGCAAGGGAGGCTGCAGGCATCCCCAGCTGGTGAACAAGTTTTGCTAGGTTGTATCCAATAATTTGAATGTGCATGAATAGTGGGGGGAGTGTTCATGCAAAACTTTCTGTATCACCCAAACAGAGATGATGTGTGTGGTATGATGAGTCGTTTTTGCACGTCAGGATGAGACTCCGGTCGTTGATTCCAGAACAAAATCGCGAACATTAGCCTCTGACCGCCATGATCCTCTCACTGACAAGCAGATGGAGTATAGGTATTGGTACGATGTTGTCCAGGCACCGTTACGTCGTTCAGTCGACCCAAGCTTCAGTAAAACTGCTCCTTGCAGCTCGTACGGAAGCAAGATGACCGGGTGGCATCTCCCTTGCCCCGTATTCTGGAGCACCTCTTGATTTTATTGTGCACAGAACTCGCTGCTGCGGTGGTCGTGTCTGCCCCCACTCTCCCCTGTCACGCTACGATGTGGTTTTCAATGTTTCTCGAGGAGCATGAGTACGGAGGTGACCTGGACCCTGTCTTGCAGGAATCTCGGCGGCATGCTGCTGCTTGTGTCCACGCTTTCCAACACCTGCACCATGAATCCTCTTTTTTCGAACAAGTATTTAACTTGTTGGTAAGAAAGGCTGTAGGGTGGTCCGTACCGCCGTGCGATTGCTTCTGCTTTTTCTCCTTCTGGTTCTTTTCCATACTGCAGAGCCATGAGCAGCATCTTTCCTTTCGATTTCATGACATTCTGGATGACGTCGGCATATGCATCTCTCAATTCCGGTTCGACGGCCACCATGGCACCTCTGTCCCACACTGCGTCCATCGTGGATGCGCCTTGTCCATGCTTTCCCATGTGCAAGGCCAAGGTGTCTGCCCTTGCCCATTGGGTCTTCGTTTCGTCGAGGGTGGACAGATTCTTCAACGCCAGCAAATCGCCTTCGAGAATGGCGATGTTTCCACTGGTGTGCACACGTTTGATACCTTTGCGTCCAACCGATTGGACTGTTCTTGGCAATCCATTCTCTTGAAAGAATTGGTCGACGGCAAGGGGTGCGATCTCCACGCCAAACACGTCGCAACCTTGGACGGCAAGCCACGTCATGTCTTTCGTTTTTCCACAGAGCGGCACGAGAACTCTCGGATGGTTCCTTTCGCTTGTTTCTTGTTCCTTTGGATCGCGTCCCAACAGATCGTCCAGGTGTGCGATGAGTTTCGGATGGACGGTTTCCATGTGAAAGGCGGTCCTTCCTTCTTTCCAACGATCCTCCCAACCACGCAAGGCTTGTCCATGTGCATCGCCATCGACGTACGATCGCTCGGCTGCACGGTTCTTGTCGTACAACGTGGACTTGCGGCTGTCATTGTACGCGTACGCTGCACCGCCTGCTACGACGGTTGCTGTCAAAGCTGTGCCGGCGATCCACCACGACGCCGTCCTACGTGGTGCAGTGCGATGGCCGTGCTTTCCACCCTGACGATGCGTGCCATCCGATCCACCTGCGTCGCTGCGACACGACCTCGTCCATGCGCGCATCATGCGTCGAGACTTGTGGAAGCTGCACGTGCGCATGGACGTGTCGACGCAATCCGAAGCCTCCTTCAGAACTGCAGGGATCTCTCCCATGCCATTGCCAACAGCAAACAGGTGGGATGTGCAGATCACATCGAGCGTCGAACCGAGACGAATAATAGAAATCCATGATGCTGCGAGAAGGACCCAAGAAAAAACAAGAAGCGTTCCATTTACTTGTTGACGTGCGGTGCGGGCAAACAACAACGTTTGGAACCCTCAAATACAACCCATGTCGATGCAAGCAAAATGTGCACGAAGAATTGCACCGATCGTGGTTTGCTCCTGAGAACCGTTTGCAAATCTTCCCACCATTGCAAGACACAGGGAGGGCTCCTGCAAGAGCAAGGCTGCAGATTCTGCAACGACAGCAGACGCAAACCGCCAGCATACAACGGCAACGATTTGATGCATGCTGATGGAGAGCAGAGGTTGGAACACCCGCATGTGCACGTGGTGCACCAGACTCTGAACTTGACTGGTGCACGGTGGTTGGATCGAGCTTGGCCACAAACACCCTTCTCTGGCCTCCAGCGGCAGACAGCCAACCTTTCTGTGAACGTCTCCAACTGTGCATGCATGGGCAGGACCATGTTGGTTCCAGCGTCAGGCATGCGGTGATTTTCATGCTCACAGGTGTCTAAAATCATTCTAGGATAGTTTCATTCATCGGAGGGTTTTTTCTGGACCTCTGTGTGAGCTTTCTCCTTTGTCGTTCTCGGAGCAGTTCCTTGGCGGTTTTCAGGTCGGCCTTCTTGATTTGATGGGTCGTCCCTGCTACAGGACACTCGATGGCGCTCGTGCCTCGCTGGAACATCTGCATGATGTACTCTTTCTCGTAGACATATCCATGTTTGTCTTTGACGGGATCTTCCAGATCAAATATGCTTCTTCCCGAGATGGGGCAGGTTTTGTTCCGGGCAATTCTTTCCGATTGGGTCATCGCGATGACGACTTCTTCGTTTTGTGCGTCCTGGGTTCCTGGGAAGGGTTCGTTGGGATGGTGGATTTCCCACACTGCTTGTTTGATGTCGAGAACAGACTCGTGTCGCTTCGGGTCGTGGCTGTTGTTTCGTTTGTATTCCTTCATTTTTTTCTCCATCATTTTGCCAAAATCTGTGGTGTGATTCCTTCTTCCTTCGTACCCTCCTTCCAATCCCATCCAATGGAGTGTCTGTTTCATCGCTTCCAGTTCCACTTGCGATTCGCACACGTCTTCGGACAGCCGATACATCTTCTGGACGCCTTCGGCATCTCCGTATGCTTCCAAGCTCACGGCGACGTCCTTGATGTGTTCGAAGATGTCGCCGATGTTCTGGTGGCAAAAGAAGAAAAACGGACGGTGGGGGACGGTTCCGTGCATGCGTTCGCAGACACACGTTCGTTCGTCACGTTTCTCAGGTTTGTCAGCTTCTTCTTGTCTTTCTGTGGATCCGTTCGATCGTCCATCGTCCATGGACCGGCGTGGCCGTGGCTTTCTGTCCTTCGCCACCTTCCACGCACCTGCGCCGAATGGCAGATCGTCCTTTCGTAGGCGATGGCTGCACTTTGCACGGCTTGTGCGTTTCCTTGCGACATGTTTCTTCCACGTCTTGTCGTGGACGTCCTTCGACGACGTAGCGAACACTCACACAACGTGATGCGCCTGTTGCGCAATGCCACCCAACGAGCCTTGCCTCTCGTTCCAATGCCCGTCGAGGATGTCCTGATTCCCTTCTATCTCGTCCTCGTCGTGGACGGGTGCGATGTGGGTCCAACCGAGGGAAGGAGGGACGAACCCAAAACCATCCCTTCCTTTTTGGAAGTGGATCGCTGTTGAAGTCCTGTGAACTGTTTATCCTCAATTCAGTGAGGATTCCCTTGGGCTGGTTGGTCGGTCTGAACCGACAGAGTTCGGCCGATGGGTCCAATGGACGTGCGTCTGGATGGCGGGAGTGCTTGGTGGCGGCTTTCGAGAGTGTAATCGATATATTAACT
>LFIK01003057.1_pt1 | contig 13579 bp, 13 predicted proteins | sample 643401 | NCBI WGS metagenome assembly LFIK01 (sample SAMN03777447, study PRJNA286221) | soda lake metagenome | biome: soda lake; feature: Kulunda steppe; material: water; isolation source: sample T5-Br brine of Lake Tanatar-5 | place: Russia: Kulunda steppe | collected 2010-07 | reverse complement strand
TCGCCCACGTGCAGCTGTCCTGGCTCGCGCTCCTGCTGATCCGCACCGCCGAGATCGCCACCGGCGACACCTGGCGGAACCTCGCCCACGAACTCAACCGCATGGAGCTGCACACCTACGACACCGGCCACGGCACCGTGTCCCAACGCACCCGCCTCACGGCGAAACAATCTTCCATTCTTGAGCGGCTCGGCCTGCCTGAACCACCCCGCTACCACGAATTCACACCCCTCGACGACGAACCCCACACCATCTGAAAACATCTAGGTCCCGCCGCGCTGTAGTCACACACGCGACGGGACCTTCCCATGTTCTAAAGCCCCGTAGGACCCCGGCTACACCCCCGTAGACCCCAGAATCGCCTCCCGGCGTGCCCCTACATTCTGTTCAAGCTAGGTCTCGCCACCCTCGGCGATCAGCAGGAAGCCGGCCATGTCGAGGTCGTGCCACGCCATCTACTGCGCGAGTCGGTCGAGGATCTTCTGGTTGGGCTTCCCCTGCCGGAACGTTGCCCGCACGCGGGTGCCGCCAACACGGACATGACGGGTAGCCAAGCCGTCAGCGCGACGCACATCGGATGTCATCGCCCAGGTCCTCGAGGTGGCTGGTGTTCGCTTCGGCAACCTCCTGAAGCTGTTCGAGGAATCTGCTGGTGGGCGCAGACCCAGAGACGGCCGATGAGACCGCCGGGAGCCAGCGGCGGAGAAGAATGCTGTGGGTGTCACCCTTGCCTACGCGGCGTAGGTGGCCTCCGCACCAGCGCTGCCCGTGGTGGCGACACCGACGGTCGGATCATCGAACCGATTCCGGCGGCCATCCCTCGGGAATCGTGCGGGGCGCATGGGTGTTCCTAGCACCGGCTGTAGGGCCCTGAGCCTGCCGGTGCGCGGAAACAACCCGACCGACCAGTGATCTGCGGCGCGAGGTCAGTTGCCTGGGTTCCCAGGCCCCATGACCCGTGAGCGCGGCCATGCGTTAGCAGTTCGGTCACCTACATACGCCTGACACTCAATCTCGAACTTCACGAGTTCGAGCGGACTGACGAACGTGGTGCGAGCTGGGCGAGGATGCGGGAACGCTGCGAGGTAGAGCTCGTTGTACTCCCCCAACCAGGCCTCGTCGCTCAGGAAGGCAACGACCTTGACGACCTGGCCGAGGTCAGCGCCAGCATCGCTCAGGACCCTGCGCAGGTTGGCGACGGCGCGCTCGAACTCCTCAGCGAAGGCGCCGGAGACGACCTTGCCCGTTGTGAGCTCGGTCGACGCCTGACCCGAGACGTACAGCCAGTCGCCCGCCCGGACAGCAGGCGTCAGCGGCCGTTCGGGCGAGGCTCCGAAGTGCTCGATCGGCATCGTGTCCCTCTTCTCTTCTTAGCGGGTGGCTCGACGACAGGTCTGTCGCTGCAGGCCAAGGCCCTCGATGGCGACGTCCATCACATCCCCATCCTGGAGGTATCGCGGCGGATCGAAGCCCAGGCCGACGCCGGCTGGTGTTCCCGTGTTGATGAGATCGCCGGGCTCGAGCACCATGAACTGGCTCAAATACCAGACGATGTGCGCGACGTCGAAGACCATGTTCGCAGTCGTCCCGTCCTGAACCCGTTCTCCGTTGACATCCAGCCACATCCCGAGGGCGTCGATTTCGCCGAGCTCATCGGGGGTGACGAGCCAAGGACCAAGCGGGTTGAACGTCTCACAGGACTTGCCCTTGACCCACTGCCCGCCGCGTTCGAGCTGGAAGGCGCGCTCGGAGACATCGTTGGAGACGCAGTACCCGGCGATGGCGGCTATCGCTGCATCGTCGTTCTCCAGGTAGCGAGCCTGTGACCCTATGACGACGCCGAGCTCCACCTCCCAGTCCGTCTTGTCACCACCGATCGGGAGTAGCACGTCGTCGTTGGGCCCGACGACGGTGTTGGCAGCCTTGAAGAAGACGACCGGCTCCTCCGGCAGCGTCATCTTCGACTCAGCCGCATGATCGGCGTAGTTCAAACCGATGCAGATCACCTTGCCCGGCCGACGGATGGGAGCTCCGATGCGCTGGTCGGCGGCATCCATGGCGGGCAGTTCGCCGGCGGCAAGCGCGCCACCGAGCCGGTCGATGCCGCCTGCAGCCAGGAACAGCGGGCCGAAGTCGTCGGTCGCCACCGCACTGGCATCGAACACATCCCCTTCATCCGTGAGCACGGCGGGCCGCTCTGAACCGGCTGGTCCGACGCGCAATAGCTTCATCTGGTCATCTCCTCAGAGTTGGTTGGCGAAAGTGTGGACCCGCAGCTGAGGGGCCAAACCGCCTGCAGGGCCTGGTAGGGCAGCCGCCGGACGTCGCAGTCGGTGACGCCTGGTGTCCCGGCATCGACGAAGCCGCCCACGAGCGGTCCCCATCCGGCACGGATGGCGGCCGCGCCCTTCAGCAGGATGAGCGCGTGCTCCTCGGGAGGCAACCCCACGGCCCTGAACATCTCCGGATCGTTGGGTTGGACTGGCAGCGACTGCAGAATCACGTGCGCATGGCCGAGTTCGACCACCGCGGCCGGACCCATCGTCACCCGCGCGCCCGACGCCATCGGGCCGGTGTTGACGAAAGTGCCCTCACCGAGCCAGCGCACCGTGGCCCGACCGCACAGCGGAGCGCCACTCAGCGCTTCCGCCTTCCCGCCGAGCTCGGCATCGAACGTGCCGCCGACCCCTCGCGTGCGCGCGATCTCGACCGCTGCAGGGTCCCAGAGGGTCCCCGCGACCGGTGCCTGTGTGCCCTCGAGCGCAGCGTGGAGGAGCCAGGTGGCATCGCCCGGACCGCCACCGTTGATGTTGTCGCCGGTATCAGCGATGGCGATTGGAAGCCCGTGCCGTTGGGAGAGCTGGGCCGCCTGCTGGACCGCCGAGAGTGCCTCAGGTAGTTCAACGGTGAACTCTGAACGGTGCTCCCAGGCCTGACCGGCGAGCAGGCCAAGGACCTCATTAGCCTGTTGAACCTGGTCGGTCCGCGCGGTCACGGTGAAGGACAGCCCTGCGTGCGGCACGTCGGCATAGGCGTAGCCCCCGTGCACCGTCACATCGAGGAGGCGGTGTCGACGCTGCTGTTCGCGTGCGGTAGCGAGCAGTCGCAGCAGCGGCACGTCCGCGGTTCGCTGCGCGATCGGTGCAGCGAGGACCGGTACGGCACGGTGCACCAGCGTGGTCTGCAGTCCATCCTCGAGCAGGCGGGACAGGTGACCGGCCGCGTCGACCCCCGACTCGTAGGTATCGACGTGCGGGTTGGTGCGGTAGCCGACGAGCGCGTCGAGCAGGGTCAGGCGCTCAGCCGTCATGTTCGCGTGCAGGTCAGTGACCGCGACCAGCGGCAGATCACCAATTGCATCGCGCAGCGTGGTCAGCAAGGTCGTTTCGGGATCGGGGTCGCCTTCGACGACCATCGCGCCGTGGAGTTCGAGGAGGAGCCCGTCGAGGTGACCTGCTCCGCGCAGTCCCGTGACCAGTTGCTCGGTGATCTCCGCGAAAGCCGCCTTGGTCACGATGCCCGCAGGGGTCGCGAACGCGCCGAACACGGGCACGGGTTCGAGCCCGTGCTCCGTGGCACCGTCGATCATGCCGCCCATGACCGTACGGGTCCCGCTGTAGGCGTCGAGCAGTTCCGCTCCGCGGTACCAGCCGCGCGTGGCACGGAACGCGGCGACGTCAGTGACGGTGCTTGCGAAGGTGTTCGTCTCGTGGAAGCAGGCAGCGAGGCCGATGCGTGGGCGGGTGATGTGATCGTTCACGATGGCTGCACCAGTCGACGCTGATAGTCCTCCGAGATGTCGCGACCGAGAAGGCTCAGCTCATCTGCAACGTGAGCGACCTCTTCGGGGGCGAAACGGCTGGCCGGGGCGCTGAGGCTGACAGCGGCCAGGAGTTCGGAGACCGGCAGCGGTACCGCCACACAGCGACCGTCGCACTCGTTCTCCCGATCATCGACGGCGTAGCCCTGTTCTCGGACGGTATCCAGGGCGACCAGGAACTCGGCAGGCTCCGCGATGGTGCGCTGGGTGTGCACCGGCATGCCTTCGACCCGGAGGATGTGGCGGACCGCGTCGTGTGTCAGCCGGGAGGCGATGGCCTTGCCGAGAGCGGTGCTGTGGATCCGGTCGCGATCTCCGATCTTGGCCGCCAGGCGGACTTGGCGAGGACTCTCGACAATATCGAGGTAGGTGACCCGGGTACCGCTGAGTATCGCGAGATTGATGGACTCCTCCGTCACGTTCGCCATCCGTTCCAGATGTGGATGGGCGATCTCGACCAGGTCGTCGAGCCTGCGGTCCGCGGAACGCGGCACTGCTGGACCGAGCCGGTAACCGGCCCCCTCCGGATCGCGGACCGCGTAGCCGCGGCTCTCCAGGGTCGCGAGGTAGCGGAACGCCGAACTTTTCGGCAGGTCGGCTGCCTCGGCCAGGTGGGTGAGGGAGACGGGCGACTCGGCCGAAGCCAGGAGCTCCAGTAGGTCGACTACGCGCTCGACCGAGCGGATCGAGTAAGCGCTGGCATCCGGAGCCGAAGCCCTGTTCGAGGCAGTTGAACCATCGATCACGCCGGCTGACTCCTTTGTCGACCCGTATCGACCGTGACGGGTTGCCCACTGTTGATCGACGCCTTGATGGCGGTGACCACGGCCTGGGCTGCTCGGGCGCCACGCAGACCCATCACGGGTTCCGCTCCGGTCTGCACGCAGGAAATGAAGTGGTCGATGCTCGCCCGGAGACTGCCTTCGACACCAGAACGGCCCATCGGCCAGTTCGCGAGGTCGGGACGATGCAAACCGTCGCCATCCAACAGCGCTAGCCCATGATCGTTCCCCTCGATGGTGGCGCCGCCGAATGTGCCTACGACCCTCAACCCCGAGGACAGCGGGGCCGGCGAGGCCGGCAGCACCCAGCTCGTCTCCATGGAACCGATGACGTCGTTGTCGAACCGCAGCGTCGTGAGGACCGCGTCCTCGTGGCCCCACTCGGCTGAACGCCCGGCGACGGCTTCAGCATAGACGCGGTTGACCGGCGCTCCAGCGATCCAGGTCATGATGTCGAGATCGTGGATGGCGGTCGAGATGAGGAGATCGGTCCAGGGGCCGTAGACCTCTGCTCCGGCCGCGGTCCCGGTGCGCCGTGCAGTGAGGGTGCGCAGCTCACCGAAGGCGCCAGCCCGAGCGGACGCGTGCACCTGGAGGTAGCGCGGGTCCGAGCGCAGTATGAAGTTGACCATGGACGTCACGCCCGTCGGCTCGAGGGCAATGAGGAGCTCGTCGACCTCCTCGAGCGTCGGCGCCAAAGGCTTCTCGAGCAGGAGATGGACGCCCTCCGCGGCCGCAGCGACTGCAGGCGGCAGTCTGTGCTGCTCGGGGACCGCGACGCTGAGCACGTCCAGGCTCGCCTGATCGAGCAGTTCCTCGAGGTCGCGGTACGCCGTCGTGCCGAGCTCCGCGGCGACATCCTCCGCACGCACGCGGTTGACGTCGACCACACCGACCAGGTCCGCGCTCGGGTGGTCGGCGTACACCCGGGCGTGGAGCGCCCCGATCATGCCAACGCCGATCACACCGGCTCGTAGCGGCCGGCTCATCGCCCCTCCTTGGGCCGGAAGGCGCGATCGTGGCCGGGGAGGACCAGCGTCGGTTCGAGCGATCGCAGACGTGCGACGCTGTCCTCGACATCGCGGCGTTGCTCTTCCTGATACCAGTGACTGAACGCGCCATCCTCGTACTCGGATCGCGTCATCGAGGCGTCACCGGTGATGAGGATGCGTTCCGCACCCATCGTCACGGCGACGCTGACATGACCGGGGGTGTGGCCCGGTGTAGACACGACCTGCACCCCCTCGCAGATATCGACGACGCCCTGCAGCGGGACCTCGGAGACCGTGCCGACGTTGCCGACGGTCGCGTCGACCGTCGCCTTGCCGTAGACAGATCGGGCGAAGTCGAGTTCGCCCTCGCCTACGAACAGCTCGCTGCCGGGGAACTTGAAGACGCTGGAGAAGTGGTCGTGGTGGCAGTGACTGGTGACCACGGCGTCGATGTCGCTGAACTCCAGCCCGAAACGGCGGAGCGACATGCCGAGCTGACCGTAGAAGCCGGTGTGGTGGTTGCCCGGGTCGACCACGATGTTGCGTTCACCGCGGATGAGCACGGTTGTCGCCACCGGCAGGAAGCCGAGGTTGGAATCGAACGGCGATGTCTCAGCCGGATCGATGCCCATGAGGTGTTCCATGCGGTCGAGCTGCATGTCCGCGTTGGACGCGAAGTGATAGATGATCTCATCCTGGTGGATACTGAAGCGCAGCACCACCGGCTGGATCAGGATGTCGAGCGTGGGGGTCATGTCGTCTCCTTTGATGGTTTCGATCCGATCCCCTCGAGCGCATCACCGATCCAGTCAAGGGTCTGACGGGCCATGAAGCCGTAGTTGTAGAACGAGATCCCGTCGATATGTCCTGCCAGAGGCGCAAGCTGCGCTGCCAATGCCGCAGGGCTCCCCGTCTGCGGCAGGATCGCCCTGATCGCGGGGTGGAGAGGCATCCGCCCATCGAGCAACTCGAGGTAGGCCCGCACCTTCTCGGCGTGAAGGTCGGGGTCGGTGAAGTAGAAGGTCGGGTGGATCTCGTCCACGAGCTCTGCCAGGACCGCGACATCCGCCCCGCTCTCCCAGCGGGTGCCATGCGGCCCGTGGGGGTAGAGCGGCCCGAAGTCCAGGGCTGCCACCGTGCAGTCGGAGGCCTCCCGGATCGCGGTGACCACCCGTCGTGCGAGGTCACCGACCAGACGCTGGCGCACGTCGAGGAACCGTCCGAGTCGCCCGTCGGCGGCTGCGCGCAGCTCTTCCCACGTCCAGTGCGGCGGCTCGTGTGCGAATGGGTCAGCGAAGTGGGCGTTGACCGTCTTCACGACCCAGCGGCGAACAGCGGCACCATCGACGCCGTCCTCTCGGGCCGCCTGCAGGCAGTGCTCGCAGAAGCACAGCGCCATCAGCAGCCCCAGCGTCGGGCCGACCGGCACGCCGATGACCTCGTGATGGAAGCCGTGCTGGAACGGCATGAACTCGAGGGACTCCAGCAGGATGCGGTCCACCTGACGTGTTGCCGCGATGTCGCGCATGACCGCGGTCAGGTAGTCGCCTACGTCGGGGTTGGCCGCACACAGATCGGTCCGCAGCCGGTCACCGAACGCGTTCTGGACGGTGCAGTCGATGTGCTCGCTGCCGATACCGCTGTTGTGCAGGCAGAGGGACCAGGCGGTGAGCCCCATACCTCGTTCGCTGGTCTCGTGACGGAGCGCAGGCCAGAAGTCCTGTGTCAGAGCTTCGGGCCAGACTGGCGGGGCGATGCGCTGGCGCCCGTACCACGACGGATCGGGGGGGAAGTAGAGCGTTCCGGACTCCGGGAAGACGATCTTGCGTCGTGGGTTGTTCGGGTGCAGAAACTTTCCCGCGTGGTAGACAGCCGTCACCGCAACGTCGGTGACCTTCGCCCGGGTCTGCATCCGGTCCAGTGCCGGACCGATTCCCTCGTCGAGCAGGTCCCAGGGGTATGCCCACATCAGGTTGGGGGTCGGCATGGTTGTCCTTTCAGATCTCTCGTGGCTCATCCCAATCCCAACTGCGGAACTCTGTCAGGAAGTCAGCCACCTCGTCGACGATCATCTCGAGCAGGCCGGCGCCGCGCTCGGCACTCGCGCTGACGGGGTCGCCGAGAGTGCCGTTGTCGCTGAGTTCACCGAAGCTCCACGACACCGACACCGGTGCACCGATCGCGAGGTCACCGGTGAGGAAGCGGGAGTTGGGGAACCAGGTGCCATCGGTGGCAGCCTCGACGTGCACGTGTTCCGGGCACACGTGCCGCATCAGCGACATCTCCATCTCGCAGGCGTGGTCGATTCCGCCCGGACCGGAATGGCGCCACTCACCGATGCGGTCAGCGACGAAGGACCAGTAGTTCGCTGCTGCGACGCGGACCCCCTCCTCGAACCGCAGGGCTTGCACCATCCCACCGATCAGGTTCGCGTTGCCACCGTGACCGTTGAGGAACAGGATCTTGCGGAACCCGTGGTGCCACAGACTCACCGCTACGTCCCGGACGAGCGCTTGTAACGTCGAGGCGCGCAATGTCACCGTGCCCTGGAAATCCATGTGGTGGGGCGAGTAGCCGCTCCACAGCGGTGGCGTGACCAGGGCCGGTGCACCCCCCTCGGTGGCCCGTCTCGCGGCCAACTCGGCCACCGTGTCCGCCATCCTAAAATCGGTCTCGAGCGGTAGGTGGGGTCCGTGCTGCTCCAGAGCACCGATCGGAACGACGATGACCGGTTCCTCCGCAAGCAGTTCGCGGACCTCCGGCCACGTTCTCGAGTGCAGTCGAACGTCCATGTCGGCTCCGTGCCGCGCAGCAGCGTGCGTCACTTGTCGGCTCCGATCACGATGACCTCCTGGAGGCGCTTCTGGAAGATCAGGGTGATCACAATCACGGGGAGCGCCGTCAGCACCGCCGATGCCGCGAGCTGACCGATCTGGATGTCGAACGTCGAGCGGTACAGCCCGAGCGCCACCGTCAGGATCGTGATGTCATTGGTGAACAGCAGTGGGGTGAGGAACTCGACCCAGGACAGGATGAACCCGAGCAGCAGACAGGCGAACACTCCTGGCAGGATCAGGGGGGTGACGATGCGGGTGAGGATCTGGAACGGTGAGGCACCGTCGATACGCGCGGCCTCCTCGACCTCGACAGGCACCGCCTTCACGAACGAGCCGAGGATCCAGACCATGAACGGCAGCAGGAACGCGACGTAGGGGATGATCAGCCCGGTGTACGTGTCGTGCAGGCCGATGGAGATCCAGGCGATGTACAGGGGGATGATGAACAACAGCGTGGGCAGCACGTAGACCGACACCATCGCCGCGAGGATGAACCTGCCACCTGGAACGTGCAGTCGATGCAGTGCGTAGGCGGCAGGGCCGGCAAGTGCGACCGCGATGATCGCTGCAGCGAGGGAGACGAACAGGCTGTTCATCATCCCCTCGATGACCGGGACGATGTGGCCCGGGGTCAGCACCGCCTGGTAATGGCTGAGATCGAGGTAGGTCGGGAACAGTGAGAGGTCCGGTGATCGGACGTCACGCTCCGTCTGCACGCTCGTGAGCGCGACGGCGTACAGGGGGAACGCCACGAAGATGAACACTGCGAACGCGGCTGCATAGCGGCCGATGTGACCGAGCCTGCGTCGGTTGCGGTGGGACATCGTCATGACACCTGCCTCTTCCCGTACCGACGGAGAAGGGTCAGCCCCATGATCACGACGAGCGTGAGCAGCGTCAGCAGGTAGGCCGTTGCGGCTGCCCGACCAAAGCGGAACTGTTCGAAGCCCTGCTGATACACGAGGTAGTTCAAGGTGGTGGTCCCCATCCGGGGGCCGCCACGGGTGAGCACGAAGATGGTGTCGAACGCCTTCATAGCCCACACGAACAGGAAGATGACGACCGGGATGATCATCGGCCCCATCAATGGCAGGGTGATGTGGACCATCCGCTGCCAGGGTCCGGCGCCGTCGAGGTCAGCGGCCTCGTACACGTCACGGGGGATGGTCTGTAGCCCGGCAAGGAGGAACAGGGTCGCGAACGGCAGCCACCGCCACACCTCTGCGATGATCAGTGCGTGCAGAGCGAGGTGGGGCTCCCCGAGCCAGATGGTCTGTCCGTCCAACCCGAAGCTGCGCAGGGCGGCGTTCAGGAACCCGTACTCGGACTGGAACATCTGCGTCCACAACACCCCGGCGACCACCGGCGGCACGGCCCACGGGAGCAACACCACGACCCGCAGCACCGTCCGACCGGGGAATTGCTGGTTGAGCAGTAGTGAGATGAAGAAGGCGGGGATGACCGTGAAGACGGAGACCATTCCACCGAAGTAGATGGTGCGCAGCAGCACGCTGCGGAAGGTCTCGCTCTCCACCACGGTGGTGAAGTTGCCCAGTCCGACGAAACGCTCGACGGTGTAGGTTCCGATGTCGATTGACGTCGTGCTGTAGACGAGGGTCGCGACCGCTGGATAGAGGTAGACACCAGCGACAACCAGGAAGGCCGGTGCGATCAGGAGCAACGCCGTTCGCTGCTCCTTTCGCCGCCACGACCTGCGCTTACCGCCCGAGCCTCCTGGACCGGGGGGACGCGCTGGATCTGCCTGGATCCGCGTCTCGGAGTCGGTGAGCATGCTGATGGCGACTAGCCCTCCCGCTCGGCACGGATGAGCCTGACGGCATCGTCGAGTGCTTCTGCCGCGTCCTTGTTGTCCGCGAGGACTTCCTGGATCTGGTTGCCGAGGATCGGCGCCCAGATCTCGCGGTCGGCCGAGTAGCCGCCGTCGACGGGGTAGTCGTAGGACTGCACGACGGCTTCATTGACCGGGAACGCCTCAAGTACCTCCGGGTCGAGGTTCACATCGCGGTAGATCGAAGCCCAGCCACCGAGTGCGATAGCGCGCTGTCCCTCCGGGCTGGTGACCAGGTCGAGGAAACGCCACGCCTCGTCCGGGTTGTCGGCGAACACCGGTATGGCGAGGAACTCCGAACCGTCGACCGATGCGCTGGTGTCGACAGCAGGTTGGGGAGCGAACGCGTTGTCGCCGGCGATATCGGAACCCTCTGGGTCGTTCGCGAGCCCGGCGATGAAGGGCCAGGTGAAGAAGAAGCCGCGCGTACCGTTGAGGAAGCCCGGTGAGGCATCGAACACCCACGTGTAGGTATTCACGGCAGGATCGACGACCCTATGCGTATTGAGCAGGTCGTACATCTTCATCGTCGCTTCGACGCCGGCATCGGTGTTGAAGACCGGCTCGTGGTCCTCGTCGAGGAAGCTTCCGCCGTGCATCTGGAGCAGAGAGCCCCATGTGTACAGGATGTGGTCGTCTGCCCACGCATCGGTGAAGCCGTAGTGCTGCACGCCGTCGCGCTCGAAGGTCAGCGCCTGGGCGTACTCGACGAAGGTGTCCCAGGAGTTGGGTTCAGCGTGCCAGTTCAACGGCGCATCGGGGTCGAGATCGGCTTCTTCGAGCAGCCTCCGGTTCCAGTGCATCAGCGGAGCACCCATGGTCCACGGCACAGCGAGGAAACCGTCTTCAGCGCCGATGGCACTCAACCCACGGTCCATGAGCTCGCCTCGCGGACGGATGTTCTGGTCGAGGAATGCATCGACGGTCTGCACCCAGTTGCGGTCGCCGAGTTCCTGCGCGAGGACGGCGGTCGTGAAGATGGCGTCCCAGGGTGAGTCCTGCGCCAGGAAGGCACTCGAAACGACGCTGCGCAGGTCAGGCGTGGTGATCTCCTGCACCTCCGGGCTGACGCCGTACTCGCTCTGGTACCGGCTGACCAATTCCTGGACCGGCCCCATGTGCGACCCAAGCAGCAGACCCAGCGCCCCGGTGAAGTCTTCCCCGGGATCACCGGTCGCGAATCCTTCATCGGCTCGTCCGCACGCGGCGAGGACCGCGGCGAGTCCGCCCGTCGCGTACAGGCCTCCCAAGCCTGCCGTTCCCTGCAGGAACGTACGGCGCGAGACCGCGTTCGCCGCGGTAGGACGTGACTGCTCCCTCATACTCAACCCCTTCATTTCATCTAGTGAGATTGTGAAGTTCCGGAAATCAACACCGAGTCGCAGGCGCTGTCAAGCAGTTGTTACCTCCTCGAAACGGGAGAGCTCGCCCTTCCCTCCCTGCAGCGCCGCCTCGAGCCGCTCGAGAACCGCGACTTCCTCTTTCTCACCGTGCGCGGCCGACACGTACCAGATGCCACGTCCGGCAACCCAGACCCCGTAGTCGGTCAGGTGCTGCGCCAGTGCGCTGTAGCGCTGGCGATCGCGCGACTGCAGCCCCTGGAAGTGCTCTATCGGTTCGTCGGCGCCGAACGAGGCATGGAAGGCCATCCCGAGCCCCTGCACGCGCAGCGGAAGGTCGTGCTTGTCGGCGAGCTTTCGGATGCCGGACATCACCCTCTCACCGTGCGCCTCGACGTCCGCGTACGGCGGGGCAGAACGCAACTGCTCGATGGTTGCCACGACAGCCGCAGACGCCATGACCGAGGCGTTGAAGGTTCCCGCGTGGCCGACATCCTCGGCGAACCGCCGCATATACTCACCGCGCCCCGCCAGAGCTGCCACCGGCCAGCCTCCGGCCATCGCCTTGCCGTACGTCGCCAGGTCAGGACTGACCCCGAAACGTTCCGCGGCGCCACCGAGAGCCAACCGGAAACCCGTGATGACCTCGTCGAATATGAGGAGAGATCCGTATTCATCGCAGAGCCCACGCAGGTGGTGGAGGTAGCCGTCTCGGGGTGCAACGGCCCCGTTGTTGCACATAAACGGCTCGGTGATGACGGCGGCGATCTCATCCGCGTGCGCTTCGAAGGCGCGGGTGAGCGCTGCCTCGTCGTTCCACGGCAGGATCACGCTGTCATCGAGGTGACTGACCATCTGCCCGGCGCTAGCGGGTCCCGGCGTGCCGTCGGACTGCGGTGCAAGCAGCACGTTGTCGAGCCAGCCGTGATAGTGGCCCTCGAATCGGATGAACTTGGTTCGGCCGGTCACAGCTCGTGCCAGTCGGAGCGCAGCCTGGACCATCTCCGTCCCCGAGAGGCCGAAGCGGACGAGATCTGCCCAACCCACGGCTGACAGGAAGGAGCGTCCCGCTTCGACCTCCAGTTCGTGCTGTGCCCCGTAGACCATGCCCCGCTGACAGGCCTCCATGACCGCCCCATTCACGGCCTCATGGGCATGCCCGAGGAAGTTCGGCCCCTGCCCGATCAGGTAGTCGACGTAGTCGTTGCCGTCCACGTCCCAGAGCCACGCACCCTTGCCACGGGCGATGAACGACGACGCTCGTTCGAGACGGACGTTGGAGTGGACACCTCCCGGCGTGAAGCGGAGCGCCTCCGAGTGGAGTTGCTCCGCGACAGTGTTCGGACGAGACACAAGACCCCCTTCACGGGTTGCAGTAGGCGGAACAATTCTTTTCGCACCGGTGGAACAATATGCAGGTGGCGAGGGACTGACAAGTCTTTTCTTGCATCCGAGGGGCGGCGAACACCCGTGAGGGCCAACGGATCACTGGCGCCCGCGCATCGGGCCACCACCACCGCAGGTGCACCGTCCTCCCGACCATCCGCACGACGAGCACCATTGCCGTGTGGTTGTGGGCAGCGTCAACCTGTGAGCCGGGCAATCGCCGTCGGAGTCGTCGGGCTGGGGTCGCACACAGTTGGTCCCGTTGACTGGGCAGTCTCCCCAAGCACGCCCAGCTCAGTTCTCATCGAGATCACGGCCGACGGTGTCCATGCCGGGTAGGAGCTCGACCGGACCGGAGGGCGCCGTGGTGTAGGTGACGGCGAGGTCCTGAGGTGTCGCCGCCGACTGCGCGGCAGCGAGGGCAAGCAGGGACGATGATGCGGCCGGGCAGCCCGCCGGTGACCTCCTGCGCCTGGAGCACCTTCAGCCAGTTGACGGCGTCCTCGAGCGTCGGTTGGGTCGACGTGTAGCGGACGCCGTTGATCATCATCCGGGCCTCGAAGCGGCCGGAGC
>LFIK01003054.1_pt1 | contig 13585 bp, 14 predicted proteins | sample 643401 | NCBI WGS metagenome assembly LFIK01 (sample SAMN03777447, study PRJNA286221) | soda lake metagenome | biome: soda lake; feature: Kulunda steppe; material: water; isolation source: sample T5-Br brine of Lake Tanatar-5 | place: Russia: Kulunda steppe | collected 2010-07 | reverse complement strand
CCTAAAAAAATCAGTTGAGAACGATAGGTGAGCGTGGTGATCTTCCAAGCAATTGAACATAAAGCTTATGGAAGATATGATAGTCACCACGCTCGCTCGCCAAAATGGCGACTCGGAATCGGATGTCAAGAGCCCGTCCGTTGAGGCCAAAACCATTCTGGTGACCCCCGGTCAACGGGTTCGGGTCGAATGGTCGGCAATGGGCAAGGAGCAAGTCTCCCAGATGGGCGGCTTGGCCTACTTCGGCCAATTCCTCAAGGCGACTGGTTTCTTTGATCAATGGGTGGAGGATTGTCCTTTGACTTACGAAAGCAACAACGCTCCTGCCAAGCGCGACATTCTCGGCACCACCTTCCTTTCGGTTCTCAACGGCCACAACCGTTATGCCCACATGACGGCCTTGCGCGGGGACGAACTCAGCGCGCAATTGCTCGATCTGATTGAAATCCCCAGCGAGGACAGTGTGCGGCGGGGATTGCTCAAAATAACGAAAGATCATCCCGACTCCTCTTGGATGGAAAAGAGTTTTGAAGTTTTTGACAAAGGCCTGCTCGAAGAGCCCTGGGTCATGGATCTGGATGTAACCGTCAAACAACTTTACGGCCATCAGGAGGGAGCGGTAGCGGGTTACAATCCTGCCAAACCGGGCCGTCCTTGTCACGCCTACCATTGTTTCTGGGTCGCCCGGTTGCGGTTTTGCCTGGGCGTAAAAGTGCGTCCCGGCAACGAGAACGCCTCGATGTATGGACTCGACCACGTTTTGGATTGGTTGAAAAAACACCCTGAAGAGCAACATCCGACTTTGATTCGCGGAGATGTCGGCTATGGAACGGAAACCTGGATGGTCGCGCTGGAAGCGGTTTTCAAGCGATACCTGTTCAAATTAAGGCAGACGCCCAAAGTGAAAGAGTTGATCCGATACGTGGAAATTCAAGGCCAATGGGAGTCATCGACCCAAAACTGGGAGTGCTGTGAAGCCCGTTTGAGATTGAGCGGATGGACTTGCGAGCGCCGGGTCGTGGTCTATCGCCGAATGCATACCCGGAAGAGCAAAACTCAGGAGAAAGCGAGCCTGACCGACGGTAAGCAAGAGGGATGCCTGGCGCTGGAGATTATCGAAGAAGCCGCGTTCACCTGCGAATATGCCATTTATGTTACCAACCTTGACCTTCCCATGACGGTGATTGGCGACCAGTATCGACAACGCGGCGACAACGAAAACTGCTACGACGAATTGAAGAACCAATGGGGCTGGGCCGGTTTCAATGTCAAGGACCTGGCCCGAAGCGAATTGATGGCGAATATTGTGGCTCTCATCTACAATTGGTGGAGCGTTTTCGTGAAGTTCGTCGATGCCGAGGTCGCCCGGGAAGCAATCACTTCGCGCCCCCTGTTGCTCAACCATGTCGCCAGGGCGAACACGCATCAAAGCCAAAAAACAATCCGCCTTTTCTGCGCCCACGGCATGATTGAGTCGATAAAAATCAAGCTCGAAGAGGCCGCCAATCGCCTTTCCAACTGGATGTCCCTCACTGCGGAGCAGTTAAAATCCGAAACAATCTGGGCGAGAATAATCGCCCACATTCTACGAAATCATCAGACCATCGGGATGCGAGCGACCTCGCCGCCCCTCCTTTCCGGCTGAATCACCCGGCCCGCAAAGTTGGACTTTCACTTCACCGAACCGGTCGAACCCGCCCGGCCAGCCACCGCTTTTCCCGTTCAACTGCCGGATTTAGGTTAAATGATTCGTCCCTCGCGGGTTCAGTCAAGAGGTACGCCGCTTTGGAATGCAACGCTTTTTGTCGGCAATTTTACTTTTAATAACTTTTTTATTCCCTATCGAGATCGCTTTGACCAGGAATTCGATGAACGGGAGGAGGCCTTTCAGGACGTTTCGGTCGAAGGCTTCGGAAATATACGCCGAATCCGTGAGTCGCCGTCTCTTCTTCCAGGTCTGGAACTGGATTTGGGCCGAGGAGCTTGAAACGCGGGGGCGGAAGGGTTATTTTTCGGAGGAGGAATCACTTAAACAAACAGGAGGAAATATGATTGGGACATCCACAAAAACGGCGGCGTGCGGTAAATGTGTCTATTGGCACACCAGTGACTCGGCGAAGGGAGAATGTCGGCGGCATGCGCCACAAACCGTGGTTTTCAAGGTCGATGAGAAAGTGCAATACGAATCGACGTTTCCGACGACGAAAGCCAAAGACTGGTGCGGGGACTTTGAGCCCCGGTGAGGTCGCTCGTTTGAGCCGGTTACCATTGCTGAATTCCCTCGCCTTGGCTCATGGCCTCTCGATCATCGGCTTTCTCCCGTTTATCGGGCAACGCCGATGCGCAGCCGGAATCTTTAGCCCAAAGGGCTTTCGCCCTCCAGCCCGGGGTTGGCCGAATGAAATGACGGCCTACCCTGGGAATCGGAGGGCGAGATCATGAACCGCAACGCGGTTCCGCCCGTGGATTGGAGACATTCCAGTCGTTTTGAAATCGCCCCCATACAACCGTGCAGCGAGGCTCGCAACGTAGGAGATCGCGCAGAAAGGGGCGGCGATCTTCGTCGAAGATGGCGTGCAGACAGACGGCGGACAAGGATTGGGGCATTGTTCGTTATATTCCCACCTTTTTTGTTGCAAGTGAGGCCAAATCGGCAATCTTATTGAGACTCAATCTTAATAAGGGAATGGAAGTAGATCGTATTCAATCAGAAGGGGAGGCGGCGTTGCGGCGGATTGCGGTGGCTTGCCGGAGTTCTATTGATGATGTCCTGGATATCATGGCTAAGTTGCCTGAGCGGCAGCAGCCGGGGGCGTGTATGCTCTGTTTTTTCAACCTCTACCGGAAGTTGCCGGTCCATTGTCTCGCGGATTTGAATTTAGTGAAAGCCTGGCTGGAAAGGGAGATTGAGGTGGTGGCCACCGAAAATGGTTCGGATGTGGTGAAAGCCTTTCCATGTCGGATACGGGAAAGCGAGCTGGAGGATTTTTGCCACCGTGTCATGGAGGAGAGCAAGGCTTTGTTGAAGCCCGGGGTGAACAAGGTTATGCTGCAATTTCGTTTCTGTGCCGTGCATGAGCGAAGCGCTTGATTCGGGACTTGATGGGTCAGGGGCACTGACAAAGCACCACATCCGGAGGTTCGTCCTGTCCGGGGCTTCAGGAGTGTTGGGGATTGGCGGAATGGAGTTGTTGGAGTCATGAAGTGTTGAATACCCATCATTCCGCCCCTCCATCACTCCGTCGCGCGGAAACGCAGTCGCCCTGTGTTATCGGTGTGGTTTGGGGCAATTCCCTTTGCTCATCTGTGATTTTGGCGATATACTAATGGGGTATGACACCATTATCGTATCATGAAGCGAAGAAAGTCCTGGAACAGCAGAAGATAGCTGAAGAAGTGATGAATCGTTACGAGCGGCTTCGGGGGCTTCACGCGGAGCACGGTTTTCAACGCCGGAGGGAGCTCATCCAGGTTTTGGAGGATTTGGAGAACGAGGGGCGGGGAAAGGGAGCGGGTCGAACCCGACGTCTTTCCCGTGAGACCATCGAACAGATTCGGAACCTCAAAGAGGAGGGTAAATCGAATGCGGCAATCAGTCGCCAGACCGGGACGAGTCCGGTCACGGTAGCAAAGTACGTGGGCGAATCGCGAGAAGCGTCCCACGGCAGGATGAAGAAAGCCTCTTGATTCAGCTTTGTTGGGCCGGTTCTTCTTCTGCTTCGGGCTCCAGCTTGACGAAATGGTCGCGGGAAGAAATCAAATGGGATTGCATCGCGGCCGCAGCCCGGTCGGGGGCTCCGTCACTGATCGCGTGTAAGATTTCTTGGTGAGTGCGCAGCACCTGTGTATACCAGGCGTCATTCCCGCGGTTCCCTTGGGCGTAGGCGATACAGCGGGCTTCCAGGGCGGCGAGCAGGGCCGCGTACATCCGGTTTTGGGACGCTCGGGCAATAACCAGGTGAAACTTGATATCCAGCTCGCCGAAGGCGTCCTTGTCTCCACATGCCTCCGTCATTTCGCTCAGTGTCTCCTCCAGGTCTCGGAGGATGGGAGGCCTCGCATTCCTGGCCGCGAGACGGGCGCACTCGGTTTCGATCAGGATCCTGAAATCCATCAGCTCGAGAAAGTCCGCTTCGAGGGCCAAAGCCGAGTAGGCGGCGACAGCGGAACCGAGGGTCGTCAGGCAAGGTTCCGCGATGTAGGAGCCGGAGCCTTTTGTGGTTCTTAGAATGCCCCGTCCTTTCAGTTGTTGGATCGCCTCACGGATCACCGTTCGGCTTGCCTGAAACCTCTCGCAGAGTTGTTCTTCCGAGGGAAGGCGTTCCCCCGGCACTAGGTTTCCGGCAAGAACGTCCTTCTCGATATGGCTGATGACTGTGGTACTTCGGATCACTTGGGAGTAGACAATAGGTCCAAATTCCGCTTGGGCCAGATTTTTCCTGATTCGAACCGTGAGACTCGTTGGGTAGACTCGGGGCAATGGTTTTTCGGCCCCGCGATGCTGCGTGAGAATAGCCCGGTGTTTTGTCGCCGGGGTAGGGCTAATCGTCGGCAGCCTCCGCGGAAACCGGGAAATAACAGCGGAAAATACTCCCTTGACCCGGTGTGCTCTCAACAGTGACGGCGCCCGCATGTCTGCGCATCAGACCCAGGAGCACGGCCAATCCGAGTCCACGACCCGCGAACTTTTCGGAGAAGAAAGGATCGAATATCTTGTCGATATCCTTCTCATCAAGGCCGGTTCCGGTGTCGGACACCGCCAGGCAGCCGTAGGTCGCATCGGCGTCCGGCTGCCAGCCGGTTGGGAAGCGGTGGGCGACCGGCACGGCGCTTGCGGGCACCGAGCCCACGCTCACTGTGACCGTTCCCGCCTCGCCTTTCTCCATCGCCTCCCAGGCGTTGGTGAACAGGCTTGTCAAGATTTGGTCAATCTGGGCGGCGTTCCCGGTAATCAAAGGGCCGGAACCCGGCAGTTTCTCTTGCAAGGTATATTTCTCCGGGAGCGCCTTTTTTAAGCCGGTAAGTGTTTTACGGCAGACTTCTGAAAGATCGGTGGGTTCCAGGCGGAGGCTGGACTGTCCGAGATAGCTGCGCATAAGCACGCTCACTTCCACCGCCTCGCGGGCGGACGTAAAGGCTCCGTTCAAGAGACCCCTGTGGGACTCGCTTACGGAGGGGTCTCGCAAGGCCAACTCCAGGTTACCCAAGACGGACTGAAGCTGATTGTTGAAATGATGGGCGACGGCGCCTGCCATGCGGTGGAGGCTTTCGGATTTTTGCAGACTTCGCTCCAGGGCTTCGGCCTCTTGCCGGTCAACCTCCATTCGTTGGCGCGCGCTGATATCTTCCACCATTTCAATCACGGCCGTTACCTCTTCATCCGCGCCTTTCACGGCAGCCGTGGTGATTCGCATATACCGCCTGCCGGCGGCGGTTTCGACTTCGCGCTCCTCGGTGTAGCTCTCACCATCCCTCCAGGTCTTGTGCAGGGGAGACGGGGCGGCCTTCTCCTGCCCGGGTTGTAATGGGTCGGCGGATCCGCATGGCCGATACGGTTGGCTTTCGATCCGGGGAAACCACGCCTTCATCCTGGGGTTGGCCGCGAGAATTTTCAGGTCGGGGCCGATCATGCTTACTCCGACGGGAAGGTTCTCGATTAACGTCCGGAACCGTTCTTCGCTTTGGCGCAGAGTAACCTGGGCGCGTTCCAGTTCCTCCTTGGAACGGCGCAGTTCGTTCGCCATGGCCATGGTATCCGCCTGGTATTTGTCGGAGATGGCCATGACTTTGTCAAAACGCTGGACGAGCTTGAGATAGCTTTCCGGATGGTCGGCATCGTCCGGCAGCTGGGATTGTACGTCTTCCTCGTTTTCAGGGGAGTTCATGACTGGAAATCCTGACTCTCCTCCGGCACGATCTCAAAGGGGATTTTGACCTCTTCCATGAAATCCTCGGCAAGCTCGAGAGCCCGATCGTTTCCCTTTTCGTAGTGCCAACGCACGGACACCGAACAATTGTGGCGTTCGGTGTCACCGAGGAGATCAAGGATATCAAGCATGCATTTCGTGCTGCTGGAGTTCATGTAACTGATGTTCACATGAAAGTAGAGGTCCTTTTGCTGCGGAAGCGCTTCGTGCAACCATTCGAAGATGGGTTGGAAAAACGTAAAGGAGTTTTCCGGATAACACTCGCCGGCCATTTTCAGCGTGTTGTCGTCTTCGGAAAATAAAACGCTCGGCGCGGATTTCGTGGCAGGAATGTCGATCGTCTTCATAGTCAGGATCCCGCTACTTTTACAAAAAAGCTGAAGAAATCATAATGTCCGTTCCCGGGGTCGATCCGATGCTCCATCTTCCCCGACGCACGTCGAGCGATTTCAATGAGCCCCAGACCGGCGCCGGTCGCATTCTCGTCCCGGTCGGCGCGGAGTTGTGCCTTGTACAGTTTCTTGAGACCGTCTTTGTCCAGGCTGTTTAGTTGTTCCAGGCGGGCCACCAGTTCCGGAACATCCTGTTTCTCCACACTGTTTCCGGAGCAAATCGTGTAAAAGCCCTCGGCATTGACCACAACCATGATCGCGGAACTCTCCGGTTCCGAGGTAAGGTTCTTGCGAGTGAGGTAGTTCCGGACGTTTTGCGTCTGCTCCAGATACACGGAGAAGACATCCGTGACGACGCCCTTTTTCAATTGTTCGCCCTGTAGGTGCCGTTTGATGGCGTTCCCAATCTCTTCGATGATGCCATGTGTGAAAGAGCCGTTGAAGCTGAGCAAAATGCCCTGCTCCGAGAAGTGCTCCTTTAGTTTCCTAATATCTTCCATCTATTTTGCCTCCATGTAATCGAGCGTAAATCCGAACAGCAGTCGGTCGTCTTTCGGCGTTTAGTCCCCCTGATACTCCTCCAGGGCCGCCCGCACGCGTTTCCCTTGCTCTTCCATGCCGGGTGCGTCCTGTTTTGCCAGAATGTCTTTCAAACGTTTTCTCCCCAAGCCGAAGCCGTTGGTTCCCCCGGGAAGGTCTAAAATGCCGTCGGTGAACAGGTAATACCGGTTTCCGGGTTGAATGGAAAGCCGATGATCCGTCAGCGGCGTCATTGACGTGGTTGAGAACCCGAGGTGGCGGCGGTCCCCCGGAATCTCCCGGAGTTCACCGTGTTCCATCACGAAGAGGGGCAGTCCGGCCCCGGCGAAATCGACCGCGCGCTCGGACCGCCGGACCCGGCAAAAGGCGATGTCGAGGCCGTTTTCCAGGAGGGACAGAGCACCGGCTTCCCTGCGAAGCGTTTCCTGGACGAGGTGGTGCAGAGTTTCCAGCATTTCGCCCGGGGTTTTATCCGGATGGGTCTCGATCACACGGTTGAGGAGCGCGTTGACCATCATGGTCATAAACGCTCCAGGAACGCCGTGGCCGGTACAATCGACCGTCGCCAGGCAGAATCCGTCTTCGGTTTCCCGGAAAAAATAGAAATCGCCCCCCACGAGATCGACCGGTTCGTGGACGGTAAAATAGTCGGCGAGGTGCCGCTGCAGTTCCCCGGGGGTCGGCAGGATGGAGTTTTGAATCAGGCGCCCGTATTGAATGGAATCCATCAGTCGCTCCTGCGATGCGGACAATTCCCGGTTGGTTTCCGCCAGAACCTCGGTCCGTTCCACCACGCGCGCCTCCAAAGTGGCGGTGTGCTCCCGGATTTTTTCGGTCATGGATTCAAAGGACCTGCTCAATGTTCCGATCTCGTCGTCGCCGGCCGGGGGCAGTTGCGTGTCGTAGGCCCCTTCGGCGACAGATCCGGCAGCTTGGGTCAAAGCGTCCAATGGATTGAGAATCAATTTATTCAGAATAAAAAGCAGGGCAAAAAGCACCCCCAGCAGCGAAAGGAGGAAGACCAGACCGAGCGGGAAAAAATCGCCCGGCCCGATGATGGTGGCGGCGTCGATCAGCACGAGATTGTGCCAGTCGAGTTCGGGGATACTGTCCAGAGCGGCCACTGCGACCTGGTCGCCCATTTGTAACGGAAACAATCTCGGCTGCCCATCGTTTTCACTGTTCATGGCAGCGGCCAGCCGCTCACGGCTGTCGGCATCCGACACAAGATCGAAGATGGTTATCTTGTCCGCGTCCGCGCCGACCCGGGCATTGTGTTCGATGAGGCTTCGGTCCTCATGTGCCTGGAGTTCTCCGGCAGAATTGATGATGATACTGCTGAGTCCCGGCTTAGTGTGAGCAACGAGGTTATCCAGGAATTCAGTTAGGTCGATGCCCGATCCCGCGACGCCGATGGGCCTTCCGCTGTCGTCACGGACGGCGACGTTTATCCAGAGGCGCACTTCGTCCAGCACGGCGTCATAATTGACATTGAGAGAATATTCCTCGTTCCGCTCCAAAGATTCGAAAAACCAGCGGTCCCCGGAATTATCCGGGTCAAGGGTCGTTTTTGAGAAATCGGCGCTCTCCCCGTCGGTGACGTAAAAATGGTTGGAGGATCGCAGGGCTGCGAAAACGGTACCGTATCCGAGGAAACGGTGGTAGCTGGCAAACTGCTGTTCGGCTGTTTCGCGCGCAACCGGATCGTCTTCGTTCAGCACCCAGGCGCGGATCTGGGGATCGTCCGCCAATTTTCGGCTGAGAACCAACTCCCGTTCCACAATGGAGAGAATTCCGTTCCTCTCCAAAATGCTTTGGGCGACCGCGAAGCGTTCGACATACTCGTCGCTGATGCTCCTGGCACTCCAGTAAAACGCCACGAAAGCCCCGGCAACCGTTACCAGGTAAGTCATCACCACAACCAAGAGGAAGACCCGTCGAAGCGACCCCCTTCGCGCAATTGGCGATTTCACATTTGTAATCACTGGATTGCGAATTGATGAATCGGAAGATTCCATGGTTGCGGGAGCATGATTTCAGGATTGGTTTATCGCCTGATCGAGCAAGATCATTTTTTTAACCAAGGAGGGGTTTTCAGACCCGCAGCACGGATTGGATGGGGTGTTTTATTCTATCGGTCAACGATTTGCTGCTAAACGGCAGTGAACAGGTGAACCGTCGATTCGCCTCGTTTGCGATTCTGGTAAATTTGTGGGGTTCGGCGAGCCGGAGCCGACGTTATCCCTGGTCGCTGGGCGTGCCGTGTCCGGGCAAAACGTCAGGCTTGAAGGGCGCTGGATTGCCGCGTCGTTCCTCCTCGCAATGACAAGGCTTGAAGGGCGGTGGATTGCCGCGTCTTACTTTGTGCGGCCTGACCCGTCTTCCACCGGCGGGGCATATGGCGTGAGATCCGCTCGTGGCGGCTGTTTAAACAGGCTTGGAATTTCGATAAATCTCAGGCAATCTGTTTCTTCCCTTATTCTTATGAAAAAACTACTCCTTATTTCCCTTGTTTTGAATGCCGTGCTTCTCGCCACGAGCGTTTCCTTTCTCGTTCGAGCGACTCCATCGGTGGTCGAGCCCGCCTCCCCGGTTGCGGCGGTTGCCTCGGTTGCTCCCGAAGTCGAAGAGGTGCCGTTGCCCTCGGATCTTGCCGGTTCCGATGAGAGCGCTTCACCTGCTCAACCACTCTCCCGGGAAGAACTGGATGCGATGGATCATCAGGAGAAAGTGGCGGCTTTGATGGAAATCGGATGGTCGTCCGACGATGCGAAGGTATTCGCCCTCGGGCGGGTGATGCGCGGCTTCATGGAGCGCGCGATCGGCGCGTATCAGGATGGCGATTATTGGAAAACTTCGTCGGGAATGAACATGAGTTGGGAGGAGCAGCGGGAAATGATGAAAATGCAGCACAGAATGCAGGAGGTCATGGAGGATCTGTTCGGAAGTGAGGCGACGGGAATGTTTGGCGGACATTCAATTCCGATTCCGCCGGATAAGGCCCGCGCCGCCGCCATGATTCAGCAGGATTATCAAATGATGAAGAGTAAGCTTCACATGGACGCGGGCGGAATCATGCTGCCGGAGGATCACGAGGCGATTGCTTTGTTGGAGAAGGAGCAGCGGCGGGACCTGGAGGCGGTTTTGTCGCCGGAAGAACTGTTCGAATACGACATTCGGGCTTCCAGCACGGCGATGAGTTTGCGACATCAGTTGCGAGGTTTGGAGCCGACGGAAGAGGAATACCGGACGATCTTTCGTCTCAAGCACGACGTGGAGCAAGCCACCCTGGGGGCTCCGGAAGGGGAGGAGGAAACTCAGCAGCGACAAGAGGAACTGCAAGAGCAATTGAAGGCGGACTTACGGGAAGCGCTGGGTGAGGATCGTTATCGTCAATACGAACGAAGTCAGGACTGGGGATACGGCCGCTTGGTCAACGTCGCCCGTCGACTCGACCTTCCGCGAGAGCGGGTCGACGAAGTTTACGATCTTAAGGAGCACACGGAGAATCAGCGGCAAGCGTTGCGTTCAGGCGATTTGTCGGACGAGGAACGCCGGGAGGCGATGGAAACTTTGGGGTCGGAAATCCATAAGGATCTGATCGAACTTCTCGGGGAGGATGGTCTTGAATTGTATCAACAAAACGGCGGGCATTGGGTACGCCAGTTGCAATGAGGAGCCATGGCCCTCCTGGGCCGTCCAACTCCCTGTCATTGCGAGGAGGAACGACGCGGCAATCCAGCGCCCTTCAAGTCTGAGGTTTTGGATGGGCGCGCGCCCGGATAATCGGGCGCGTGGATGGCACGATCCTGATCCGCCCTCCTGACGGTCGAGTGCTCGCGGTTGAATTCAGGACAGGCTGTTTTTTACCGCCGCCGGCAGAGAAACTCTTCGGTCGACGGCTTCGTTCGTTTCGGCAGAGAGAATAATAGTCATAGTCAAGGCGTGACCCCATGTTGCCCGTGTTGCCCGCCCGGCGACGAGCTACAGATCGTGCTCGCTTTTCAATTGCTCCAGGTCGTTCTCCAGGTCCACTCCCATTGATTGGGTGTAGATCCGGGTAATTTCCCCTTGATTCTGCAATTCGACCAGCTTGCGAAGGTCATTCATACGCTCTCGCCACGTGATTCCATCAGTCACCAAAAGGAAATGCGTGTCGTTTCGTTTTTCCCGGCAGATGCGCGTAATATCACCGAGGACGTCTGTTTGTTTGCTGCCTGTTGCGCCATATGCCTTCGCTTCAATCAAGATCGCGGGATCGTCTTTTGAAGGAATAGCGAAATCGGCTTTCTCGTCGCTGATTCCCTTCGCACCGGTAAATCGGCAGCGAGCGTGGTAGTTGTCCTTCCCAAAGATGTTGATCACGAGCCGCTCAACAAAGTCTTCCAGAAACCGTCCCCGCCGTTGACCCTTGATAGCACTGCCACGTCCTCCCTTCAGCCGCTCCGTCAGCAAATCGGTCCAAGTGACAGGTGTATTCGCGATTACTGCCATCTTCGTCAGGGTTCCCAGGGCCTCCAATGCTTCGTAAAACTCATCAGGGTTCTTTTTGAGCCTTGTGATGCCGATTCCCGGGCCAATGAGATCTTTGAGTTTCGCGGTAAATTCATCCTTGGACATGTCCAGGAATTGGGCGATCGCCGTCATGCCTTCCCGGAAATACTCTCCCACATCCACCGCCTCTTTGCGCCCGGAGCCGTCGAGAAGCATTGCAAGGTCTTCGCGGCTGTAGGAATCCTTCTTCGGAATCCGGTTGAGACGTTGAATAACCGCCTCGGCATGGGCGTCCTGCCAACCGGTATCAACTGGCGAGAGATGTTCGAGGATTTCGTCGAGAGATTGGCGATTCCGCTTCATAAATTATCGGCCAACAATCAAATACTCCTGAACCTGTGCCCGCTCGACCGCTTTATGAGTTCCGAAATGGTAACGGTGAGAGCGTTCATGAACCTCAATGGAGGATTTGTAGCGGCCCATAATTTTCAACAGCTCAGACAGGTCCGGGTAACCGTTCGAAGAATACGAGAGCACGAGGGTGCTTTCCCCAAACTGCTGAAACATCTGGTCGAAGGCTTCCGCCGCCTTCCGCCGATAGGAAAACGGCGTAAACGGCTTCTCGATTTTCTTCACCCTCGTCTTTTCCATGATCGTGAGCCCCTTCCAGTAGCATGAAAGACCTTCGAGGAAGTGATAACGCTTCACGTAGCAGTTGTCGTCGGCCCGCGGGACATACGGAGGGTCCATATAAACCAGGTCTGCACGTGGTCCGGTCCAAGATAGAGCCTCCCCACGCCGCGCAATGTTCCTCTGGCCGTTATCGAACACCGCATCGTTATAGACGGCGACTTGCTCCCGGAAATGCTCCTTCAGCGTTAGGTGAAGGTCGCGACGGGCGTCTTTGTAGCGCTCCGGATCTCCCGCCACCGTAAATACACCCCGCGGCTGACGCTTCACGCAGGAACGGATCAACGCGGCCCGCGCAATCGCCTGCTCGTAGGGATTGGAAAGCTTCGAGAGATTCCAAGAGACCAGATCCAGAAAACGCAGATCCTCGGGAGTGAAGAAGATTCCCGTAAACTTCTGCTCGATGAACCGTTTGCGCTTCGGGTCAAACTGCATCAACTCATCCAGGGTAGCGGACGAGATTCTTGCGACCGAGTTTTCCACCAGGGCTTTCGTGATTGTCGCGCCCATGTTCAGAAAGTCGCTGGATATCACTTGCTTGCCCATCGCTTTCAGGAGATAAGAAACGCACCCCGACCCAGAGAATGCATCAATCGCCGTCTCAAATTCCAGATCCTTCAACACGGAGTGCATCCAAGGCAAGAGCCGAAACTTGCTCCCCATGAACCGCAATTTCGGATAGCTTTCCACGATCTGTGGATAGACGCCGGATAGAACCATCCCGCCCTGAGCAGGCTCCTGAACAGCCTCTGTCAGATGAACACGAGACGGGGGGGGCGATTTCCGCCTGGGGCCTGCAGGCGGGGCGGTGAGTCGGTTCATCTGCTTGAGGGGGATTGTCATGAAGGCCATCTTGCTTTACCTCTCGGAAGCAGGAAAGCAAAAACCGCCGAATAGATTCGGGAGAAGACTTGAGAAGGCGCTTATCTTCCGTAACAGAGGCAATGCCACGCTGTCTTACCCTAAAGGGAAAATTTCCTGGACGTCTCACGCTTTGCGCTTCCTCGGAAAAAAAATCCACCGCCCCGACGGCGATTTTGCTGCGGTTTCATGAAAGCTCATCCCTGTAGATTGATTCCAAGGCTGAGGATCGGGTCAGGCTGAGGTAAATCGGTATTGACGTTACGTGAAGGCATCGGGCGACGGCCGGTTGGGGTCAGCCCTCAAAATGAAAATGAATGACGAAAATCCTCCCCGGTTATATTCGGAGCTGTAAACGACGAAGCCGGGCGAATCGTCGGCATCACGGAAAAGCATCACCGGGCCGACCTCGGTTATGTGTAAGCACTTTATTCGACGTCGTATTTTTGCCCGGATTCATGTCGTAGGTTTTCGGTGTGTTTTTCCGGATTTGCGTCGTAATACGTGCTCGGGTGTGTCGGAGGATTTGGATGTGAAAGGCCCGGTGTGAACCGGGCCTTTTCAGTTTTACAGGTAAAGCACCTTCGCTAGAAGCCGAAACGGCCCCAAAGACCGGCTTTCGGCTTTCCTTTTTCCTCGGCGGGTGGGCGGGGCGCCGAAGAAGCCGTGGCGGCGCCATTG
>LFIK01003052.1_pt1 | contig 13587 bp, 23 predicted proteins | sample 643401 | NCBI WGS metagenome assembly LFIK01 (sample SAMN03777447, study PRJNA286221) | soda lake metagenome | biome: soda lake; feature: Kulunda steppe; material: water; isolation source: sample T5-Br brine of Lake Tanatar-5 | place: Russia: Kulunda steppe | collected 2010-07 | reverse complement strand
GGGATCGCTGGGGCGGCGGGGAGGCATTCAGGGGACCCTGGGGCACCAATGTTTGAAGCGGGATTGCACAGCAAGGCTATCTGTGCCCTTCAGGGCGCAGCAAGTCACCCCCACTGTGCCCTATCTGTGCCCTTCAGGGCGCAGCAAGTCACCTCCACTGTGCGGGTCCCCGTACTGGCTGTTCAGCGTTCCTGCCGTGAGCTCACCTCAAGTCCAGGCGGTTGTGAAAGGGGGAGCTGCTGTTGGCGCTGAGATTGGCCACATGAGACAAGAGAGCTGGGATGAATGTTGCCTGTGCAGGGCCATCACAACAAAAAAAGGATCTGACTGGTAACGAAGCATTGCCGGAGATGATGCCCACAAGCTGATGGATCATGTGACCGGCGAGCCTACACAAACAGCCATTATGCTGGCGGGGGGGCTTGCTGCTTCTTTTACGCAAGACAGAAAGGTACGTGACAGCTGATGCTCATCGTGGAAGCCCTGGGCTGGACCTAGCACAAGAAGCAAGGAGCCGGGCATAGCTGTTATTGGGGGGGGTTGCAATGAGGGACCCGACCACCCCCGCAATAGCGCATCGGCCATGCAGTCCATGGTGTTCCTCACTTGCTGCTTGTGCACCCCACCTCAGCTGGAGCAGGGCAGCACGTTATCTCACACCTCAATTCTGTCAGGGATGACCGGTTTGACCAAGCTGCTTGACGTTTCGTACTGCAGCACCACAAACGCCCCAGAGCTTGCGAGCTGCATCGCATAGCTGTCATACCAGCTCCTTGGCATCTGGAAGCCTGGAAACAGGACGACTCTGCATGCCAGAGTGGAGACTGGTGCGACTGAGATCAACAACAGCACATGGCACTCTCTTTCATGCACATTCTTGCATCGCACATTGGGCGTTGGCCTGGCTCCACAGGCAAGCTGGCAACCACGCTGAGCGTGCACCGTTTGTATGCCTGTTCATCGCTGCAGTCAACAACCAGCTCAAATGGGATGCGCACTGGGTGAGCTCTTGCTGCCTGCTCATTTGCATAGGGCTGCTGATAAGCCCATGCACAGTGCTCCAGAGGGGCCCATGCAAGGAACAGCGCAAGTCTGACCACGCGATATGGGTACGATGCGCACGACATGCAGTCTATTCCTCAGTAAAAAGAATAATGCGTGAATAGCTTAGTATATTTCTCGTAAATAGCTTAATATTACTCGTACATAGGGCGTTACTTCCATTATTCAGCAAAATTTTTGAAACCATGAAATGACATCTCCATTTTGTGGCTGCTTGCCAGTTTGGTCCTGCCTGCCAGGTGCAAATGATGACGCCTTACAGGAACAGGATGCCAGGGCACTGCAGGAGCTGCAGGCTGTGGGCAACCAGCGCATTCCCTCCTGGCACAGCACCCACATTCTGGCAGTAGCTGGTCATGCGTCCAACTCGCAGCTCCCATCTCCCAATGCAGCAACTCCTCGTCCAGCACAGCTGCAACAGCAGCAGCAACAAGAGCAGCAAGAGCAGCAGCAGATGCAGCCACAGCAGGTGCTGCTCCAGCGAGCATCAACGTGTCGGAAAACGAAATCTAGTCATGATGACTTTGAGGTGTCACGGTAAGCTTAGAGAAGGTTGCAACAATCTCCCTTGCCACATTGCCTCAGAGGTCAGAGAAGGATCAAGAGGTTGACGTGATGGTGCCGTAGTAAGACATAGGCCAAGGACCACCAGTTTGCCTCATCTTGTGCACCCATGCAGTCTTGCTCCATAGCGCGCATGCGCTTCATCCTGGCTTGGGCCCCCCTTGCATTCAGACAGGCTTTTTTGCAAAAAACACTGAAAAAGGCTGAGCCGTGTTCCTGCACTGAGCTACACAACCGTACGGCCTTACACATGCCGGCGCGCTTGACAAGGAGCCCTCAATGGGCTCTGCACATTGGCATGACTGATATCAAGCAGTGCACAGGCGCTCCTCCCCTTGCACGTCTCAGTTCCTGAGCCAGGGATAGGCTGGCTGTCTGCTGCGCCATTGTCTCCGCTAAGGTCTGCATGCAACAGGGCCAAGAGCCACTTCCACGCGCGCTCATGCACACCTGTTTGCTTGATCCACTGTGTCCCCTCACGCCACAATCCTAGCTGCGCCATTTTCAGAGTGCTGCGTCATACATGCGCCCCCATCTTTGCTCGTGCCATTGGCTGAGCGCTGCATGTATCATCACACGGTGTACCCCATAGCATGCCACCCAACAGCCTTTCAGGCTAAGGAGTACAGGTGGTCCCTTAATCATGTGTATGGAACCTGAGCATGCAGTCCTAACGCTTGCAACGCGTTGCGTGTGTAGCAGCAGGGACGCGCCAGCTGGCCGCGTTTGCCTTCCCTGGAGTCATTTAATCCACGCTAGCCCTTGTATGCACGCAAGCATTGACACCAAGCCCTGTGTGTTGGTAAGCGCTTGCAGCCTTGTGCGGTACCTGAAGGAAGGCAGCTGGGCCATGCGGGCGATGGCAGCCGAGGAGCTGTGGAAGGCTGCCTCTGCGCGCCCATTGGCGCAGCTGCTGGCGTCGCACCGCATCGCCCCCGCGCTGGTGCGTGCCCTGCCCTGTGGCTGCGCGCATGCACTTGCCGTGCGCACGCGGAGCGCACATCGGTGGGGCCTTGTGAGCAACGTGGGGCCTCTGGCACAACCTTGACACTATGTCTGCGTGTGGCCTCGGCGCCCTCTGTCCACGCATGCTGCCACAGCACATGCACCCGCCCACCTCTTCATGGAGCTGTGTACCTGCGTGTAGCGCCAGTGCGAGCTCAAAAGTGGCGCGCCTTCAGGCGGGCGCGCCATCAGACAGGTGCACCTTGTGCTGGGGCACCTTGTGCTGGGGCACCTTGTGCTGGGGCACCTCGTGCTGGGGCACCTCGTGCTGGGGCACCTCGTGCTGGGGCACCTTGTGCTGGGGCACCTCGTGCTGGGGCACCTTGTGCTGGGGCACCTCGTGCTGGGGCACCTCGTGCTGGGGCACCCAGGGCCGTGCAAACATGGTGACAGGTGCACGGTGGCTGTGTAGAGGCTCTGAGCCGGGCAAGTAGCGCGCTGTGCCTGTGGTCGCAGGTGACAATTTTGTGTGACGGCACCGAGCTGGGCAAGACGTATGCCTCACACGTGCTGCTGGTGCTGATCAGCGAGGAGGCGGCCGTTGAGGAGGTACGCATGCGGGGTGCTGCTGCCGCTGCTTTTAGAGTTCTGGTGGTGATGGTAGAGGTGATGGATCTGGTGCTGGTGCTGATCAGCAAAGTGGCAACTCAGGCAGGTGTGCATGCGGGCGTTGTTGTTGTTGTTACTGATGGTTGTGGATTTGTTGTTGGCGGCTTGTGGTTAAGCTCGTGGTGGTAGTGGTGGTGGTGGTGGTGGTGTGTGCTGCCGCCGATCAGCGATGCGAGGGCTGTTGAGAAAGTGCGCAGGCACAGGGAGATGTGGAATTTTCCAAGTTGCACGCTGGTGGCTGCGCTGCGAGGATGGAGAGTGCATTCATGCTGTCTCTGTGGCGTGCTTGTCATGCACGTGTGTGTTCTGCGGGTGCATGCATGAGGTATGCTGCGGGCAGGAGCTGCCGCCCGCGGGTAAAAATTGCGCAGCAGAAATGGGTTGGGGAGGGCAGGCACCAGCCTAGGTTGGGCAGCCAATGAGAGAAAACTCTTTCCACTGGGGTCTTGCCAAGAGCAAGGTTTGAGGCCAGCCATCCCATCCCTCTCCCAAAGGCTGCTGCAGCTGGCCCCTCTTTCACCCCTCCTCAGGCAGCTCGAAACAAAGACCAGCCACATTGCTTGCCTGGCCCTGCGTGCTCGCCCACGCTTAGCGCTGCATGCATGACCACGCTCAGCCTTTTTCCGTGCTCAATTGCAGGCTGCCCCGCATGCTTTAAACACACTCAGCCCTGCCCGCCCGCCCTCACGCCGGCCTATGCGCTGGATCACACGGCCCTGCAATCTCACCAATGCGTTGGATCACACGACCCTGCAATCTCACCAGCGCACTGGATCACACGGCCCTGCAATCTCACCAACGCGCTGGATCACATGATCCTGCATGCTCACCTGCGCGCTGGATCATGCGCTGCCCTGTTATCTCATCTGCGCGCTCGATCACACTCAGCCCTGCCTGCCCGCTCTCACGCGGGCCTGCGCACTTGATCACACAGCCCTACAATCTCACCGACGCGCTGGATCACACGGCCCTGCAATCTCACCAGCGCACTGGATCACACGGCCCTGCAATCTCACCAACGCGCTGGATCACATGACCCTGCATCCTCACCTGCGCGCTGGATCACACTGCCCTGCGATCTCATCTGCGCGCTCGATCACACTCAGCCCTGCCCGCCCGCTCTCACGTGGGCCTATGCACTTGATCACACGGCCCTGCGATCTCACCGACGCGCTGGATCACACGGCCCTGCAATCTCACCAGCGCACTGGATCACACGGCCCTTCAATCTCATCAACGCGCTGGATCACACGGCCCTGTGATCTCACCTGCGCACTCGATCACACTCAGCCCTGCCCGCTCGCTCTCAAGTGGGCCTGCGCGCTCTATCACACGGCCTTGCAATCTCACTTGCGTGCTCGATCATGCGCTGCCTTGCAATCTTACTTGTGCGCTCGAACACACGCAGCCCTGTGATCTCATGCGACCCTGTGATCTCATGCAGCCATGCGCGCCGTGCTCTGCCCGCAGGTGGTGGACAAGGGGGCGGTGCAAGCGCTGCTGCGAATGTTGGACGGCTCACACCTGATGTCTGCGCGCATCAGCGCTGTGCGCACGCTCGCGCGGCTGATAAGGGACAGGCGGGCGGCAGCTGTGCTCATGGCCCTGGAGGGCCACAAGGTGAGTGTTAGTGTGTGCGTGTGTGCATATGTATGCGTGCATGTATACATGCATGCATGCAATCATAAAGATTTGTGCAGTGTTGTGTGTGTTTGCGCACTTGGGCATGCAAGGTACATGCGCACATGGCCCTGAAGGGCTACAAGGCGTGTGCATGTGCATGTGTGCATGCGTGCTGGCGTTTACTTAACTTCGCTGGCACGCTCCTTCGTTGCAATTTCGTGAGCTTGCTGGCATTTGATCTGATCTGCTGGCACGCACTCTGATTTGCTGGCACTTACCCTGCAAGCACATAAACACGACTGCTCCTATTTGTGCTTCCTGACCTACTCAGCTTTCCTGGCACATTCCTTGGACCTGCTGAAACATACCTTGACTTCTGTTCTGAAGGATCAAGGCTTAGAACCGGCTGGCAGCTCCTCGTATCTGCACTGCGTCCATGCTTACATTTCATTGCGTGCATCGCACACATGGGCACATGCATGCGCAAACACGCGCGCACACTCTTGCCTGTGTTGTAACACGCTTGCTCAGGTGCCTCTGGAGGGCTGCTGCACCGAGACTGCACACGCGCATGCACACTTTTGCACGCACATGCGCACACACGAAACGTGGCACATGTGTGCTCAGGTTTTGGGGGGGCTGCTGGGCCTTGAGGACTGCCGGTCAAGCCTCGTCAGGGGGGCATTGGTGACCCTGTACTACCTGGGCGCGGACAAGAACCACATCCAGGTACGCCTGCCTGCTGCGAAAGCCACGCTCAGCCTCGCCTGCCTGACGCCAAGCCATGCTCAGTCTTGCCTGCCTGAGGCCGAGCCGTGCTCAGTCTCGCCTGCCTGACGCCGAGCCGTGCTCAGTCTCGCCTGCCTGCTGCAAGGCCAAGCGTACATGCCAGACTGCCAGGACGCCACCCTCATGTGCGCCTGCCTTCTAAGGGGGCAAGCTTCCTCGCCACACATCCATGCCAGCCTCCGCGCAGCTAGTGCCAGTCCGCCTGCTAGGACTCTTAGCAAGAGCACGCTGTGCCAGGCTGCCAAATGATAGTGTGCTGATGCCTACCGCATGTTCCAAGTTGGGGAAGCGTGCTCCCACGCCACTCAGCTACACAAACCTGCCCTAAGCCAGTGCCTGGATGCTATGGAATGGGTGGTTTTATTGTTTGGAGTGATCGCATGTGCCGGTCGGTGCATGGATGCCATGGATTGGCTTCTTCATCGCCTAAGTGCTTGAATACACCTGCCTGCGCCTGGATGCGATGGAATGGCTTTTTTATTGCCAGAGTGCTTGAATACACCAGCCGGCGCCTGGATGCCATGTAATGGCTTTTTTATTGCCTGAGTGCTTGGATACGCCAGCTGTCGCGTGTATGCTATGCGCATCAAGGCATTGTTTGACTGGGCGGAGCAATGAACAGAGGAATGGATGGGCAGGGGGTGCACAATGCCCGATGCAAGTGTCTGTCTTTCGACGCACCTTATCATTAACCCTTCCTTACCCCACGCTCCACAACCAGCACATCACAAAAGGTTTTTGGGAGAGGGCCTCCGTGCACACCACGCGCTGCTGCCACTGTCCCTGCCTGGACTCATCACACCTCACCTCACCGCATACCCCACGCCTCACGCCCAGCCCGGCACCTGCGCTGCTTTTGTGAGAGGGCCTCCGTGCACACTGCGCGCTGCTGCCGCGCAGGATGCGCTGGGCCAAGCAGGGATCATCCCCCGTTTGTTGGAGCTGTGCCAGTGCGACTACCCACGCACCGCAAACCAGGCAGCTCAGGTGCGTGGCCATGCAGCGGGCGTGCCAAGGCTGTGCTCCTCCAATCACACGCGCGCCGCTGACCAGGCAGCACAGGTGCGTGGCCAAGCAGCGGGCGTGCCAAGGCTGTGCACCTCCAATCACATGCGCGCCGCAAACCGGGCAGCACAGGTGCGTGGCCAAGCAGCGGGCGTGCCGAGGCTGTGCTCCTCCAATTGCACGCGCGCCGCTGACCAGCCGGCACAGGTGGGGTGACCCGGGGTTCTGCTGTGATCCGGGCATGACTGTGTGCAGTGGCCCAGGCTCGGCCATGCAGTGGCCTGGCTCGCGGCTTTTCGAGTGGTGGTGGGTTAGCAGCCAAAAGCAGTGGAGGTACCGAGTGGTGGCCCTGCCGTGCAAGGTGGTCATGATGCCAAGTGGTGGAGCATGCATGGTGCAGGAGATATCAAACAGTGCAGGCACCGCGCAGGGGCTGTATGCAGGCGCCCGCGCACAGCCCAGCTGCGTCCCCAAATTTTTGCGGACGCAGGTTGTGAAGATACTGTGCAAGAGTGCGGCGTGCTGCCAGCTGCTGAGTGCCGCCGGCGCGGAGGCTGTGCTGGGGTCAGTATGCAAACGCAGCGCAGGCGCGGCTGGCAGCAGCAACAGCAACTGCAGCAGCTTGGCAAATGCAGAGGGCCCTCCTGCGCAGGTGAGGAGGGAGGAGGGATGAAGGGAAAAGGGTGGGGTGGCTGGTGGGGTACAGGGGGCTGCTGGGTCTGGTTCACATACTCGCAATCAACTTTATTTAGAGCAGCCTTGGAGCTGGACTGGGTGTGTTTGTGCGCAGGGATATCAACATCGCCAGTTTGGGAGGTCTTCAGAAAAGTCAGAATTTGTGTTTAATTTGTATTTTTACTTTTAGATTGTTGAATTGACTTGGCAAAAACAGAAGTCAGGCCAGGGGGGTCAGGGTATACCCAACTACCTCCCTTACTGCCCTCCGATTGACAAGTCTCATAAATTACATGGCCATTTAACATAAATGCCTCCACCCCAGGGCCCTGAACTGGACCAGGTCATCATTCTAATGCCTGAGGTCATGAACGGGACTAGGTCGAAGGGTGGGGGGAGCATGTAGCAGTGCATGCACTGCTTGCTTGAGTTCACTGGGGTGCCTCCGGCATCAGGGATTACTGCATACATACGATCCACCCCTACCTGTGGTGTCAGCGAGTGTGAGATAGTGCCAGCTTACTTGCTAGCATCGATGCAGCAGGAGCATGGGAAGAGGGTGAAGAAGGAGCAGGAGTTTGCAGGAGGAAGGGTCCGGCATTGGGGGGCACTTCAGTGATGAGGATGAGAGTAGAGCACAGCTGGGAGGATGCTGAACTGCTGGAAGTGATTATGAATTTCCTTGGTGATTGGTGATAGGTGATTGGTGATTGGTGATTGGTGATTGTGAATAACCTTGGTGATTGGTGCAAGAAAAGCAGCAAAACAGAACAGGAGTGTCCCTGAAACGGCTCCCGGGCCCCTGCCTACAAGTTAAATTGTAACTCGCATTTTAAACAGCAGTTTGTTCCCATCGCAAGTTCCGCCCTTTTTGCTCCTAGCAAAAATTCAGTAAGTTCAACGCTGACATCCCTGTATGTGTGCATGCATGTGTGCCTGAGCACCTCTGTTACTGGCCAGTTGTTGCCTTCTTTCAGCCCCCATACATCGTTTTGCCTGGCCCTTGCTGCATGGTATTGTGCATGCGTGCTGCAAGCGAGCCTCATGCCCATACTCACCTGCCTTGCTCCCTCCCGCTTGTGCCCCCACACCTCTTGCCAGGTCGCACTAGAGCACATGGCGCTGGTGCTGCGCACTCATGTGCTGCAAGCAAACCTCACGGCCACACTCATCTGCCTCGCTCCACCTACTCGTGTTTATCGCTCCTTCAGTGCGCATGCCGCTGGTGCGGCGCGCGCATTTGCTGCACGCAAGCAACGCCCCCTGCAGCTCACCTGCCTTCTGCTCCCTTCGCTTGTGCCCCTGACCTCTTGCCAGGTCGCACTAGAGCGCATGGCGCTGGTGCTGCGCACGGGCCAGGACATACCCAGCAGCCGCCCCAAGAACGCGCTGCAGCCGTACGAGGCCACCGCTGCACGCGCGCAGCTGCTGCACAGCACCAGCCCGCGCAAAGCCGCCTCTGGCAGCGGCCACGGTGGCGGCAGCACGGCGGCGGCGCTGCACGGCCTGCACCGCCGCAGCAGCGGCAGCAACGCCGCAACCGCCAGCAGCGGCAGCAGGCCTCCGTCCTTTGGGGGGCGAGGGGGCACGCCGGCAGAAGCGCGCAAGAGCGCGACGGGCCCGCTGCGCAAGCTGCTGGAGCCGCCAGCAGCACCGCTGGTGGCGGATGGCTGCCCACAGAGCCTGGAGGCAAAGCAGGCGGAGGCGCTGCTGCTGCACCAGCACCAGCACCAGCAGCATCAGCATCTGCGGCCCTTGAGCGATGGGGCAACTGGGGCTGCTGGGGCACGCGCACACATCCAAGTGAGTGCTTTTTGAATGAGGCTGCATTTTATTGGCCGTTGGGTGGCTGCTGGCTTCAAAGGCCACGGTCAGGGATGCTCTTAGCTGCTTGCTGGTACAAGGGATCACAGTTGGGCTGTACCTGACCAGCTAAGGGGTGCTCTTGGCTGCCTGCTGGCATGACCTGTCCAGCCAAAGGCCCTTTGACTTGGTATTCGCAGTCACATTGTGTCATGCCTTATTTGGCCCAATGCCACGTTGCAGGAGTGCAGAGGATCCCCCTAGTTAGTGCATACTGGTCCAAAGGCACAGGGGCACAGGGTCCCTGGAGCTTTGCCTGTTGCTTGGCCATGCACTGCCAATGTTCCCGCAGTACACTGCAGGGCCAGGGCTGAAACCCCGTTGGCGTGTTTGGGGCCTCGACGCCGTGTGTGTGGGTGTGTGTGCTTTTTGGGCGCAGCCTTTTCACAAGCACCAGCCGTGCCTGCCGCCATTCTTTTTGCCATGCCTGCCGCCATGATTTGGGTACCTCTACGCAGGTGCCAGCCATGCCTGCTGCCAAGGGGGTCCCACTCGAGCAGCCGTTGCTGCAGCTGCAGCAGCGCAAGCATGGCAAGACCGTGAAGTGGGTGTCTGACTTGGGCGCGGGCGCCGCGGCGGGCCGCAAGGCGGGGCACAGCAGCAATGGCGCTGTGTTGGGTGATGGCACGGCGGCCAGCGCTGTGGGTGGCCTGTCGGCCACCCAACAAGAGGCAGCGCGACAGAGTCGGCTGGGCTCTGCGCCTGCGGTCTCAGGCAGTGCTTCTGAGCAAGCCGCTCTGCCAGCAGCAGACGCAGGTGCCGCAGCAGGCCCAATGTTAGCCCCAGCTGCCGCCACCGCTGGGGCAGCAGCGGGGGTGGCAGGGGTGGCGGCAGCCGGGCAGCAGGCAACGGACCGCTCGGCGCCTGCAAGAGGAATGGCATCTGCCGCATCTGAGCACAGCAGCAACTCGGGCGCCACGCCTGCGCCCTTCCCACCCTCGAACGGGGCACGGCCGGCTGTCCCTGTGCCAGGCGCAGCCAGCGCCCCTATGCCAGGCGCAGCTTGCGCCCCTGCTGCAAGCCCCTCCCAGGAGGCGCATGCGGCCGCTCTTGCAGGCGGCGCAGGTGAAGCAGCGGCGGCGCAAGCGGCGGAAGGCTGCCTGCCTAGCCACCCCTCTCCCCTGCCCCCCCACCATCCTCAGTGGCCGGGGCCCCTGCAGGCGCAGCTGCCCTCGCACCCCCCGCTGCAGGCAGCAGCCGGCATGTGTGCGCCGCCAACAGCAGAGCACGCGGCGGCCGGCACGCGTGCAGGTCATGACGCTGTAGATGATTCTGGAAGTGCTGGCCTATTGCCCCGCTCTCAATCCCCTCTCCCTTCCCCCCAAGCTGCCTCCCCGCCCCCCCTGCCACACGAAACGCGCCCCGCGCTGCCGCCGCTCCTTGACGTGTCCTCACAGTCGCACCGCGCCAGTGTGTCGTCGGAGCAGCTGGACAGCCTTCCCATCCTTCCGATGCCGCCTTGGGCCGCGCCCGCAAGCAGTGGCCCAGCGCAGGAGCAGCTGTCTTCGTCCTTCTCCTCATCCTGGGGACCCCCTGCCCCTGCGCATGCTCAAGCCGCCGCCTCGCAAGCCGCCAGCGCCTCCAGCCGCCATGCTGCTGGCCGCACGGCTGTGCGGGCTGCTGCTGCGAGCACACCTGAGGGTGCCGCAGGCATTGCTGAGGATGCCTTGGACCTCAGCTCAGCGCTGGGCACACGGGGCACAGGTGCGCTGCTTTTGGGCGGTCTTCGGAGCAGAAGAGAAGAATCGCATGATTGGTGACGGGGGCGACGCACTCCACAGCGCGTTTCCCTGGGCATGCAGGATGCCACGCATGACATGTGATGTGTGCGTGTTTGGGGTCCTTCAACTCTCTGCACACTGCCTTCACATGCACGAGCATCAGCATTCAGGGTCCACCTTTGATTGATGCGCACCCAAGGCCCACCATCTTTGAGCTGATGGTGAACAGCCAATGGTTCACCATCTCTGAATTGATGCACATTCAATGTCCACCAATTCAAGACTGGTCGCGGACACAACCATTGGTCCACCATCTTTGAATTTGATGAGCCCTATGAATGCCCATTGCACATGCCTTGCCCTCGTCCACCTGCATAACTCTCATATGCCTGGCATGGCTCTACTTATAGCTCATCTGCATGAGCAAATCATGCAATACATCACACTATTGTGTGCATGCATGCACACAAGCGCAACACACATGCATACGCATGTTCACACACACACACACACACACTGATACTTGCACACGCAAACATACACGCACGCACGCAAACACGCACACTCAATAGGTGCACACACGTTGCACACACGGTGCACAAGCCCAACTGGCTGCGCAGGGCAAACATGCAAACTGGCACACATGGGCGCGAACAAACGCACGCACATTCACGCGCTGTAGCCCGCCCGCCCAGATTCACACACGCAGAAGCTTGCTTGCCTTAGGTCAGACAGGCTCCGCAAGGAGTACAGCAGCTGATCATACATCATCGTATGATGATTCTGACGTTATACGAATGCATACATAAATAGCTTATCATACATCACCATGTGATCTAAACTCACATAGAAGTGCATTAGTACAATACCGGTCATACATCAACATGTGGTCAAGCCCATTTGACTGTGTGCCTGCCCACAGGAACCGCGAGCAACACTGCCGCCACTCAAGCCCCTCCCTCACCTACCGTTGCGCCCCCATACTCCACCTGGGCTGGCCCAGGCCCTGGTCCCTCTGGCTTCAAGGGGCCGGCATCTATGAACCTGAGCACGGGTGAGTGGCAGGCGCTGCTGCGCGTGCACGCGGTTGAAGGCGAGGAGGACCTCCCAGAACAGCAGGCGGAGCTGGCGCCATGTACGGCGCACGCGCGCGCCAATGCGCTGCCTTCCGGCGCGCAGCCACAGGCAGCAAGCACGTCCGCAGCAGCAGCAGCAGCTGCGGCGCCTGGGGCGGCAGAGCTCATCGCGCTGGCGTACACCCAGCGGCAGCAGGGGGGCGCCACCACGGTGGGTCAGCCCGGCACGGATCTGCCCGTCCTGGCCCCCCTGCGCCTCCTCAGACCCATGACGCTGAGCGGCGGCGGCGGCGGCGGCAGCGGCGGCAGCAGCCCCAGCACCAGCACCAGCAGCTACGCGTCCTCCGTCCTGAACACTGCCGACACATCTGGGCGGGCCAGCCCCGCCTCGCAGGTGCGGAGCTGGTTGCATGTGTGGAGGCATTCCGAGGGGTGAGGGCAAAACCTTGAAGGAGGTTTTGCCGGGGGTAGGGCATTCAGGGGGGAGGTGTACAGAGGCCGGGGGTGTGCGCACAAGTTCATGCCTGCTGCGGGTGTGAGAGTGCCGATGCCCCTTTGTGGTGTCGAAGTTCCCCTCTGTGCGAGGGAGTTGAGCACCCTCTTGATGTGGTGATCAACTTTGCTGGAGGTGACCCGCTCTCCAGCGGCACCTGCCTCAGGCGCAACGACCTGCACTCGCCGGTGCATGGCTTAGATGATGGCAGCCCCCACGCGTGCGCTTGCAAACACAGGGAGCAAGGTGGGCATGACGGTCACATTCAACTGCGCACCCTGAATCACAGCCTGGGCACATCGCGCTTAGCATACATGGTGCCCCAACATCTCCCCCTTCTCACCCTAAACACCCCCCCTTACACACACACACACAAGCACACGTTTGCGTGCACGTGTGCAGGGCAGTCTGGTGTCCGTCATGCCGCGCACCTTCTCAGGCAGTCCCCTGGGCCCTGCGGCTGCCCCCCTGGCACGCGCGGCCTACCCATTGCTGAGTGGCGGCGGCGGTAGCAGTGGAAGCTGGGCGGGCCACCCCGGACCGCTCGCCCCTCGGCCTGCGGGGGGCCAGCAGGGCCCGCGGCCGTCACCTCTGGGGCGGCAGGGCAGCGTGGGGGCACCGGGCGCGCCCGGCAGCGGGCAGAGCGGCGGCAGCATGGGCAGGCCTGCCTTTGAAGACAAGCCAACGGGCGGCATGGGGATGCGGACAGGAGGTGGTGATGGTGCGGGCAGGCCAAGCGCCCTGCCGCCGCCGCCGCCGCCCAAGGCTGCAAGCGCGCAGGGCGCGCTGGCGCAGGCTGCGGCCAGTGGCAAGGCTCCTGCGCCAAGTACCCGAGGTGCATTGGCGCAGGCAGGGGTGGGTGGGTTGAGATTGCCGGTGGAAGCTGCTGCACTGAGCGGGCCCAGCGGGATAGGCAGCGGGGCCAGCAGTGTGCTTACCACTAACGCTGCCCCCGCCCCCGCCGCCGCCGCTGCTGCTGCTCCTGCTGCTGCAACATCCGTCTTCTGCACCGGCCCCCATGCAGCCCTTGTGGCAGACAGTGCTGCGGCTCCTCATGCACGCACGCCGCCACTGCCACTACCGCCGCCGCCGCCGCTGTCGC
>LFIK01003050.1_pt1 | contig 13593 bp, 18 predicted proteins | sample 643401 | NCBI WGS metagenome assembly LFIK01 (sample SAMN03777447, study PRJNA286221) | soda lake metagenome | biome: soda lake; feature: Kulunda steppe; material: water; isolation source: sample T5-Br brine of Lake Tanatar-5 | place: Russia: Kulunda steppe | collected 2010-07 | reverse complement strand
GTGTGTGTGTGTGTGTGTGTGTGGCTTACATGTGTGTGTGTTACATGTCTGCGCGTGAGTGCGCACAACAGAGAGGGAGCGTGCCATTGGAATGGCGCATTTGTCCAAGGCTCAGTGCATTGTATATGGGTGCTTGCAAGCTGGATGCAACTGCTCACTGCTGAGTGCACGAGCCTTTGCTTGTTGACCCCACACTTGCTGGTGGGTGCATGTGTGTGTATGTGTGTGTGTGTGATGGATCCCTGTCTGTTGCGCGCCTCCATGCGTTGCCCCACTGATGGGCACTCGGGACACCCCAACACAACTTGGTAGTCCTTTGAATCCTGCAAATGTGAGCCCATCACCATAGCTTTTGAGGCTGGTGCAGCCCTAATCAATGCGCGCACAAGCACACGTACGTGCATGCGCACACCAGCTCAAGCACGCACACGCGCACGCACACGAACGTGCATGCGCACACCAGCCCAAGCACGCACATGCACACGCACACGCATGCTCAGGCACACGCACGCACCCCAGAAACCTTCACGCATCAGAGCGCTGGCTCACCCCGCACACCCTGTGGAAGCGTTTGCACACACACATGCAAAACATACAAGCGCACACAATGCGTGCACGTGCGCGCAGGTGGCATGCTCGCGCCCACGGGCCAGCCCTTGGCCTGCATGATCCCTCAAATGGGCTCCGCTTTCAACGCGCGCGCACGCAGCGCCTGGGCTGCGTCACTGCCAGGCTTGCAGCAGGTGCGGGCTGGGCCTGTAGCAAGGACTTTGGAGGACATGTGCATGTGTGCGCGCGCGGGAGGGTGTGTTCCATACGTGCTGTTTCGTGTGTTTAAGAGGGTGGGCAAATGAAAGTTGCGTATGCGCGTGCCTGGCCTCTGCGTGCCTGACCTCTGCGTGTCTGACCTCTGCGTGCAGGGCGTCTGCGTGCCTTACCTCTGCGTGCCTGACCTCTGCGTGCAGGGCGTCTCGCGCATGCGCGCACTATTCGAGGTTGACCCCTGCTTCCGCGTGGACCCGTGCAGAGGCAACCTGCTGGTGGTGCTGCTGCCGGCAAAGTTGAAGGTGTGCGTGCATGTTTGTGTGTGTGTGCATGTGTGTGTGCGTGTGCATGTGTGTGTGCATGTGCAAGCCTGTCTGTGTGTGTGTGCACACATGCGTGTGTATGTATGTATGTGTGCACATGCATGTGTGTATGTGTATGTGTGCATGTGCGTGTGCATGTGCGTGCTCTTGAGCGCATGCACAGTCTCGTTAGTTTCACCAATGCTGATACCCATGCTTTGTGACTACCATAGATGTCGCTTTGCGAGCACCATGGGCATGCCTTGTGACGACCATGGGCATCGCTTTGCCACCTGGGCGCGTGCTGCTATCAGTGACGCAGTCATGCCTGCTGCTCCAGGCACTGCTGCTCCAGGCGCTGCTGCTCCACTGAGCAGCGCATGCTGCTGGCGGTGCATGTGTGGGCGCAGAGCACTTTGGGCCATGTGTTTTTCCCCACTCTGAGGTTTTGTGCTACACCCCTTCTTGACAGTACAACCCAGCTAGCGACTGCTGTTATGTGGTGCATGGGCGCAATGAGGCCAGGCCTCCAACTTCCTTATCCATTCGAGGTTTTATGGACCAACTGATCTTCATGGACCAACTGATGAGTGGCTTTCGCTCCCTGCCAAAATGGGCCCGTGTGCTGCGCCTGGGACCATTTATTCAAGTGCCTGTCTGGCCGCCCCAACCCTCTGCTGTTGGCGAATTGAAGGGGCCATGGCAGGGAGGCGCTGCTGTCCCACGCCCCTGCTGTCAGCAAGTTAGGGAGGCCATAGCAGAGGGGGGCATGCTCCTTCTCTAGTGCAACACCTGCCTCTGGTTGGTGTTGGCTGCCTTTCCCCCCCCTCCCCCTTGCCGCTGCTTTGCATACGACCCATACAGCCTTTATCCTAGGTTCCAGGCTAAAACAAGCACCCAGCGCTCGTAGGCCTGCTTCAAAACCCAACTGTTGCTGCGTTCCAACCCTACCATGGTCAGCTTTGTGCCCTGTCATTGCTACGTCTTGACGCTCGCTCTACGATCTCTGTGCGCCTGCCCCCTTGCAGGAAATGGCGCTGGCTGTGGTCAGCGGCACGCAGGTGCCGTACCGCCCCTCCATGCACGTCTACCATCACCAGGCGCCTGCCCCCGTGCAGGAATCAAGGCTGGCAGTGGTCAGCGGCGCGCAGGTGCCGTACTGCCCCTCCTCCGTGCACCCCTCGCTGCAGCCTCAGCCGCAGCCGCTGCCTCCCCCCTTGCAGCCGCAACAAGGCCTACATGTTCGGCAGCTGGAGCAACAGCAGCATCAGCAGCTGCAGCAGCAGCAGCAGCATCAGCACGCGTCGCTGCACCAGCACCGGCAGGGCCAACGTGCCCTCCCTACTGCTTACCCACTGCCCCTCATGCCTGCCCCTATGCCTGCGCTGTACAGCGCGTATGCGCCGCAAGCAGTGCCAGCCTACCCGCCTGGCGGCCTGTACAGCCTCCCCCCCCAGTACCAGCCCTACCCTCAGCAGCCGCTGCAACAGCCCTTTCTATCCAATGGCGCCCCGCTGCACGCGCAGCTGCCCAGGCTGCCCCACTCTTTCGCCCCCCTATCCCAACCTGCTGCCCGAGTCATGGCAAGCAATGGGGCGGTACCTGGGCCCAGAAATGCCCTGGCACCCAGGCCAGCTGGAGGCTTGGGTGCTGCGCACGCGCCTGCTGCCCCCACACGGGCGCCTGTGGCGGAGGTTGCGCGCCCCACCCCACTGCCCCAGCCCCAGCCCCAGCCTCAGCCCCATCAGTCCACCTCCTCAGAGCAATGCAGTGAGGTATGCAGATCGTGCACACGCCTGCATGTTTGTATGTGCATAAGCGAGAGCATGCATTCATGCTCGCGCGCAAGCTAATGCTTTCAAAAGAACCTGCCAGCACATATTTTGTTTAGATGCCGTGTTTGTACAGATGCCTTGTGGAGGGCCTGATGCCCTGTTGGGGGTACCTTGTCTGCACTTTGTCAGTACCAAGTGGGTGAGAGCGAGGCAGAGGGGGAGACAGAGGGAGAGGCAGAAGATGAAAGGCTGAGGGGTGGGGAGGCAGCAAGGCGGGCGTGCGTGTCCTAGGCGCGGAGTCAAAAAAGAAAGTTAGTCAGGCGCATGCCGGGGAGGGGCTGAGAGGAGGGGAAGGAGCGCGCACACCCATTGCCCAAGATGCAAGCACAGCGCATTGCCGGACTATTGCGTGTGCTTGCATACGCGCACAGCCCCTTGACCAGGCCCTCATTCGCCAGTGCTGTAGCCCCTCCCCCTCCCCCCGCACGCCATTGATGTTGTATATGCCTATCGCATGCAATGCGGAGCATTCGGTGCAGTGGGGGGCGCCTGCTCGGAGGGGCGGACCGACTGGCCGGTCCAAGGTGTCTCTTGCAAGCACGCGCGTCAGAGCACCTTGCCCCGCCCCTCTTGCACCCGCCTCTGTCACCATAACGCCACCATAGACAAACCAGGAACCAAATTGCACGCATGGAGCATGGGAAGAGGCGCAGCGCAGCACTTGTGGGTCGGGAGCACTTTGCCCGAGTGCACCATGCGAGAAGCCGGGACCACTGGCAGAGTCCCCGCGCATTGCTCTCCCTGGCCAACATTGCCTTTTGACACGCTGCCGTGTTTTCGTATTCGTTTGGCTGTCTCAGAAACAGCTGAATTGCCTGAGGGAGGGCGTATAAAAGACATGCGTGTGTGCATGAGCATTTGCATGTTTTGCGCACTCAGGCGTCACAGTGTTTGGACGTGAGTATGAATGCTGCAGACGTGTATTCTTGTCCCGAATATCACTGCACTGGCAGCTGGGCACGCCGCCAGCGTTGCCTGCCCAGTGTTCTTGCGAAGAGGGCCTGTTCAGAAAGTTGGTTCCAATTTGCCCGTCTTTTGCGCCTTCACACGACTGCTTTCCTGCACACCTCGCTCTGTCCTGCCAGCGCTGCCTGTTCCGTGGTCCTTGTGTGCTGGCAGCAAGTGGTTCTTGTGTGCTGGCCAGGCAAGCATTCCACAAGTCCATGTCTGTGATGTCTGATCAACCCTCCTGCTGGAGCGTTTGGCAGGCAGAGTGTGTGCGTGTGCGTGTGTTTGTGTGCTCTTGCCCCTCCCCCCCCTTCCCACTGGCGCACATTGTTGAGCAAAAGATGGAGGGCTTACTCGCGTCTGACAGCAACGCCCCCATGCCGCAACCCCAGCTAGCGCAGCCCGGTGTGCAATCCTTTCTGTTTTACCCCTAAATATCTTGGAGGGCATGTGTGGCTCGAGGTCTAAGCAGTGCTCAGCAGCAGTGGATAATTGAGACCGCGGTCGCCCCTGTGGAGCAAGCACGCGCCTGAGCTACAGCCTCCCTCCTGCCTCCACGCGGTTGCTGGTGCAGGGCCTTGCCCCATTGCTGTCCCTACCCCTGAACTCCTGGAACCCCAGCCCTCCCTCTCTTTCTCGTGCATGCAGGCCTTAGATTCCGCCTTCGATGACTCTCAGGAGGAGCGCCTGGCGCTCATCGCAGCTGCGTTTGCAATATGGTGCGCCTGCGGTATGGTGCTGTGTGATGTGTGGGTGTTGCGGAGCTGGCACGCATGACAGGGCATGCACGACAGGCATGAGTGCTGTATGCCCTGATATGCTGGTGCGTCTGCTCATCCAGCTCTGCACTGTGCATTCCAAAAGATGGCATAAGGGGTTGGGGCACAAATGCATACCCCGGGGTGCCCTTCCCTTTAAGTTAATGATTGCTCACGTAGGGAGTGTCCCAGCTGCCTCCTGCATAGTTTTTCCTTGTCCTTTTTACCCTGGGGTGTCACACATTGGAAGATGCAGAGGGTTGCAGTGTGCCTCGATCTGAAAGCTCCCCCATTCCTGGCATGTGTGAACACAAACTGAGCACCCAAGCACCCAAGCCTGTTTTTGAACTGCTGAGATAGTGCTGCCTCACTACCTACAGCACTGCCTACGCGGACCGCACCTGCACCCAAGCCTGTTTGTTAACCGCTGAGATCGTGCTGCCTCATGCCAATAGCACTGCCCATGCGGACTGCACCTAAGGAACTCAGCAGGGCTGGGTTCCTTCAAATGTAACAGCGGCTTAGAATGCAACAGCAGGTTCAAACGTTACATCGTGATGTCACATCAGAACAGGGTTATACGCAACACCGTAAGCTCAAGCACTCAGTAGGGCCAGTGTTATGGTGTCTATATACGCAACAGCATAAGCATACGCCCACACTAACATACACAAAATGCAAGACACCAACGCGTGTTCCCTCACCACACACCACCACACATAATAACACAGACACAAATGCATACACATGCGCACACACCCATGCACATGTGCACACAAACACACGCGCAAGCAAAGAAGCACACATCCATGCGCGTGCACGCCTATGCGTCTTCAGGCCGCCGGCCCTGGGGCCCGAGACCGCGGTCAAGCTGGCCGTCGCGCTTGCTATTCTAACGCCCCCCACCTTTGTCACAAACCAGCACGGCCTGGTGCGCCACAGCGCCTCCCGCCGCTTCACCTCCAAGGCCGCGTGCTTTGCGCGCAGCAAGCTACCAGGTGCGCGGCAGCATGCGCAGTGCATATGCATGCGGCGCGTGCGCGAGCCCTGGCCTGCATGTAGCAGGTAGCCCTGTTGCCGCACGCACGGCGTGCTGCACCGTCACCTTTGATCCCTGCTTGCTCATGCCCTGCCTCAGAGGTCTGGCAGCCATCCTCGCAACAGCCTCACTGCAGCGCCAGGGGCCTCTGCCGGCTTTTTGCGTGCGCAACTGTGTGCCTGCACTGTGTGCATTTGTGTGCCTGCGTGCGCAACTGTGTGCAAGTGTGTGCATTTTTCTGCATGCACAGCACCACCGTGACTTACTTGCTGAGCCTGTGCCTTCCTGTCATGCGCCAGCATTTTGTCCAAGACGTCCCTCTGCTCTCGCTCCATCCTTCGTTTGCGCAGGGGACCAGTTCGAGAGGGACCCCCGGGTGGGCAACGCCTCCACCCTCTTGCACTCCCAGGTGCGCTGAGAGGCACCTGCATCCGTCGTGGAGCTTCCTCTGCACACGCGTAAGCACACGCATGGACATGTGGATGCACCAGGTGTCTTCCTTTCCTGCAACCATAAGCAAGCATGGTGGCAGCACCTGGGGGGGGGCAAACATTGGACATGCCTTTTCAAACACAGGAACGAGCAGCAGGGAAGGCGAGACCACAGGAGTCACTGCTTTTGTCCCTCGCGTCACTACCCTCTCCAAAACCAGTACTGGGGACACTGCCCTCTCCATACAGGGTCCCTACCCTCTCCGCGCCAGCACCGGGGGGGACACGGCTGCCTCCTCAGACCCTTGCCTGCATACAGTCAGGCTCTAGCCCTCAGCCGCGGCCGCCCTCTCAGAATCAGCGGGGTCCCGATCAGGGACACTGCTGCTCACAGCACTAGACTTGTGCTGTCAGCCACACCTGCAGCGGCACACAGAGCACGGTCTGCAGTTCTTCTGAGAGCTGCCTGGTGGAGGAGACTCACGGCCCTGCAGGCCAATCTCCTTTGTTGATGCAGGGAGTCTTGCTGCCTGCGCAGTTATTCTTTTCTTTCTCTGAGCGCTGCCCACACAGGCAACACAGGCATCAGCCCCTGCCGACCGGCAAGCCAGGCAGCTTTTCAAAGGGACGGGGCATTGCACCACATATCCCCGCTCATGCCGGCTGCGCCGCCTCACGCCCCCGCTGCGTCACAGGTCCAGGGCATCATCACCTCCGACCCCTTCTACATCCTGGACCCCTCCAACGAGCACGGCGCCCTGCAACGGGACAATGATGTGAGTGCCGCGCCCACCGCTGGTCATGGCTCAGAATGTGGTGAAGTGGTGGAGGCCTCCCAAAACAAGTGATGCCTGCAAGCAGAAACTCCCGTGGCCTTCTGGCTGCAGCGGTCTTCTGACTGTGGTGGCCTTTTGGCTGTAGTGACCTTATGGCTGTAGTGGCCTTTTGGCTGAAGTGGCCTTACGGTTGTAGTGGCCTTGGCCATCACAAGATGCGCTTCCCGCACTGAGACTCCCAAAGAGAAGAGGCCTAGGGCATGCATTGCAGATTCCTGGACTTGAAGGGTTCCTCCTATAGCAGGGCTCACCCCGCAGCTTGCGCTGCAGCCTGCTCAGTAGACCGGTGATTGCAATAGGTCCCCCGAAAGAGGCATAAACGTGTGGGCACATGCCTGCACATGTGCCTCGAAAGAGATTTGCATAGCTTGTCATCTCAGGGTTTGCGCATGTGCACAAGAGCACACACACGCGCACGCACGCACACTTGAGCACATGCGCAGGCGTGCACCCCTGTTTGTGCACACGTTCCCTTTATGCACATGCATGCACACGCATCAGCAAGTGCAAGCCCACGTGCGTGGCCCTGACGAGGCGTCAGTACAAAACACGTGCGTGCAGGTGCGCTTGAATGTGAGCCTTCTGGCTGCAGCCGCCTGCCATCTGGCGGAGAGTAGTAGTGGCAGCCACTCCAGTGCATACCCACCGCTAGAGTGGCCTCTCACAGAGGCCTGCGTGTCTCAGCTGCCTGCGGACTCGCTCCACTACCAGGTGCGCGCGCATGTGGGCATGCGTGTGCAATATGTGTTCACACGTGCGTGCATGTTTGTGTGCACGTACGTTTGCATGTATGCATGAGTGCGTGCGCATCTGTGTGCATGTGTAGGTGCGTATGTAGGTGCGCTTGTGTGCAACATGCATGTGTGCATGTGTGCGTATGTGAATGCATGTGTGTATGCGTCAGTGAGCGTCTATGTGCAGTATGTGTATGTGCGTGTGTGTGTGTGTGCACGTGTGCACGTGTCTATGTGCAATAAGCATGTGTGAGTATGCGTGTGTATGTATGCATGTGTGTGTGTGCGTGTGTGTGCATGTGTGCGTGCGTGTGCGTGCGTGTGTGTGCAATATGCTTACGTGCGCATGCATGTAAGTTTGTGTATGTGCGCATGTGCATGCGCATGCGCACTGTAGCCTAATGCCTGCCCCTGTACGCAAAGAGAATGGGGAGACTGCATGTTGCACAGGGGCGTGTGATGTTGCGTGCGTCATACAATCAGCTGGAGGCTGCCATTTTTTGGCATGTAGCTGTAGACGGGCTCTTTGACAGTGCATAGCAGCTCATGACAACAGAGGGCAGTGGTTCACGACAGCAGCGGCCTAGAGTGGCAAGAACAGCCCTAGCTTGGCATGAAGCATTTCATTTTAACCTTGTGTGGGCATGTGTGGGCGTAGGCCCAGCCGCTGACGTACCGTTTGATGAAAGCTGTTGCGGATGGCGCTGATGCCAGCCATCGCCTACTGGAGGTGCGCGCATGCGTATGCATATGAGCGCGTGCATACATTTGTTGTGCAATTATGCGTGCTTGTGTGCGTGAGCGCTAGAGTGGATGCATGTGCATGCGTGAATGCTTGTGAGTGTGCTGCTTCTTGTGCCATAATGATGCAGGCAAGAGCTCAGTCACTACCACCGTATCAAGTCGTTGGCTCTTGTATTTACATGGCTGCCGTAACACAAAGCATGCCCGTTTTGAGCATCAGTCTCTCATTGCACACTGCTGTGCCACCTTGCATGTAAATCGTGCACGGACTAGTGCCTGTGCTTGTGCTTGCGTGTGCCAGAGCGCAGAAACAGCGGCAATGCCGCGCTGTGTGTGGTGCAAGTGTGCACTCCACTGTGCTCGCGCTATTTTGCGCCTCCTGCCATGCTTGAACAAGCGCCCAACAAGCCCTCTGGCTGCACAGCATACTAACGCAAGCAAGGGCTAGTAATAACACTGCGCGTGCGCACGCATCAACGCGCGTGCCCAGGGCTGCTTGGCCATGCTGCGCACCCGCGCGGCTGGTGTACCACCAAACAGCGTGAAGCAGGCGCTCGTCACCGCCGCATCATTGGCCCGTGCGGAGGCCCCCCGCCTGCCTCAGCGGTGGCAGTACCACCTGAAGGTGCGCAGGGTACACGCGCATGGGGGCGCCACCTGGAGGTGCGCAGGATACATGCGCGCGGGGGCGCCACCTGGAGGTGCGCAGGGTACATGCGCGCGGGGGCGCCACCTGGAGGTGCACGGGAGGCATGCAAAAGCACGCAATGGTGGGTGGGTGAGGGGAATGGAGACAGACACGCTTTGCAGCACAGCCTCTGGCGCAAGGAAAGTGTGTGCATAGGCTAATAATTGGCGCCCACAAAGGCGGGTGGGGAATGGCATTTCCTTATTAATTCCATGTGGGTGCCATTCCAAGCGAGTTGTGTGTGTGTCAAGATCACAGCTGCTGGAGCAGCAGCCTTGTGCCGGCCTGTCCAATGCCAAACCACTGGGCGCAATCATTGCACTGCCATCACACGACTAAGGCAGCAAACCCCCTTAAATCGTGTGCACGTGTGCAGGTCACGGCCAACAAGGCCAATGATGCCTTCCTGAGCGCCCCACCCCCATCTGGCAGGCAGCCTGCAGCCGCCTCCAACGGTGCTGCCGCCCCCCCAGCAGCGGAAGCCCTTGACGCCAGCAAAGCCTGGCAGTCAGAGGACGTGATCAAAGCGCAGGTGCGTGCAAAGATGGGTGGGTGGGTAGGTGTTGAAGCGCAGGCACGCCCAAAGAGTGCGCGCTGAGGGGCTGGCGCAAACACGCAGGCGCACGCGCTGGGGGTTGGTGCTTGGGCCTTGTGAGCGTCAAAGGAGGTTTCCTCAAAGGGACCGGAGCATCTAGGAAGGACTGCCTGTCTCAAGGCACACGCAGGAATGCACCCACAGATGCAGCAGGCACACGCAGATACCCCCTCTCAAGGCACACGCAGATATGCATCCAGATGCAGCGGGCTTAGCTGATTTGCAGGATTGGGTGCTCTGTGCGCACCAAAGAAGGCCCTGTGGCACATCGCTTTGTGCGCACATAAAAAAGCCTTATGGGACATCCCTTTGTGCACACTCAACAAGTCCTGGGGGCATCGCTCTATGCACACACCATAAGGCCCTGCGGCACCATCGCTCTGTGCACACCAAACTGGCTCTGGGCCATCGCTTTGTGCGCACACCAAAAGGCCCTGTGGCACATCAGAGCCCCTCCGAGCACAGCCCAAGCACCTGCTGCTCTGGCCAGCAGGGCGCAGGTACACTTAAGCACAAATGAGAAGCAGAATGGTACACATGGTGCTCTGGCCAGCAGGGCGCAGGTACACTTGAGCACAAATGAGAAGCAGAATATGCCATGGAACCTACAGCTCTTGCACCAGAGCAGGCCTGCCGCCTGCAGCCTTTCACCTTCCGCCTGCTCCTCGGGTGCTTGCAAAGGCAAGCCGCACAAGCATGCCCATGCACACACAAGCATGCATGCGCGCACACACACACAGACAATTAGCTCACAAGCATCGCACCATACCTATAGCCCATACGTGCTATGCCTGCACTTCCCCAACATGCTCATGCAACATCCTACACCACGCCACACCATCCCACACCATGCTCATGCAACATCCCACACCACCATGCTCATGCAACATCCCACACTACGCCGCACCATCTTACACCATGCCACACCATCCCACACCATGCTCATGCAACATCCTACACCACGCCGCACCGGCCCGCCTGCCTGCAGGCGGTGCTAAAGAGTGACGTGGATGGCGCTGCGCTGCTGGCGGCCAGCCTATGCGCATGGCCCTACCCCGCCACTGCGCCCACCACGTTTTCCAAGCTCGCGGTTGCGCTGGCCATCATCACGCAGCCAAGCCACGTCATCATGATGAACAGGGGCCGGCACCGCGGCTTGCTGGTGAGGGGGTGCTGGGTTGTGGTGTTGGGACTTGGGGCCAGCTTCTGGGTTGGGCAGTCTGATAGGGACAGATGTTAGGCGTCATCAGGGGGGGCGCGTGGGCCAGCCTGCTGGTGAGGCTGCGCTGCTGATGTGCCGTTGGTGCGGACGCAGTGACTCTTCTGCTAGGCAGGGGCCGATCTACGCCGTCACCATCACTGCCCCCACCATCAACTTCTCCTGCCTTTCCATGTCTTGCCCTTGGTTTCATTCATTGCATGACCACCACCATCATACTCACCTTGCCATCACCACATGCACCACCACCACCACCACATGCACCACCACCATCACCACATGCACCACCACATGCACCACCATATGCACCACCACCATCATACTCACCTCGCCATCACCACATGCACCACCACCACCACCACCACATGCACCACCACATGCACCACCATCACCACATGCATCACCACATGCACCACCACATGCACCACCATCATACTCACCTCGCCATCACCACATGTCAGCTCGCCACCAGCATCCATCGTGGCCAACTCAACACCCCAGATGATCAAACATTACAGACAATCTTTTTCGTTGAGCGCTGCGTCCAGCTGGTGGGGCTAAGCTGCCGGCAGGCTGGTGGGGCTGGTGGGGCTGGTGGGGCTAAGCTGTGTCCAGCTGGTGGGGCTTAGCTGTTGGCAGGCTGGGTGGGCTAGACGAGTGCCTTGCTCAGGTAGCTCACTGTGAGGGTGTTGGGCCAAATTTATTGTGGGTGCTCCCACCACACGTTGCTTGCCGATGTGAAAAAATGCATTAAGCCTGTTCAGCTGGACAAAGAGGGGCTTTTGCTGATGCCTTCCACGCCGCACTCACCCAAAGAAAAGGAAAAATACGTGGGCTGTGAAACTCCTCACACATCAATTAAGGGAAAAAGGACCCAGGATGTCAAACTTGCCCCCTGTGCATTGCGCTCGGATCCAGGCCTCTGCGGTGCAGTCAGTTCAGGTGCACAGAGGCATGATGCATGCAGACCTCATGGGCCCCTCTGGTAGGTTGGTAGGCCCCTCTGGTAGCCTTTTTTCCCCCTCTGGTTGGTAGGTAGCGCTCAGGTGATGGGCCGCCGGGCTGCGGGAGCGGCATTTCTCAAGGGAAATGAAGGCCGACCTCAAGCCCTCCCCCAGCACGCCTCACGACCAACGAAGCATGTTAGGCAGAGGCAGAGCATATGACGGCACCCATGGCTGCCCATATGCTTGTCCCCTTCCTTCCACACCTGCATGCCTGCATGCTTGCAAAGTCTGACATATGCGATGCTTGCACACTTGTGCGTGTGTGCGCTTTCCGCCGCCACCCCTGCGCAAAAACACAGGAGTTTGTGCTGAAGGTGGTGCACCGCACCGTGAGCAGCGCACCCGCGCACCAGGGCGGCCGGGATCAGGCCATGGCCGTCACCAGCACCAGCCGTGGCCTGTACGAGGTGCTGGACTCCTGCGAGCCCCTGCTAAAGCAGCAGGTTCGTGGTTGTGTGTGCTTGTGTGTGTGTGTGTGTGTGTGTGTGTGTGTGCATGTGTGTTCGCGAGCGTACGGGGTGTATGGATGGTTGTGTGTGTATGTGTGTTGTGTGTGAACAAACTGTTGGAATCTTGTGGGCCCCTACTGGGGCAGCAGGTTTGTGATTGTGTGTGCGCATTTGTGTACATGTTGAGTGTGTGTGTGGTTTAGTGTGCGTGCGTGCGTGCGTGCGCACAAAAGCTTAATGTGCGAGTAAGCACTCCGCACTGCTGCTGGTGCACAAGCATACTTGGGTGCGCCCTGGGGCTGCTCCAGTCTGATTTCTCGCACCCCATGCGCATCCGTGTGCATGCGCATGCACATACCGCGTGACTTGTTTGGACCTGAGAAGTTCTGTACATGTTATTGTAAACAATGCTTGCGCGCGCGCGCACGCGCGCACACACACACACACACACGCACACACACACACACGCACACACACAAACACACACAGGCACAGGCACAAGCACGCGCCTGCACACGCACGCACACACAGGATCCATCTCACGCCTGCGCAGATGGGCCCGCATGCCAGTCGCACGATTGCCCTGTCCTGCAGAACACTGCCGCAGATGGACATGGCCCCAACTTGACTGTGCAGGTTGACCAGAACGGCCATGGCATGGCGGTGCTGCAGCTGCCACAGCTGGCAGCCATTGCGTGCGCTGCGGCCGGCAGCACCGCTGAGGCCAGCATCGAAGGGCGGGTGCCCTGGCCACCGGCAGTGGAGGGGCTAAGGGATCACACCAAGCTGCTGCACGTGCAGGTGGGCAGCAGTTGTGGCTGCAAATGCGCATTTGCTGGAGTTTGTGTGTGTGCATGCTTGCTTGCTTGGTTGGTGGCTCCTGTGGGTGTGTTTGTCAGGTCCTCCTGTGTGTAGGCGGTAGGCCATGCGTCTGGGCTCAGGCATACGCACATACCTCCGTGCGCAAGTGTATGGGTAGTGACGGTTTGTGGCAGTGTGCGTGGAGAGTCTGTGACATATGCCGCGTATAATATGCTATCCTGTGTGAGTGTGTGCCGCGCATGAACAAAGATCCAACAGGATGTGACCTGTGCGCACTCCACCCCTCGCTTGCGCCTGCCATGTATGTGCACCATTGCACCCCTGTGCACCATTGCACACCTGTGGGCCATTGCACACCTGTGCCATGTGTGTGCACCATTGCACACCTGTGCCATGTGTGTGCACCATTGCACACCTGTGC
>LFIK01003049.1_pt1 | contig 13594 bp, 20 predicted proteins | sample 643401 | NCBI WGS metagenome assembly LFIK01 (sample SAMN03777447, study PRJNA286221) | soda lake metagenome | biome: soda lake; feature: Kulunda steppe; material: water; isolation source: sample T5-Br brine of Lake Tanatar-5 | place: Russia: Kulunda steppe | collected 2010-07 | reverse complement strand
TGGCTGAACGCGCTCTTGGCCAACCGGATGCCGCGCAAGGTGGGGCGGTCCTGCCTGTCGCCGCTGATCGGTGTGCGCGGCGGCGTGGCGGGCGATTTCACCGTCACGCGGCTGACCGAGGATGAATTCCTGATGGTCGGCTCGGGCATGGCCGAGCGGTATCACACACGCTTCTTCAACGCCGTGCCGCTGCCCGTGGGGACGACGTTTGAATCGCAGACCGAGGCGCTTTGCGGCTTCAACGTTGCCGGGCCGCAATCGCGCGCGCTGATCTCGCGGCTGACCAATGCATCATTGGCGACCGAGGATTTCGCCTTCATGCGCTCGGCCCGGATCACCGTGGCGGGGATCGACTGCATCGCCATCCGCGTCAGCTTCACCGGCGATCTGGGGTGGGAGTTGCATTGCGCCGAAGGTGATCAGGTGGCGCTCTACACCGCGCTGCTGGAGGCCGGGCGCGCGTTCGGCGCGGGGCCGGTGGGGTCACGCGCGCTGATGTCGCTGCGGATCGAGAAGGGCTATGGCAGCTGGGGCCGCGAATACAGCCCCGAATACTGGCCGCAGGAAAGCGGGCTGGCGGGGCTGATCAAGCCCGACAAGGGCGATTTCCTGAACCGCGCGGCATGGGAGGCCGTGGCGGGGAACGCGCCGCGCGACCTGATGGTGATGCTGGAGGTGGATGCCGACGCCGCGGCCGCCTCGAACGCCGATGCCACGGGGTCCGAACCGGTGTTCCTGCCCGACGGCACGCCGGTGGGGCAGGTCAGTTCCGGCGCCTATGGCTATAGCGTCGGCAAGTCGCTGGCCATCGCCTATATCCGCGCGGAACACGCCCGCGCGGGCGCCGAATTCGATGTCGCGATCCTGGGCCGCCCGCACCGCGCCGTGCAGCTTGCCGCACCCCCCTTCGACCCCGAAGGCCGCATCCTGCGGCAGTAGGTGAGCGCGGCGCGCCCGACCCAACGCGCCCGCGTAGGGTGCCGGGGTGGGTAGGGCACCCTTCGCGGGCGCTTTTCCCGCCATGTAGCGCGCCCGGTTGTGGGTCCGTCACGCCACAAAATGAAAAACCCGGCCGAAGCGCGCTTCGGCCGGGTTCTATCCGCTATGCACGACCCTTCAGTCGCGCTCTTCGACGATTTCCACCAGATGCGGGATCTTGGCGATCATGCCGCGGACCGAGGGCGTGTCCTCCAGTTCGCGGGTGCGGTGCATCTTGTTCAGGCCCAGCCCGACCAGCGTCTGGCGCTGGATGGCGGGGCGGCGGATGGGCGAGCCCACCTGCTTGACGACGATGGTCTTGGCCATGGTGCTCTCCCTCACGCTTCTGCCGCTTCAGGCGCGGTTTCGGCCTCGGGCTTGCGCAGGATGTCGGCGACCTTCTTGCCGCGACGCTGGGCGACCTGACGCGGGCTCGAGGACTTGCGCAGCCCGTCCATGGTCGCCCGGATCATGTTGTAGGGGTTCTGGCTGCCCTGTGACTTGGCCACAACATCCTGCATGCCCAGCATCTCGAACACGGCGCGCATGGGGCCACCGGCGATGATCCCGGTCCCGGGCACCGCCGTGCGCATGATCACCTTGCCCGCGCCGTGGCGGCCTTCGATGTCATGGTGCAGGGTGCGGCCTTCGCGCAGGGGCACGCGGATCATCTGGCGCTTGGCCTGTTCGGTGGCCTTGCGGATCGCCTCGGGCACTTCCTTGGCCTTGCCCTTGCCGAAGCCCACGCGGCCGCGCTGATCGCCCACGACCACAAGTGCTGCAAAGCCGAAACGCTTGCCGCCCTTCACGGTCTTGGACACGCGGTTGATCGCGACCAGACGATCGGCGAATTCCGGGTTTTCGTCGCGGTCGCGGCGGTCCCGGCGGTTGTCTTCTCTTGCCATTATCGTCTCCTCAGAACTTCAGGCCGCCATCACGGGCGGCATCGGCCAATGCCTTGACCTTCCCGTGATAGAGGAACCCGCCACGGTCGAAATAGCATTCCTCGATCCCGGCGGCCTTGGCGCGCTCGGCGATCGCGGCGCCGACCTTGGCAGCGGCGTCCTTGTTGTTGGAGCCCGCGACGCCCAGATCCTTGTCCTGCGTCGAGGCTGCGGCCAGGGTCACGCCCTTCACATCGTCGATCAGCTGCACGCTGATATTCTTGTTCGAGCGATGCACCGACAGGCGCGGACGCCCATTGGCCATCTTCCTCAATTTGTTCCGAACGCGCAGGCGGCGTTTCTGGAACAGCTTCTGCTTTGTGTTCGCCATCTGTCGCGCCCTTACTTCTTCTTGCCTTCCTTGCGGAAGATATACTCGCCCTTGTAGCGGATACCCTTGCCCTTGTAGGGCTCGGGCGCGCGCCACTTGCGGATGTTCGCGGCCACTTCGCCGACCTGCTGCTGGTCCATGCCTTCGACCACCACCTCGGTCTGCTTCGGTACCGAAACGGACACCCCTTCCGGCACCGCGAAGATGACGTCATGGCTGTAGCCCAGCGACAGTTTCAGGTCCTTGCCCTGCATGGCGGCGCGGTACCCGACACCGACCAGTTCAAGCTCCTTCTTGAACCCGCCGGTGACGCCCTGCGCCAGGTTGGCCACCATCGAGCGGGTCATGCCCCACTGCTGGCGCGCGCGCTTGGAGTTGCCGCGCGGCGTCACGCTGATCACGTTGCCGTCCAGCTTGACGTCCACGTCGTCGTTTGCGGTGAAGCTGCGCACACCCTTGGGGCCCTTGACCGAAACGGTCTGGCCCTTCACTTCAGCGGTCACGCCCGAGGGCAGTTCGACCGGTTTCTTTCCAATCCGAGACATTGCCCCCTCCTCAGAACACGCGGCAGAGCACTTCGCCGCCGACATTGGCGGCGCGCGCGGCTGCGTCGGACATCACGCCCTTGGGCGTGGACACGATGGAGACACCCAGACCGTTGCGCACGGCGGGCATGTCGCTCACTCCGGAATACACGCGACGGCCGGGTTTGGAGACGCGCGACAACTCGCGGATCACCGGGGTGCCTTCGGCATATTTCAGAGAGATTTCCAGCTCCGGATGCCCGTTTTCGCTGGTCACCCGCTCATAGCCGCGAATGTAGCCTTCGTCCGCCAGCACATCGAGCACCCAGGCCCGCAGCTTGGAGGCGGGCGAACGCACGGTGGACTTGCCGCGCAGTTGCGCGTTGCGGATGCGGGTCAGCATATCGCCGAGAGGATCGTTCATCGACATGGTGCGATCTCCTTACCAGCTCGACTTGACCATGCCGGGGATCTGGCCCTTCGAGGCCAGGTCCCGCAGCGCGATCCGCGACAGTTTCAGTTTCCGGTAATAGGCTTTCGGACGCCCGGTCAGCTGGCAGCGGTTGTGCAGCCGGGTGGCCGAACTGTTGCGCGGCAGTTGCGCCAGCTTCAGGTTTGCCTTGAACCGTTCTTCCATGGGGCGCGAGTCGTCGGCGGCAATCGCCTTCAGTTCGGCGCGCTTGGCGGCGTATTTCCTGACCAGCCGCTGACGCTTCTTCTCGCGTTCGACCATTGCTTTCTTGGCCATGTTCTTCCTCCTTCCGCTTCAGCCGGTGAAGGGCATGTTGAAATGCTTCAACAGCGCCTTGGCTTCCGCGTCGGTTTTCGCGGTGGTGCAGATGATGACGTCCATCCCCCAGATCTCGTCGATATTGTCGTAGTTGATCTCGGGGAACACGATGTGTTCCTTGATGCCCATGGCGTAATTGCCGCGGCCATCGAACGAGGTCGGCTTAACCCCGCGGAAGTCGCGCACGCGGGGCAGCGCGATGGTGATCAGACGGTCCAGGAAGTCATACATCCGGTCGCCGCGCAGCGTGACCTTGACGCCCAGCGGCATCTCCTCGCGCACGCGGAACCCGGCGATGGAGTTCTTGGCCTTGGTGATGACCGCCTTCTGACCGGCAATCGCGGTCATGTCGGCCTGCGCCGACTTGATCTTCTTGCTGTCCTTGACGGCTTCGCCGATGCCCATGTTCAGCACGATCTTGTCGAGCTTCGGGATCATCATGTCGTTGGAATAGCCGAATTCCTCTTTCATGGCAGCGCGGATGCTGTCGCGGTAGAGGCCCCTCAGGCGCGGGGTATAGGTTGCGGTGTCAAGCATCAGATCGCCTCCCCGGTGGTCTTGGCGTAGCGGACCTTCTTGCCGTCCTCGATGCGGAAGCCCACGCGCGTGGCCTTGCCGTTGCCATCGACCAGCGCCAGGTTCGACAGGTCGATGGGCATCGCCTGCGGGATGCGCCCGCCCTGTGTGGTCTGGCTCTGCTTGGTGTGGCGCACGGCGATGTTGATGCCGTCCACGACCGCCTTGTTGTCCTTGGGCATGACGCGGCTGATTTCGCCCTGCTTGCCCTTGTCCTTGCCGGTCAGCACGATGACCTTGTCACCCTTTTTCAGCTTAGCAGCCATCACAGCACCTCCGGCGCCAGCGAGATGATCTTCATGAAGTTCTTCGCGCGCAGCTCACGCACCACCGGCCCGAAGATACGGGTGCCGACCGGTTCGTTATTGTTGTTGAGGATGACGGCGGCGTTGCGGTCGAAGCGGATGGCGGTGCCATCTTCGCGGCGCACTTCCTTGGCGGTGCGCACGACGACGGCCTTGCGCACGTCGCCCTTCTTCACCCGTCCGCGCGGAATCGCTTCCTTGACGGAGACCACGATGATGTCGCCCACGGACGCGTAGCGCCGTTTCGACCCACCGAGGACCTTGATGCACTGCACCCGGCGTGCGCCGGAGTTGTCAGCGACATCCAGATTCGATTGCATCTGGATCATTGGTTTCTCCCGACCTTTGGGAACCGTTGCCTTGTTGCGGTCCCAGGGTTTCGTTCAAACCGGAAGGTGTGATCAAGCCGAGGCTTCGGTCACCACCTCCCAGCGTTTGGATTTCGAGACCGGCGCGCACTCGGAGATGCGAACCTTGTCGCCGACCTTGAAACGGTTTTCCGGATCATGCGCGCGGTATTTCTTGGTCGTGCGCACGGTTTTCTTCATCACGGGGTGTGTGAAGCGGCGTTCCACCAGGACAGTTACGGTCTGTTCGTTCTTGTCGCTGGTCACGGTGCCTTGCAGGATGCGTTTGGGCATGGGAAGGCTCCTCAGTTCGACGCCGCAGCGCGGGCTTTTTCGGTCAGAATGGTGTTCACGCGCGCCACGTCGCGGCGCACGGCACGCATCCGGGCGGTGTTTTCAAGCTGGTTGGTCGCCTTCTGGAAGCGCAGGTTGAACGCTTCCTTCTTCAGCGCCACAAGCTGGTCGCGCAGCTCGTCGGGCGTCTTGTCACGCAGGTCTTCGGCTTTCATGGCCTGTTCCTTCAGTCAACAATCGCCGGAGAGCCCCTTGGACAGGGTCACCCTGATTCCCGGCGGAGATGGATGAGCGGTTGATATAAGCGGCATCGCCCGGCAGCGCAAGGCGATACATGGAACGGCGCGGCAGGCCGCATGGCCCGCCGCGCCGGATGTCTTACCAATCCTCGCGGACCACGATGCGGGTCTTGATCGGCAGCTTCATCGCGGCCAGGCGCAGGGCCTCGCGCGCGGTGGCGTCATTCACGCCGTCGATCTCGAACATCACGCGGCCGGGTTTCACGCGGGCGGCCCAGAAATCGACCGAGCCCTTGCCTTTACCCATCCGCACCTCGGTCGGTTTGGACGACACGGGCACATCGGGGAAGATGCGGATCCACACCCGGCCCTGACGCTTCATGTGGCGCGTCATGGCCCGGCGGGCGGCTTCGATCTGCCGCGCGGTGATCCGCTCGGGTTCGGTGGCCTTCAGCCCGAAGCTGCCGAAGTTCAGGTCATACCCGCCCTTCGCCTCGCCCCGGATGCGGCCCTTGTGCGCCTTGCGGAACTTCGTCCGTTTCGGTTGCAGCATTGTCCTACTCCTTCACAGGGATCAGCGGCGCGGACGCGCAGCGCCGCCCGAGTCCTGCAGTTCCTGATGCCGACGGTCGCGCGCCTGCGGGTCGTGCTCCATGATCTCGCCCTTGAAGATCCAGACCTTGATCCCGATGATCCCGTAGGCTGTCTTGGCCTCGGCATGCGCGTGGTCGATGTCGGCGCGCAGCGTGTGCAGCGGCACCCGGCCTTCGCGATACCATTCGGTGCGCGCGATCTCGGCCCCGCCCAAACGCCCCGAGAGGTTGACCCGGATGCCCAGTGCGCCCAGACGCATGGCGTTCTGCACCGACCGCTTCATGGCACGGCGGAAGCTGACGCGGCGCTCAAGCTGCTGGGCGATGGATTCCGCCACCAGCTGCGCGTCCAGTTCCGGCTTGCGCACTTCGACGATGTTCAGGTGCAGGTCGCTGTCGGTGAGGTTGGCCAGTTTCTTGCGCAGCGTCTCGATATCGGCGCCCTTCTTGCCGATGATCACCCCCGGCCGCGCCGTATGGATGGTCACGCGGCACTTCTTGTGCGGGCGTTCGATGATGACGCGGCTGACGCCGGCCTGCTTGCACTCATCGTGGATGAACTCGCGGATCTTCAGGTCCTCCAGCAGGAGGTTCCCGTAATCCTTGTCATCGGCGAACCAGCGGCTGTCCCAGGTGCGGTTGACCTGCAGGCGCATGCCGATCGGATTGACCTTCTGACCCATTATGCTTGCTCCTCGACCTGGCGAACCTTGATGGTCAGCTCCGAAAACGGCTTCAGGATGCGGCCGAACCGGCCACGGGCGCGCGGGCGACCCCGCTTCATGACGATATTCTTGCCGACCCAGGCCTCGGCGACGATCAGCTCGTCGACGTCCAGACCGTGATTGTTCTCGGCGTTCGCAATCGCCGATTGCAGGCACTTGCGCACATCGTCCGAGATCCGCTTCTTGGAAAACGTCAGGTCGGTGAGCGCCTTGCTGACGGGCTTCCCGCGGATCATGGCGGCCACGAGGTTGAGCTTCTGCGGGCTGGTGCGCAGCATGCGCGTCTTGGCCATCGCTTCGTTCTCGGCCACGCGGCGCGGATTGTTGTCCTTACCCATGGCTTATTTCCTCTTCGCTTTCTTGTCGGCGGCGTGGCCGTAATAGGTCCGCGTCGGCGAATATTCCCCGAACTTCTGGCCGATCATGTCCTCGGACACGTTGACGGGGATATGCTTCTTGCCGTTGTAGACGCCGAAGGTGAGGCCGACGAACTGCGGCAGGATGGTCGACCGGCGCGACCAGATCTTGATGACTTCGTTGCGCCCCGAGTCGCGCGCCTTTTCCGCCTTCTTCAGGACGTAGGCATCGACGAAGGGGCCTTTCCAGACTGAACGTGCCATGTGTTAGCGGCCCTTCTTGCGTGCGTGGCGCGAACGGAGGATCAGCTTGTCCGTCGCCTTGTTCGACCGCGTCTTGCGGCCCTTGGTGTCCTTGCCCCAGGGCGTGACCGGCGTGCGACCGCCCGAGGTGCGGCCCTCGCCGCCGCCGTGGGGGTGATCGATCGGGTTCATCGCCACACCGCGGACCGACGGGCGCTTGCCCTTCAGGCGGGTGCGCCCGGCCTTGCCGAAGTTCTGGTTGCTGTTGTCGGGGTTGGACACGGCGCCGATGGTGGCCATGCAGTCTTGCCGGACCAGCCGCAATTCGCCCGAGGACAGGCGGATCTGCGCGTAGCCGCCATCACGGCCCACGAACTGCGCATAGGTCCCGGCCGAGCGTGCGATCTGCCCGCCCTTGCCCGGCTTGAGCTCCACGTTATGCACGATGGTGCCGATGGGCATGCCCGAAAACGGCATCGCGTTGCCCGGCTTCACGTCCACCTTGGCCCCGGCGATCACCTTGTCACCCACGGCCAGGCGCTGGGGGGCCAGGATATACGCCTGCTCGCCGTCCGCATACTGGATCAGGGCGATGAAGGCGGTGCGGTTGGGATCGTATTCGATCCGCTCCACGGTGGCGGGCATGTCAAGCTTGCGACGCTTGAAATCCACGATTCGATAGAGACGCTTCGCGCCACCGCCAATGCGGCGTGCAGTGATCCGTCCGGTGTTGTTCCGGCCGCCTTTCTTGGTCAACCCTTCGGTGAGGGATTTGACCGGGCGCCCTTTCCAAAGCTCCGAACGGTCGATCAGCACCAGCCCACGCTGGCCCGGCGTCGTCGGCTTGTACGACTTGAGTGCCATGCTTTCTGTCTTCCGTCAGCTCTGGACCCGCGAAGGTCCGGTTTCCATTTCTCCGGCAGTGCGATCCTGCGCCTGAGCGTGACAACGCCTTGGCGTGCAAGCTTGTGCGTGCAAAAATCGTGGCCCCGGACGAATCCGGGGCCATGCCGATGCGTTCAGGTATGCGAAGCTGCCCCTGGGGTCAAGCGGGAACCGTGTGGATCAGGCCGCCAGCGCCTGATCGACCGCCACGCCCAGCTTGTCGGTCAACTCGGCGATCTGGTCTTCGGTGATGATGAACGGGGGCGCCAGCAGGATATGGTCGCCGCGCTGCCCGTCGATGGTCCCGCCCATGGGATAGCAGATCAGCCCCGCCTGCATCGCCGCGGCCTTGACCTTCGCGTGCAGCTTGCGGGCGGGGTCGAAGGGGGCCTTGGTTTCGCGGTCCGCCACCAGTTCCAGCCCCCGGAACAGCCCGCGCCCGCGAATGTCGCCGACATTGGGGTGCTGGCCGAAACGGTCGTGCAGCGCCGCATCCAGCCGCTTGCCCATGGCCTGCACGCGGTCCAGCAACCCGCGTTCGTCGATGGCGCGCAGCACCACGCCCGCCCCGGCGGCAGCCATTGCGTGGCCCATATAGGTGTGGCCGTGCTGAAAGAACCCCGAGCCCGCGTCGATGGCATCATAGATCACCGCGCTGGTCAGCAGCGCGCCGATGGGCTGATACCCCGCGCCCAACCCCTTGGCGATGGTGATCATGTCGGGGGCGACGCCGTCCTCCAGGCACGCGAACAGATGCCCGGTGCGGCCCATGCCGCACATGACTTCGTCCAGGATCAGCAGGATGCCGTGCCGGTCGCAGATCTCGCGGATGCGCTGCAGGTATCCCGGCACCGCCGGGACCGCGCCCATGGTGGCGCCGACCACCGGCTCGGCCACGAAGGCCATGACCGTTTCCGGCCCCAGCCGCTGCAATTCGGCCTCCAGCTCGTCGGCCACGCGCAACCCGTAAGCCTCGAGGCTCTCGCCCTCGGCCCGGTCGCGGTATGCGTAGCAGGGCGAAATGTGGCTGGTCTCCACCAGCAGCGGCGCGAATTGCGCGCGCCGCCAGGCATTGCCCCCGGCGGCCAGCGCGCCCAGCGTGTTCCCGTGATAACTCTGCCGCCGGGCGATGACCCGGTGGCGCTGCGGCTGGCCGATCTCTATGAAATACTGGCGCGCGAGTTTCAGCGCCGCCTCCACTGCCTCGGACCCGCCCGAGACGAGGTAGACCCGGTCGATCGCCTCGGGCGCCCCGGCCACCAGCGCATCGGCCAGCGCCTCGGCCGCGTCGGTGGTGAAGAAGCCGGTGTGGGCAAAGGCCAGCCGGTCAAGCTGGTCGCGCACGGCGGCGCGCACATCGGCATCGGAATGGCCGAGGCACGACACCGCCGCCCCGCCCGAGCCGTCCAGATAGCGTTTGCCGTCCGCGTCGATGATGTAGCAGCCGTCCCCGGCCACCGCCCGTGGCAACCGGCCCTTGGTGGACCGCCCGAAAACATGCCCCGCCATGGCCTAGCCCCGCACCACATAGACCGAACACCGCGCGTGGCGGACCACCCGCGCCGCGTTCGGACCCAGCAGGTAATCCTGTAGCGCCGGGCGGTGCGAGCCCATGACGATCACCTCCACCCCCAGCTTGTCGGCGGCGCGCAGGATTTCGTCATAGATGGTGCCGTGCAGCACATGCGGGTGCGCCTCGATCCCGTCGGGGACATTGGTGTTCACCCACTCGGCCAGCCGTTCGCCGAAATCATGGAGCGCCTTCTTCTCGAAGTCGCGGCCGAAAAAGGTGCCGACCTGCGCCATCCCGAAATCGGGCAGCACGCTGACCACATGCAGCGCGCCATCCGGGGCCAGCAGCTTCAGCGCCTCGGGCAGGGACTTCTCCCAGCTGTGCGGGTCGGACAGGTCGATGGGCAGAAGGATGGTGCGGGCCATCGGGTCGGCTCCTCAGAAGGCGGGTTGGGTCTGCCGGCGGCGCTGGAGCAGGATCACCAGCCCCAGCAGCAGCAGCGCGGGGATGAAGAAGACCTGCTCTGGCATCCGGTCGGCGGGACGCTGGACATTGGCCAGGACCACGGGCTCGGCGCCGTAGAAATCGAAGTCCGACAGATCGTCCTGATAGGGCGAGGTGAACGTCGGCTCGTCCATCACCACCTGATCGCCCTCGGGCATCAGCCACAGGCCGGTTTCATCCAGCCGCGCCTCGGGGGCGGTGTCCGGCACGTCGATCACCATGGTCAGCGAACGCGTATCGCCGGTGACGAAATCCGGGCCCAGCACCTCGATCCGGATGCTGTCGCCGACCTCGGCGGTCTGCAGCACTTCCTCGAACTGGGTGGCGGGCAGGCGCTCGAACTCGGGCTGCACACGGTTGAGCCAGAAGTTGGGCACAAACAGCGTGAAGGCCACCAGCAGCAGCGCCGCCGATTCCCACCAGCGCGACCGGGCCAGGAAATAGCCCTGCGTGGCGGCGGCAAACAGCAGCATGGCGAAGGTTGCCACCACGAATATGAACGCGGCCTGTATTATGCCTTCGGTCGTGCCAAGGTCGATCCCGTAAAGGATGAGCGCCGGGTTGTAGATGAACAGGAAGGGCAGGGCGACCGTGCGCAGGCTGTAGAAGAACGCCTGAAACCCGGTTCGGATGGGATCGCCCCCGGACACGGCGGCGGCGGCGAAACTCGCCAGCCCCACCGGTGGTGTCACATCCGCCATGATCCCGAAGTAGAACACGAACAGGTGCGCGGCGATCAGCGGGACCAGCAGCCCCTCCTGCGCGCCCAGGGTCACCACCACAGTCGCCATGAGCGAGGAGACGACGATGTAATTCGCCGTGGTCGGCAGCCCGAGGCCCAGAATCAGCGAGAACAGCCCCACCAGCAGCAGCATGAAGAACAGGTTGCCGCCCGAGAGCAGTTCCACCAGCCCGGCCAGTTCGGTGCCGATGGGCGTGCGGGTGACGGTGGCCACGATGATCCCGGCCGCGCCCGTGGCCACGGCGATGCCGATCATGTTGCGCGCCCCGGCGATCATGCCCTCCAGCAGGTCGCCGAAGCCCGCGCGAAACTCGCCCAGCCAGTTCGCACCGCCGCGCATCAACTCCTTGATCGGGCGCTGGGTGACGATGATGAACAGCATGGTCATCACCGCGAAATATGCCGATTTCGCGGGCGACTGCCGCTCGATCATCAGGAACCAGACCAGCACGAGGATCGGCAGCAGGAAGTGGATGCCGGTGGGGAAGACCTCTTTCATCACCGGCAGGCGAATGTCCTTGGCCCGCGGATCGTCCAACTCCAGATTCGGGCGCGCGGAGGCGACCCAGAGGCAGGCCAGATACATCGCCAGAAGCACCAGCACGATCACCGTACCCGAAATCCCGGGAGCAATTTCGCGCAGCGCGTTGACCCCGGCCACGGCGGCATAGAACACTGCGCCCGCCACCACGAAGCCGATGGCGACCTTAAGGAACATCTGCAACAGCGACTTGGATTCGCCCAGCGCCTTCATGTTGTTCTTCAGCGCTTCCAGATGGACGATGTAGATCAGCGCGATGTAGCTGATTACCGCCGGGATGAAGGCGTGCTTGATCACGTCCAGATAGGAAATGCCGACGAACTCCACCATCAGGAAGGCGGCGGCGCCCATCACCGGCGGCATGATCTGCCCGTTGACCGAGGAAGACACCTCGACCGCGCCGGCCTTTTCGGAGGTGAAGCCCACGCGCTTCATCAGCGGGATGGTGAAGGTGCCGGTGGTCACCACATTGGCGATGGACGAGCCCGAGATCAGCCCGGTCGCCCCCGAGCCCACGACGGCGGCCTTGGCCGGGCCGCCGCGCAGGTGCCCCAGCCCGGCAAACGCCAGCTTGATGAAGTAGTTGCCCGCGCCCGCCTTGTCCAAAAGCGCGCCGAACAGCACGAACAGGAAGACAAAGGCCGTGGACACCCCCAGCGGGATGCCGAACACGCCCTCGGTCGAAAGCCACTGCGTGTTGACGATCCCGTCAAAGGACCGTCCCCCGTGTTCGATCAGTTCCGGGATCAGCCAGCCTTGTCCGAAATAGCTGTAGGCCAGGAACACGCTGCCGACGATGGTCAGCGCCGGTCCCAACGCGCGGCGCGAGGCTTCGAGCAGCAGCACAACGCCGACGATGCCGACATAAGGGCACCTCTATAAATTGCCCTGACCTTGGCGCTGCGGTATGAATGAGGCGACGGACCGGCATTTGGGGGGTGGCGATGGCGCAGATGGGTTTCTTTGATCTTTCCGACCGCTACGCGAGCCTGGATGCCAAGAAAGACCCGCTGGTCGAGATCGACGCCGTCGTGCCTTGGGAGGAATTTCGTCCCACCCTTGAGGGGGTCTGGCGCAAGCCGGATGCGGAGCGCAAGTCGCGGGCGGGGCGCAAGCCGATGGACGCGGTTCTGATGTTCAAGACGCTGGTGCTGAGCGCGCTCTACAACCTGTCCGACGACCAGATCGAGTATCAGGTCCGCGATCGGTTGTCCTTCATGCGGTTTCTGGGCCTTGGTCTCGAGGATCGTGTGCCGGACGCCAAGACGGTTTGGTTCTATCGCGAGGCGCTGGCGCAGGCGGGCAAGGTGGAGGAGCTGTTCAACCAGTTCGACGGCTATCTGGCGCGGCAGGGATATGTCGCGCGGGGCGGTCAGATCCTGGACGCCTCGATCGTTCCGGTGCCGCGCAACCACAACACGCGCGACGAGAACGCGGCGATCAAGAACGGCGATGTGCCCGAGGACTGGAAGGACAAGCCCGCCAAGCGGTCGCAGAAGGACACGGATGCCCGCTGGACCAAGAAACACGGCAAGAGCCACTACGGCTTCAAGAACCATGTGAATGCCGACCGCAAGCACAAGCTGGTGCGGCGCTACCACGTAAGCGATGCCGCCCTGCATGACAGCCAGGCGGTGGACCACCTGCTGACGCAGGGCAACACCGGCGCGGGCGTGTGGGCGGATGCGGCCTATCGATCCGAGGAGATGGAGGCAAAGCTGCGCGCCCGTGGACTGAAGAGCCACATCCACCGCAAGGGCCAACGCGGCAAGCCGCTGAGCGAACAGGCCAAGGGCAGCAACCGAACCAAATCCACGGTGCGCGCGCGCGTCGAGCACATCTTCGGCGCGCAGACCAACGACATGGGCGGCACGCTGGTGCGCACGATCGGCATGGTGCGGGCGAAGGCAAAGATCGGGATGAAGAACCTCGTCTACAACATGCGCCGCCTGGTGCAACTGCGCCGTCTCAACCCATGCCCGGCATGAACAACGGGCGAGCGAAAAGGCAGAAGTTCAGGCCCCGCCGCAGGAAAAACCGAGCGCGAAAGGCGCAGCGCAGCGACAGACCCGACGCAACAAAGTGACGCCGACGCTGTTCCTCCTGTTTCAGGCCGTTCCCGACACCCCGCAGGTCGTGGAAACAGTCAAAAATCGAGGTGCCC
>LFIK01003048.1_pt1:0-12500 | contig 13595 bp, 15 predicted proteins | sample 643401 | NCBI WGS metagenome assembly LFIK01 (sample SAMN03777447, study PRJNA286221) | soda lake metagenome | biome: soda lake; feature: Kulunda steppe; material: water; isolation source: sample T5-Br brine of Lake Tanatar-5 | place: Russia: Kulunda steppe | collected 2010-07 | reverse complement strand
AAAGGGAGACTGTAAATGGGCTCTTGGGCTACATCAATTCACGTTTTCTGAGCGATTCCTTGTAATTTGTTGATAAGGATAGGCATGTCTAATGCATCCTGTCACCCAGACTGACTGTGATTGAAACACGCTTGACTTCCAGGTGGCAACTATGTTGTAGATGCGCCTGGCTCTTACATGGTCAGAAACAATGCCATTGAGCCCTCGACAGGTAATGAGCCCATGGCTCTTACATGGTCAGAAACAACATGAGCCCATGGCTCTTACATGGTCAGAAACAATGCCATTGAGCCCTTGACAGGTGAAACAACGAGGAACCTTACATCAACTTGGCTGCCTATCACATCAATGCACTTGGATGTTGCTGGTCACTGGTACCATGGGATGCACAAATGCATAAGTGGCCACATTGCCCTCTCCTGCTGTAGATTGCCTGACTGTTTTATAAGAAGCCATGCAGCAATGTTTTGCCAGGATATTTTTTTGCTCCTGATCCTTGCTGCCTAAGGCGCTGCAACCTGGCATTCCGGGCATGGATGCCTTGGCAGCTCATCAAAGCTGGGAACACACAAGTGCACACACTCTCCCTGCTCAACCGGTAAAGCTTGTAAAGCAAATGCTGCATGCGCTTGGAGCTCACCCTGCATCGGGCATGAGCATGCACAAGCAAACAGGCAAGGTATTGACCTGGTTAGAGGGTGTATTAATCCTTGGTGGGCGAGTGAAGGTTCTTGGCTGCCGCCTGTACGCCGTGAGCGGGCACGCCTTTGGCGTCGCTTGATTGTGACGGCAGCCATGAACTTGCCACACTGCATCATGAACTGCTACACTCCATTATGACCCCATCACACAGTGCCATGACCCTGCCACGCTGCATCACAACCCCACCGCACTGTGCCATGTACAGGCAAGCCTTTGATGATCGTGAGCGACCTGGATGGGACCATGGTTGGGGATGACACGGCCACGACTGCCTTCAGGGATTGGGTGAGCGCTGTGCAAAGAGTCTTGGGACGTTGGTCCACCTAAACAAGTGCTAGCAACCCAAGCCTCACAAGCGCCAGGGTGTGCCTTGACTCCCTACGCGTGCCCACTGCAATCTTTTTCATGTGGGCTGCTTGCAATTTGCACTCCAGATGTCTGCATTGCATACTCTGCAATGATGGCTTGTGGAGCTCATAGGAGATGTGGATCAGCATAAGGTTTAAGCAGTGCCCCGCTCGCAATTGCTCTGCCCTAGGCGCCATAGCTAGCACTTGCATGGAAACGATGACCAGGCAGTGAATGTGCATTTTGGTATTTGCCCCTCTAATGAGCCTCAACAGGATAGCCTTGCAGGCAGCCATTTCCCATCCAGAGCAAGTTATGGCCTCCTATAATAAGCTCACAAAAAGCCATGTGTACGTTTGTTTGAGGCCATGTTTGAGGAGTTGACTTGATGCATGAATGAGCATCTATACATAGAGGACTAAAGGCGTGAAGAAAGCGCAAGAAAGTAATACAGGGCAAAACCTCCCTTTCTGTGCTGTCTTCTCTATTCACAGTGGGAGGAAGAAGCTGTGATGCGCGGCTCAGGGTCTGTGCTTGTCTACAACACTGGCCGGTAAGTGTGGGTTTACTGCATCACGTTTGTCACGGAAGGCAGCCAACCTTGACCAGTTTTGTATGCATAGGGAACTAATGGAACCCGCGTGCAAGGGTTTAAGCACACACACGGTGTCACAAGGGCATTGATCCCTTTCCTTGCTGCGCCCAGGCTTGGATGGATTGAGGGTGCTGATAGGCCCCATCGCACACGCTTATGCAGCTTTGTGGCAGTAAAGGCTTCTGCGCCTGGTTTGCACTAGTTTGCTGCAGGCCATGTGTGGCAGCTACAGCAGCGCCGTGGCCGCAACTTGCCAAAGCACATGATGAAACATTGCACTTCAGAGTGCCACTTGCAGCGCCTGTGTCTGGCACTACATGGGGGGAACATTTAGTGCAGCATACAATGTTTAGTGTTGTGGATGGGAAGGTTTTCCTGTGCTAACCCAGACAAAGAAGATGGGCATGAGACACAGAAGAGCACACCACTGATGTTGAGCACCATGGCAGTGCAGTGCCTCGTCGGGTCTCTGTGACGCGCGCGCACACACATACACGCACGCACGCACGCACACACGCAAATTTGGTCTGGCTGGGATAGGGATGATCTCATGGGAGCATGTGCCAGGCATCATGGCGGTGCAATGAGCTGGCACCATGTACTGTAATTTGTCAAGCAGCAGCGCCTCTGCTTTGCCCCTGAGGAATTCACTGTTTCAAGAGCTGGGCAGATGCTGACTCTTTGTAAACCTTGCCTGGCCCAGACAAGCTGTGACATCTACCCCTATCTTCTCTGCAGGTCCTTGGACTCTTTCTTGCAGCTCATGGAAGAAAAAAGTCACTGCCTAGCTCACCCAGACGCCTTGATCTCCGCTGTCGGTACAAAGGTGTGTGCGCCGTGAGGAAAGACAAACCACTCTCAGTCAGCAGGGGCAAACAGCCCTCTGGTATGTTGGCGCCATTGCACAAGTCCTGCAACATCGCACTTCTGGCTTGATGGCTCGAGCTGCCATACTCCCATGTGAAAGGATAAGGTGCTTTGATGAAATGATTAGGTGCTAGTTGAGATGCAGATTGAGGGCAAATAGACCCAAAACATCAATTGATATTGTCCTTGTGCAGCGCGAAATGCCCATGACGTCATAATGTACTCATCAGGGCATCAAGCATGCGAGCGCACTGGAGAGACTCTAAAACTTCTGTGTTTGCATGCCTGCAGGTGTATTTTTTCAATGGCAAGGAATGGAAGGAGGACACTGCATGGACAATGCAATTAGATAGGGCCTGGGACTTAGGAGCAGTGCGTGATGCCGCATACGAGGCACTGACTAAGGTGAATTTTCCCCCATGTGCAGCCATGTTAAAAGGTTGACAAGGCAAAATGGAGGAACTCGAAGCCCTTGTTGCCTGAATCTTTTGAAGAACTTCTGAGCTGAAGATAAAATCAGATAGAGGCATCCATGGTTTTGCATTGTCCCCCAGCGTCAAGCAGCTGGCTATTCTTGAAACCAGTTTACAAGGGCAGGGCAGAGGGACATTTTTGCAGGTATTCTGAGCATATGGCCCTTGAGCACCTGCATTTTCTCTGATAGAACATCGACACCAAGCAACCTTGAGGCAGATTTCGCTTTGGCCGCAAGATGAGCCAACAAAAAGAGGAGTATAAGTGCCGTCTTGCACTGCGCCGCCTTTGTAGGAATGTGAGCCTTTGCTCCATAGCACATGCAATTGTATTATGGTGTTGAACTGTCCAGGTTGGGAAAGACTACATGCACTTCCGTCCGAAGGAGGAGCTAAACCAGCATAAGGTAGGTTTGCGTGGTTGTGTGTTAACACAGCTTTGCGCTGAACTGCCCTTCACATTCTATTATTTGCGCGTTCCAGGAAGCAGTTGCTACAGACAGCCAGCTGCAATTGCAGTTTTTGCTCAAGAGCCTTAGCTTGCCACTCAGCATAGAAGTGCTTGCTTATTCAGTACCCATGCATATGTACCATCCCAGCACACTATCCTACCAAAAGCTTTGGATGCAAATCATAATCGCTGTCTTCATAGAAGCGCAAAATGGCTCCTGATGCCTCAATTACTGCAAGCAAATAGGCACAGACACAGCATATGTTTTTTGCCAGCTTGCATACATTAAATGTTGGAATGTGCTGATTATATGCTGCTTTTGCTGCTACTGTCAATCAACCAAGAGTGAGGCAATGAACAAAGCACGGGGTGCCAATATATGCAGGTCACCTGTGGTGTCAAAGTAGAGGTTCTAGACAGAGTGCTTGCCTCCATGTCTTCCAGTATCGCCACAAAGGAGATCAAGGTTGGTCTTGGCATCCATCTTTCTTGTATCCAATGCATAGATCCACTTGTGTGAACGTTGTCAGAAGCAGCATAAAACAGGCAATGGCTGTATGTCCCTGCTGTTCACATGAAATACCTGTGTGTAAACCGGAATGGTTGCACCTTGCGTTTTGTGCTTTGATCAGGCTTTGCGAGGTCTTCAAATGATTTGGGCAGCTAACCTTGTATTGTTTGCATCTGATGAGCTCTGATGTTGGTGAGCTGACTCGCTGCGCTTAGCACAAATGCATTGTTGAAGACCCACAGTTTGTGCATGATGGCTTAACCCAAGCTTGAAATCTGCATGCAACGACTTTCTGATCAGGTAAATATAATAACAAGCGGGCATGGTGATTGGCGGTACATGGATGTGGTACCCATCAAGGCTGGCAAGCTGGAGGCGTTGCAATACGTGCAAGGTGAGTCTTTGGCCTGCAGTATCTCCTTGTTCTTGCATGTGCACGGTTAATCCTATGGTCATTTAAGGTTGCTTTTCTGGGTTGCCACGCTGTTGAGGGCCTTGCTTTGGGGCACCTAGCCACCCTCTTTGCATGGGCCAGTTTGTCGGCAGCCGCTTGTAGGCCTGGTGCTCAGGCCACTTTGGCATGAGTGAAATGTGTTGATTGCCCCATGCTTTGAGCCTTGGCTTGTGCCATTCCGCATCCTTTTGTCTGCAGGGCTCTATGGCTTTTCCACCCAGAGAGTGGTGGCATGCGGGGATTCAGGTAGATCATTCCTTCTGTTTCCATGCTCAACGATCCCCTGCTTCGCCTCACTGTGTGCAAGATTTTGCAATCTGAGATGGGCTGGTTGGAAGATAACTATGGCACTGGTTGGTGGTGTTGAGGGAGATAGCCTTGCAGGAATAGTTACAAGCACTGACCACGCAATCTGAATGGGACGCTTATAGGCAAAAAATCCATGCATTTTGTCAAGGCAAAGGCTGGTCGAACAAAGGAGCACGTGATGACACCCACCAGACTGCACATAACGCAGCAAAGGAAGCGTCATAGCTCAATCATCACCATGGATGTTACATGCATGTAAAAGCACTTCATTTGCAAGGTTTCTTACTTGGTAGTACTTTCATGCGCTGCGAAACAAGAGAAGGCAAAGGCCCTCCCATGATGAGAGACTTCTAAGGCCAATCGCCTCTCAGTAAATCTTAAACAATAAGCATCAGGTATCCGCTGCATTTTTAGATCCAGAACCCTGAATGAGTTTGATTGGTGTATGTACAGTGTGCGAATATTTTAATGACAGTTTGTAGTGTTTTCACACGTGCACGAGTGTTTTCCCATGTGCATGTTCAAGTCTGTCTGCAAATTTCTTGAGTACAATTACGCTTTGCTTTGACTTTCACAATTCAGGAAATGACATCTTGATGCTGCAAGGAGACAACCCAGCAATAGTAGTGGGAAATAGCCAACCGGTAAGGATGGAGACGAAGAAATTGCTTTCCGTTACTGTTTCATCTAAATGTTCCCCAATGTTAGGCGTCGCAATCCCTGTGTCATATCCTGGCGTGTTCAAATCAGAGCACCCCAGCACATTCTGAGCATAGCACCTGAAAGCCACTGAAAAAAGCAATTTTCAGGGCTGAGCTGGTCTCATTTGGTGAACCCTGCTGCACGCTAGGCCTGCTTACACGCAGGGAAATCCTCTGAAATTCACAAACTGCGTGCCCAAACCCTCTAGCTGCACGCCCAAGGGTGCACAATGCCTCCCTGGTGTGCCCTGAGTGCCCAGGTGTCCACCTGGTACGAGCTGGAGGGGGGCTGTGCAGAGAGCAACTCCAAAGTCTAGTACCAGGAGCGCTGGTGAAAGGGGATGGAATTCTTATAATGTTTATTTAAATTTAGGCTTGTCCGCGGGGGTAGGTGGGAAGGTAAAAATTCCAAGTCCCATTCCGTTCAAATTTCGCCGACATGTGGAGATGTGAGGCAGCAAATCGTGCATTCAGGTCATTTGGAAAAGAATTATGTGCTCGAAATCAAGCGGCATCCGACAGATCCGGGCTTTGCAGACAGATCAGAAGCACTGCAAGCAGGTTCAAGAATTAGAGAACATAGTTCTTTTTTATACCGCCGTTTAAAGAGTATCCTATCATCAGATGCACTCCAGAGAGCCAAGGAATAAGGCATGGGAAACAGCAGAGCCAGGACAAAGCATCTGCAGGAACTCTGGGCTCAGCGGAATGCTGCAGGGAGGGCCCGGCACTTGTACAATAGCAAGAGCAAGCATCAGCCAGCAAATGAGCAGCCGCAGCTTGGGAGCACTTTCATCTGAGCCACTCTACATTACCGAGTCACTAAATTTTTTATTAAAAATACATTATAATACATGTATTACATATTATCAGAAATTAAAAATGATAGCGTAACCCTGCTAATTTCCAGCAAATTTGCTGGGTGCACCTTCCATGGACCCATGTATGCCAAAAAGTTCCTTGTGATAATGGAAGACATATTTCGTGCTTAAATCCAGGATTGAAAGGCTCGGCAGGATATCCCTTTTTTGGCAGGGGTTGTGGTACCTGACCAATAAGGAAGAAGCTCGTTCTTATACTCCACTCTTCATTTTTTCTCCTTGCAACTTCAGGACCTGGTTTCATGGTATGAGGAGCAGATGACGGCTGAGGCGAATGCAACGTCAGGTAAAGTGAAGTCCATGTAGGGATTAAAGAGCAAGTGAGCAAATTTTCTCGCTCTGTTGGGACATGAGCCACCCCTTCGATGAAGTTCTCAAAGCACATGCTCTCTACATGCATGTTGCACATGTTCCAACCTAATGCTACCAAAGACCTGCAAGCCCCAGGCAGCATGCGCACAAGAAAATCATGTTAAGCTACTTAGCCAACTCTAAGAAATCTGCCCAGTGAGTGTCGACCGTCTGAATAACCATGTTTGTTTTTGGAGTGCAGGGCTGCCCTGATAACAAAACATTGTTCAATACCTGCATCCCAAAATCAAGGTGCCTCCCCAAAGACCATCTCAATTCACACCTGTAGCAGCAGAATTGTGTGCACAAGGCTTGCCACCTGAGGCTTACTTTTCCCTGATCTTGTCGCAAAATTGGCACATGTCTTTCCTGGGCACCGACTTTTGCCTGCAGCCTGCCTATTGGTGGGAAACTGGCTGCTTTTGCTAGGATGCTGGCCTTCCAGAAGGTCTACCACACAGAGCTCTATCAAGCGCATTTCAAGCTCCATGGAGCAGCCTTTTAAGCTGTTGGTTCCTGGAGGGCACAAGGCTGGATTCAATTGTTGCACACATGAGCCCAAGTGCTCTCAAGCTACTGCAACGCACCCTGCCAGACCATTGCTGCACCTCACCATACCCAACCTGCCCAAAATAAAATGGGGCTTGAATCGAGCAGTCACCTACTGTGGCTTGTGCCAATGCAAATGCGCAGGGCCTGGGGGGCGTGCTAGACTGTATTTTGCCCCGAAGCATGAGGCCTTTTCCATTTTAGAAGGTTTGCAGCACTGGGGTTTCAAATGAGGTGGTCGCTTTGCCTTGAAGACCATGTCCCGGACAAGACTGCATCTTGGATGACGCAGCTGCAAGACTATTTTTTGTCGGACCGGTTGTTGGACCAGCTCACGACCCTTTACACTGTTGACGCTATAGGGAGGGGTGGAACTGCTTATGGGAGCGCGTTGCACGCCTGATTTTGGTTTGATTCTGTGTGAGCTTTTTGCACTTGGCATGGACTGCTCCTGAAGAGTTGATGACAGCCTGTTGCTGGTTGCTTTTATCTACTTTGCTGATGCCTGTGTTTGTTGTAAAGATCAGCGTGCTTTCATGGTGCGGTTGACATGTAAAGTCCTGTCTTTCTGGGCAGGACTTCTGGCAAACAGACTTCTCTGAAAATTTGATGGCTATTATCGGTAGCAGAGTGTGGGTCATGCTTGCTTTTGCCAAAACAACTGGCATGTATATGTAGGTGCTTTTTTGATACCGCCCAAAGCTGTATGAGCCTTGAAATGCAGAATTAGTTCTGTTTGTTCTGCCTGTATAACCTTGCCTTGACAATCATTGACAGTGACATGATGACTGCCAGTGTAATGACTCATTACAGTTATCGGGTAACTGCCAGTTATTAAGTAAAGTACAAGCTAAGGCTAAGCTAAGGTTTCAAGGCTGTATCCGCCGAACGAGGTCAGCTTAGCTGGTTGTGGCCTCCAGTGAGGTTCAAACCCCGAACCCACAGGTTGCGAGGGTGGATAATCGACTTCCCATCTCAGGTGCCCCGCCGTAAAGTACAAGGAAGACTACACAGGCGGTCGATCACTCCCCGCATCAATCAATGAAAGGGAGACACATTGGTCCAAAGCCTTGTATACCAACCCCCCACCAAAGGCAGGGAAACAAAAAGTATGTCTGGAAAAACCCACCCAAACTTACACACAGTAAGAGTAGCAGTAGACATGTGAATCTAAATTAATGGAACCTGGCGAGTAGCGCTTCGTGGCTGCTCTTCATAAGTTACAAGTTAAGGGGTTAACCGCCAGCCAGGTCGTTAGGCTGATTGGTTTGTTGCTGGTCTTCCCCAGCCAAAAAATAGTCCATAATGTCCGAAATGAAATGGCAGTCTACCGTGCCGTTGAGAAAGAAAATCAAAGACAGTCTGACTAGGCAAGGCATGTGGAATATAAGAAGCCTCCATAGAAAAGAGTAGCCCTTTGTGGCTGCTCTTCATAAACGAACTTGTAACCCTTCTTAAAAGGCATCTTCACTGAAGGCCTTTTTTTCTTGTAACCTCTTGTAACCTCTTGTAACCCTTCTTAAAAGGACGCATCATACAAATCTGAGCCTCCAAGTCCCAGACTGGAGTCTGAGACTTGAGCCTTCACTGAAGGCAGCTGCCTCACTCCATCTGGTACACAACTTCGTTGGCAAGTTGTTGGAACCATCAGTGCTGGAGTATTTATACTCTCATCGGGCATGTCCTGCAGGTCTAGGGCACGGAGGAGAGTGCAATATACCAGCATCTCACAACATTCTTGGAACACCTTCTGAAGGTCATTCAGCAAAACTCAGAAATAAGTGAACATCCAAAAAAGCTCAGCTAGGCTGTGATCTACAGCCCTGAGGAACTAGGAACACTGTCTTCTTCTCTTGCTTGCCATGCAATACATAACAGGTCCGAGTAGGAATGTTACAAGAACGGCTACGCACACGGGCAAGCTATTAGAAGGCGGGTACCTAGCAAGAACCCCATGCGCCTGGAGCAAGAGGGCGTCTCCAAACACACGCAAGCGATAGACATAGCGCGCCAAGCGCCAGGTGAAGAGCACCCAGGATTGGTATAGTCCGTCAGCATATGAACCTGCAAAAATTTTGCGAGAGCAAAGCACATGCATGTTAACGTTTGGAGAAAGCTGAGTCCCAGGGGAGACGGCTAATTGAAAATGAAGCACAAAGCACAGCAGCAGGTCAGCGCAACAAGTTGACTAGCATCAGTCCTTGAGAGTTTGAGCTTTGCGTCAATCCACGAGCAAGCTGACTTGCATCTGTCCTCAAGAGTTAAAGCTTTGCATATGGAATGAAGTGTCCCTACCTAAAACCACATGATAGAACGTGCGGGTGAAGTCCAATGCGTCTGCAATCATCAGCCTGAACCTCAGCTTCTGGCGCTCAACATCCTGCACACCAAGAGGCGTCGAACAGAAGGCTATGAAACTGAAGGCTTGTGAGCTTAGGGAGTCTGCAACCTCACGATAGAGCAAAGGGATTTGTCCCACTTTGATCTTCTCATAAAACGTGGCACCGGTTTTGGAAGGTTTGGCACACACGCTAGCGAATGCAAACGTGGTCAGAATCAGAAGGCTCACGAGCAATTCAGCACGCTTCATGTCAATTCTTGAATAAATTTTATTTGTATTTGAGCTTCTTGAATAAAAAATTATCTGTATTTGTTCTGGTCAACGGTCAGAGTTTTTGAAAATTCTGTTCAATTGATTTTAGACGTGATCAAATTGGTGTACCTGCTCAACGGTAAGCTCAACGGCAGCTTGGCTTGTGGCTCCAGCCAATGAAAATGCCTCTCACTTAGTATAGGGCTGTAGGTCAATCCAGTCAAGCTTCAACGATTCGAGTCAGTGTTGCCAACATGCCTACACCCTCCCCACCAACCAAGCAGCAACAGCATGCAACACCTAGTTCCAAAGCCCCAAGCCCCCAAGCTGCAGAGCTCCTTGCCTTTTACAAAGGCCGAGTAGGTCGGTTTGGATCCGCTTTCCCCTCAGCAATCAACTTCGCTGTCGCAAGTATTCAGTTGTGACCGCCCCATGCCTCTACCACCGCACCAGATGAATTCGAGCAAGAGAGAGAAGCACTGCTACGTAGCGTGGAGCGGACAGGAGTGCAGGCCGCAGGTGAGTACTGCTTATTTTGCACTGACTGTGGGTACTCAGACAAAATAATCATGTATAATACATTCACGCATGTTTCAAACAGTCATTCAAATGCACAATGTGTGCAGACTTCCACAGGTTGGACTGGGAGAACAGGAAGCGTGCAGACGAAATCAGGGAGCTGCAGAAGGTATGTGTGTGTGTGTGTGTGTGTGAAAGTGCAGGAGTCAATGAGAAGTAAAGTATGGGTTCAAGATAACAATATTGATGCAGCAAGCACACCTTATCCAGCATAATCTGGAAAGTCTGCGATAAATGACTTAAGATCCCTTAAGGCCATCCCAAACTCTCATAAGCAGTGAATGTCGTAGTGCCCCCATGTCCCAACTGCTGTTCCAAGGTCCTTCACTGGCCCATTGTAAAAGAACCAACAATTGGTGGTGCTGAAAAGCACTGTTGGTCCAGTGTGATACATACTGGAGGTCTGAGGGTCATGGACAGGTCTGGTAGACAGGTCTGGTAGTTATAACAGACAGGAAGTCTACGTCTCGTTACATTCCCCCCTGTGGACGTCCCGGCCACACATGAAATTGTCTGATACAATGACATTACTGAAATTGTCTGCTTTTACCGGGGTCTTTAGGTGGTCTTCCTCTTTCTGTCCAGTCTGAGGAGGATTTGTCTGGGGACGGTTTGTCTGGGGAGGGTTTTTAGGAGGTCTGCCTCTGCGCTTAGGCAGTGTCTGCAAATCGTCTTGTCTGGTGGTGTCTTGTTGTAAAGTCTGCCTGTCTGCTAATTTTCTGGTCTTTGTCTTTGGTTATAGAGGCTCACCGCCAACGGCTCTCCAATAGGGTCCCAGAGTCAGGTCTTTGCTTGCAATGTTGTCATATGGCTCCCAAGACTTATGCTCATGGGCATAGCCTTTCCACTTAATAAGGAATTGCCAAGAAATGCGTTTGCCCTTCTTGAGGGGTCTGTGATCAAGCACGTCTTCATACATTGGGACCCCATCTTTGTATAGGTGGGGGTGGAGTAATGGTGTGCTCAGAACGTCTGTAGGGTTTGATGAGGGGCACATGAAAAACAGGGTGTATGCGGTATGTCTCGGGAAGTCTTAACCGCACCGCTGCTTTACCAATGATTCTGTCTATTGGAAATGGCCCAATATACTTGTGCAAAAAGTTTCGAGTGCCCACTGTCTGGAAAGTCAAATTTTGGAACTGAGCAGCACCATGTCTTCAGGGGTGTATTTTACATCCCCGCGTCTGGTGTCAGCGTACTTCTTTTGTCTGTCTAGCGCTTTGCGCAGATTGTCTTGCACCTGTCTGATGGTCTGTTGTAATTGGTCTGCATACAGTCTGGCAGATGGAGCAGTAGAGTCTCTGAATTGTCACGGGTGTAAGAGGGTGTTGGCCCTGCACGAGAATAGCAGGGGTCTCTCCCGTACTGTCATTTTTAGAGTTATTGACTGCAATTCAGCCAAATTCAGGGCAACAAGTCATCCCGATTGCTCTGGTCTGCGCCCACATAATGTCTTAGCATGTCTTCAAGGACAACACATTGTATCTCTCTGTCTGTCCGTCTGTCTGAGAATGGAGGGCAGTTAAGAATGCATTCTGAATGCCAAAGAGTCAGCAAAATTCCGTGGCAAAATTCTGTGAACATATTGCTAGTGAAGCGCGTGTCTCTGCCTGTGATGAGCTTCTTAGGGAGCCCAAACAAGGAAACCACCCTGTCTGCAAATATGTGGGCTGCATCCACTGAGGACACGTCTGTGGTCGTGGGAGCAAAGCACACAAACTTTGAGAGCTTGTCGACAAATACCATAATTGCATCATGGTGTCTGAAGGACTTTGGCAGATGAGTAGGGATCGGCGTATAACGTTATATGGGCCCGGTGTATAACGTTACATAACGTAAAAATAACACATAACGCTATAATCGGTTATATATTTCTGTTATAGATCTCAGTGCACCCCCAAGGGCAAGGAATTTCACCATCAGAATTGAAAGGTATGTGGGGCATGCTGAGTACTGCCCCCATGCAAAAGACAGTGAAAAAATAATTCAGCTGTCCGCTGTCTGATCTCAAGCCCAAATATAACGTTATACACAATCTTGCACAGCAAGACCCATTGCACCAATTGCTGCTGTTCAAGCTCGTTCATAAGTTGCTCCCAAGCTGTTAGGCTGCCCCCACTACAAGCTGCCTAGCTG
>LFIK01003047.1_pt1 | contig 13596 bp, 12 predicted proteins | sample 643401 | NCBI WGS metagenome assembly LFIK01 (sample SAMN03777447, study PRJNA286221) | soda lake metagenome | biome: soda lake; feature: Kulunda steppe; material: water; isolation source: sample T5-Br brine of Lake Tanatar-5 | place: Russia: Kulunda steppe | collected 2010-07 | reverse complement strand
TGCCGGAGATGGAGAAGATTAATGCCATTGCGGAACAGCATGACATTGCGGTGATTGAAGATGGTGCCCAGAGTTTTGGGGCGACCCGTAACGGCAATAAGAGCTGTGGAGCGTCGCTTGTGGGCAGCACCTCGTTCTTTCCGGCCAAGCCGCTCGGCTGCTATGGCGACGGCGGTGCGCTCTTTACCGATGACGATGAGCTGGCCGAAATTCTTCGCGCTATTCGCACCCACGGCGGAGTGAAACGCCACTACCATACGCATGTTGGCACGAACGGACGGTTCGACTCCATGCAGGCGGCAGTAATTTTGGGTAAGTGGAAAGGTTTTGAAAGTGAAGTAAAAGCGCGCGGCGAAATTGGCGCCCGCTACAGCGAATTGTTAAATGACTACTGCACGACGCCCAAAATAGCAGACGGCAACACCCACGTCTACGCCCAGTACACTATCCGCATAGATGAAGGGAAACGGGATGAGGTTGTTAGCGGAATGAAGGAGGCTGATATACCGGTGGGAGTCTACTACCCGAAATGTTTTCACGAACAACCGGTTTTTGAACATTTGGGCTACAAATATGGAGATTTTCCTGAGTCCGAAAAGGCAAGTCGAGAAGTGATGAGTTTGCCGATGCATCCGTTTCTATCTGTCGATGAGCAGAAAGAAATTACTCATAAACTGATTGAATTATTATGATTTCTGACAAACTGTATACTGTAAAATTCACCCTTTTTCAGGTACTGTAGAAGTTGAATCCATCACCTAAAACCTATTTAAATTACTTTAATATCAGAGCGTCTCTTGAGATTTTAGCTGTTAAAGAATAATAAATTAAATACATTACTTATACAGCAAACGCATCTTATATAAGTTTTAAATTATTATGATCAAATCCGTAAATATTACAAATCTCGGGCCGTTAAACTCGATCAAAACGGAGTTTACTGAAAATATTAACGTTATTGTAGGGCGTAACGATAGTGGGAAAACTCTTTTTTTAAAAAACTTATACGTTGCACTGCGGGCTCTCGAAACGTTTAAAAAAGGTAAAGAGCCAAAATCTTTTAAAAAAATATTGGATGAAAAGCTCTACTGGACATTTCAGCTTGAAAAGTTAGGAGACTTAGTTAGAAAAGGGGCTGATAATAACCGGTTGAAGTTTGAGGCTATAATAGATGAACAGAAATTGTGGTATATATTTTCTTCATCAGCGGTAAAAGGTGTTGGGGATTGTAGTGAATCTTTACAGTCAAGAGCAGGAAGCACGGTTTTTATTCCGGCGAAAGAAGTATTAACCATAGAAAAGGTTATTCGAAAATCTCGAGAATTAGATAGAGAATTTGGATTTGATGACACCTTTTTGGACTTAATTAATTATTTGGATAAACCGACCCGTAAAGGTGGAGGGAAATACGTTACAGAGGCGAGAAAGGATCTGAAAAACTTTCTTGGGGGTGAAATACTGAACGACACAAAAAAAGGCTGGTATTTTAAAAAAGGAAATTCAAAGTTTGATATACAAATAACTGCTGAAGGTGTCAAAAAGATAGCTATACTGGATCGCTTAATTGGCAATAAAGTGATTAATAAGGATACAGTATTAATTATTGATGAACCAGAGTCCCATTTACATCCCGGTGCAATTCTTTTTTTCATGGATATACTTAAAAATTTGAGTAAACAAGGTGTTCAAATTTTTTTAAGTACCCATTCATATTTTGTTATTAAAAAACTAACTCTAATATCACAAGATGAAGAGTGGCCGGTAAAACTATTGTCGATAAATGAAGAAAGTGGTTTAGCTGAAATGTTTAACCTGCAGGATGGTGTGCCGGACATACCTATTATTGATGCTGCAGTACAATTATACGAAGCCGAAATAGAGAGAGCTCTCGATATATGAAATTTAAGGAATCAGGTATAACATTCAGTTTTGATCCAGGTAATTATCGGGTTTGGCAACCGGAAATGTGTGAATCGCACAAGGCCATGAGTGGAGTTAAAATGGCAGACTTCATGATAGAGAAAGATGAAAAAGCTGTTTTTCTTGTTGAGGTGAAAACCTCAGCCCCCAAAAAGCCTGATGATTTTTTAACCGAAATTGCGGTTAAAATTAGATGCATGTTATGTCTTTTTGCCGGTATCCAATGGAAAAGAGTAGATGATGACGGTGCCGAAATTCCTCGTGAATGGACAAAAAAAACTTTTTTGAAAAAACCTAAATGGCGTTGTGTTTTATTTGTAAAGGACCATAAACATGAATGGTTGCATGGCCTTCAAGATAGTATGAATACCCATCCATTATTTGGAGAATTGCGACAGTTGTTTAATCTGCAACAGGCTATTTGTATAAATTACGATAAAGCTAAAAAAACAGGATGGGCAGAGTAGTAATGCCCAATATCGTTGGTATATGTTTTTTGTAAAGGTTTAAGGTTATGACCGCTGCCATTCTGAACTCTGAATACTGAACACTTTAAAAAACGCAGACGGTTTTAAAACGATTGGTATATAGTTTATTAATGAAGGATAGAAAATTTTAGGATTCAAGCGGATGAGGCTCTTTTGAATTTTATTGGCCGAATAAAGGATATTCTAAGGAATCTCACCAAAAAGTTTGTGGGTGAGGGCTCTACCGGAGATATCTTTAAAAATATGGGGATTTTGGCTTCCGGTGTTGGAATTGCCAAGGTCATTGGTTTTCTGACTATGCCAGTTATTACCCGTATATATTCTCCTGAGGATTTTGGTGTTCTGGCCGTTTTTACAACAGCAATCTTACTGATCGTACCGCTTTCTACACTGCTGTATTCCATTACTATACCCTTGCCAAAAACGGATGGAATGGCTGTGAATATCGTATTTCTGTGTTCGGTGTTGATTTTATTCATTACCGGTTTACTGTCTGTTCTTTTCTTTCTGTTCGGTAATGCATTGTTTGGGTTTTTTAATATGGGAGAGATTGCAGACTATTGGTGGGTGTTGGTTATTGGAGTATTTGCAGCTTCGTTTTATGAATTGATGACTCACTGGGCCACAAGAGTAAAGGCATTTGCCGTAGTTGCAAAAACAAAAGTATGGCAGGCTTCAATTGCAGCTGCACTAAAAATTGGGCTTGGACTATTGGGATTAAAACCTATTGGGTTACTTATTGGGGATGTAGGCCAGCGGGGTGGAGGGGTTATTTCACTTGTGAAAGAGTTTTATAATAAGTTTATATCAAACTTAAAATATGTGACTTATAACAGGTTAAAATTTCTACTTCGTTATTACATTGATCTACCTATTTATCGATTACCTTCACAATTTTTGTTAAAGCTGTCGTCACAAATTCCTGTGCTCTATTTTGCTTTTCAATTTGGACAGGAACTTACCGGGCAATTGGGCCTTTCATTATCCATGATCGGATTGCCTATGGCTTTACTGGGGAATTCGACGGGTAAGGCCTATTATGCAGAGATAGCTAAAGTAGGACCAAAAAGGAAAGAAGAGATCTTAGTAATTACGAAAAATGTAACGAAAAGACTTTCATTTCTGGGGATTGTGCCAACAACTGTTTTAGTATTTGCAGCACCATTTCTTTTTCAAATCGTATTTGGGGCAGAGTGGGAGCAGGCTGGGGTATTTACCAGTATATTAGCATTTTATTTATTAATACAGTTTGTAACGTCACCACTAATGAATGTTTTTACGGTATTAAATCGTCAAGATAAATTTTTACAAATTAATATAACTCGTAGTTTTTTGATGCTATTAGTATTTGGTATTTCATTTCTCTTAAGTTTTAATGCCTATATAACGCTCTCTATATATGTAGTTGCAATGTGTTTGCATTATATATTGATTTCTTTTCAAGTTAAAAATCTTTTAGGAAAATGAAGGCAGTAAAGATTCTATTATTTGGAAAAGCCGGGCCGAGAGTATCACTTTTTTTAAAGGTTTACGATTATTTTAAATCTAAAAAATTATTAAAGTTTTCATATTTAATACTTTTATATCTCGAACGAAAATATGGGCTGCAAATTCATCCTAAAGCACAGTTGGGTAGTAATACAAAATTTCCTCACCCATTTGCTATAGTAATTGGTGCAGGTGTAAAAATAGAAGATAATGTTAAAATTTTTCAAAATGTTACTTTAGGTGGAGCTAGAATTGGTGACGCAAAAGAATCAAATTATCCTGTAATTAAGAAAGGAACAGTAATATTCGCCGGTGCAGTATTAATTGGAAATATTGTAATAGGAGAAAATTGTGTAATTGGCGCAAATGCTGTTGTTAATATAGATGTACCATCATACCATATTGCAGTCGGAATTCCTTGTAAAATTATAAGTAGAAAACATTAAATAAAATGATATATAAAGTTTCTAAAAGTAAATTAGAAGGGCAGGTTAAACTATCAGGTGCAAAAAACAGTGTGTTGCGATTACTGGCTGCATCATTGTTAAGTAAGAGCAAAATCAAGATTCAAAATTATCCTTCAGGGTTATTGGATGCACAGGTCCATGTTGATATGTTGACAAAACTTGGTAAAACTTGTGAAGTTGAGGACAATGAAACGGTCGTGATTAAGGAAGGAAAAAACCTTGAATCTGTTCTGGAGTGGGATGATAGATCTATTAGAAATACACTATTAATTTTAGGTGCACTAACTACTCGAACAGGTGAAGGGGCTGTTCCGTTACCAGGAGGTTGTAAATTAGGGGAGCGCAAATATGATCTCCATATAATGCTATTGGAAGAATTAGGAGCAGAGGTTTGGGAAGAGGATGATATGCTTTGCGCTAAGGCTCCTGAGGGTGGATTAGTTGGGACAGATATTCACTTACCGATCAGATCTACAGGAGCTACTGAAAATGCAATTATTTCTGCTACTCTTGCAAAAGGGACGACAAGAGTGTGGAACCCGCATATCCGACCTGAAATACTCGATTTGATAAAGTTTTTAAATCAAATGGGTGCCCACATTAAAGTATATGGACAAGAGCACATAGAGATCACAGGTGTAGAAGGATTGAACGGCTGTACCCATTCGGTGATTCCGGATAATATGGAGGCAATTACGTGGGTTGCAGGCTCTGTGATGACAGATGGTGATATCGAAATTATCGGGTTCCCTTTTAAGGATTTAGAAGTGGCATTGGTACACCTTCGCGAGAGTGGAGCAAAATTTTACAGAGGTGATGATAGGTTGATTGTTAGAGGGGGAACTTGTTATCCACTTGAAATCAGTACCGGACCTCATCCCGGAATTAATTCGGATGTTCAGCCAATCTTAGCTGCTTACGCCGCCCAGGCAAAAGGAAAGTCTCGTATTGTGGATCTCCGATTTCCGGGCAGATATGGATATGCAGACGAGATGGCTAAAATGGGACTTGATTATAAAATTGAAGGCAATCTGTTGAACATATACGGAAATAATGGTGGTTTGAAAGGAGCTGAAGTAAAAGCTCTTGATTTGCGGGCTGGTGCTGCGTTGCTGCTGTCAGGTTTAGCATCGGAAGGTGAAACAACCATAACGGAAGCATGGCAAATAGAACGAGGCTACAACAATATTGTTGAAAAACTCGCTAATTTGGGTGCAAATGTTGTAAAGGTTGAAGAATGAACGTAAAACCATTGTCAAATGCTATAATTGAACAAATAAAGGATTCACTGCCGGGTAGGGTATTTACCAATGTAAAATTATCCTCTGTCAGCCGCTGGAAGATAGGTGGAATGGCTGATTGTATCGTTAAACCAAAAAGCAGTGAAGAGGTAAGTTCCCTTATACATTTTTTGAAGATCCAAAAAATACCTTATATAGTTATTGGCTCAACGAGCAACTTGCTTTTCTCAGATAATGGTCTCAGAGTTGTTGCCATTCAAATAGGAGAGATGATGTCTGATTACGAAATTTCTGGAAACAGAGTCTGGACACAAGCAGGAAAATGGGTTCCGGGGCTTGCTCGAAATGTTGCACAAGCCGGATTGTCCGGTATTGAACATACAGCCGGAATACCCGGTACTATAGGTGGTTTAATCTGCATGAATGGTGGAAGTCAAAGAAAAGGGATAGGTAGTAATATAAGAACGGTTACCGCAGTTTCCCCCAATGGTGATGTGCAATCATTTAATACAGACGATTGCAACTTTGCTTACCGGGCTTCAGTATTTCAGGAAAATGAATTTGTAATTACAGAAGCTCAGTTGGAGTTCAGTGAAAGAAAAGATTATGTAAATATTCGAGATGAAATGTTGGAAATTTTACGTTCACGAAGAGCTAAATTTCCCCAGCGTTTACCAAATTGTGGTTCTACATTTATCAGTAATCCTCAAATTTATGAAAAGTATGGTCCACCGGGTGCAGTGATTGAAGAATTGGGTTATAAAGGATATCGGAAAGGAGATGCTGTAGTATCCAATGAACATGCTAATTTTATAAATAACATAGGAAACGCAAAAGCGACCGATGTTTTATTGTTAATAAAAAAAATACAGAAAGATGTTTATAAAAAAACTGGTTTTGAGATGAAGGCGGAAGTGAAGTTTGTGGATGAAAATGGGAATATTAAACCGGCAAATTTAGCACAGAGATGAAAATATTGTTTGATTTTATAAACTATAGTGGAGGTGCACCAAAATCTCAACTAGGGCACATGAAATTAATGGCGAAAGAAGGACATGAAGTTATAGCTACTGTTGGTAGTGATTATGAAAAAATATCGAGTTTAATACCTGATATTAAAATCATAAAAACTAATAATTTTGATATAAAAAAACCATTAAATGCATTAATTAATCTATACAATTGGATAAAAATAGTTCGGAAATATAGACCAGATATCATTCATACAAATAGAACAACTCAATATAAATTTTTATCTGTTGTTTCAGAACTAACTGCAACACCAATTGCAATTGTACAACCTGGTGGTAAAGTAAAGATTGCTAATGTTAAACCGATTAACAATAAAAAGGCAATAGTCTATTCAATAGAAAACAGGGAAAGTCTAATAAAAGCTGGTTTTAAGAAAGAAAATATAAAAGTCATCTCAAATCGAATTGAGATAGAAAAATTTAAATCAGTTGATAATAGTAGACAGGATAAAGTTAAAATTTTAATATCTGGAAATTTTAAGGAAACGACTTTTCGTGGTGTATTGAGTTTATTAGACCAAATACAGAATATAAATTGCTTGAATAATATTAATTGTGAAATTAATATAGTTGGTAAAGATACATCTAAAAACAATAAATATTTAAGTAAAATACTTGGTAAAATTAATGAAACAAATGAAATATTGAAACCAAGTTCATCAGTGGATTATCTTGGTTGGATTGATGATATACAAAGATTTGAACAAACACATGATATATGTTTTGGTAAAGGAAGAAGTGTATTACAATGTGCTATGAAAGGTAAAATATCATTTGTAATGTCGGAAGATGGGAATGTAATTAGAATATCGGAAGAAACTTTAAGTAATCTATACAAATATAATTTTACAGGAAGGGGAGCTTATAGAAATGATATCGAAGATTTGTATGATTTATTGAGGTATGAAAAGATAAGAAGTGGATTTATAAAAGAGGCTAATAATGTAGAGGGGGCCATTTCTAAGTTGTATGACATAAAATATGCGAAAGAAAAATTATTAAAATTTTATAATTCCATTACTAAATATAATAACAATATTAGAAATAAAAATGCTTTTTACAGGTGTTGTATAGCAAGTATATTGCTAGTAAAAATATATATATATAAACTAATATATTTTAATAAGAATATTTAATTATTAAGTAGTATTACTAAAATTGCGATAATGACATTTTTATTAATTTTACTGAATACATTGATTCTTGTATATATAATAACAAAAGGTTATTCAGGGGTGTTGTTGTCATATATATTATTTTTTGAATTAATACCTATTACCCTCTTTAGACATATCGGATTTCCACTTTTAGGTTATATAGTATATATACTATTAGTTATTATTTACATCGCTATATATTATAAAAAAGAATTTAGGATTAAAAAAATTAACTATATTATTAAAAATAAATTATTATGGGCTATTGCTATATTTGTTATAATTATGGTTGTCCAATTTTATTATGTTAATATTTACAATTATATAGATTTAGAGATCCCTATTAAGTATTTAACACGTTATTTGCCACTCATACTTGTAGTTCTTCTTTTTTGTAATAGGGAAAAAACCTTAAGCCAGATTGGAACTGGTCTAATATTATTTGGTTTCATATATTTTTTAATTCTATTATTTGATGTGGGATTTACGGAATTGAGTAGGAGGGAAATGACAGAAGAGGCGCATGCCAATGTGTTAGGTATATCAAGAGCATATGGCATGATATTTATATTTAGCTTTATAAGCTTATTTGAAAACAAATTATCTAAGCCTTCAATAATTTATATTGGAGGAGTACTAATTTCTTTATTTGTAATGTTTTTGTTATCAACAAGACAAGTTTTAATAGTTATTCTTCCAATCATACTTCTGTATTACTTGATAACTAAAAAAATAAATTTAAAAGTAATTTTCAGAATTATTGGTGGTTTATCGATTCTAGTTTTTATGGCATATGGGTTGGTCTTAAGTTTCGATTTTCTAGTTTTAGAAAGAATGTTAGATTTGTTGGATTACCAAGAGTCATATAGGTATCAAAGGTATTTATTTGCAATATCTATTCTCAGTAATTTAACTGAGATACCATTAATGGGATTTGGTGCGGGTTACTTTTCATATATAACAGGGATTGGCAGCGCGCACAATTTATTTTTTGGAATGGTGCTTGAATATGGACTATTAGGGTTTATTGCGTGGTTCCTGTTAATTGTCGGAGGGATTATTACAGTAATCAAATTATTAAATTCTAATCACTTAGAATATAAAATTAAGGTAATACCATTGTTTTGGATGGTCTATGCGTCATCAACATTTGTAAGTGGAGATAGCACTGGATCTAGAAATTTATGGGTATTAACAGGATTACTAGTTTCTCTAAATTATTTTAATTATGTGAAAAGCATAGATTATAAATATTTAAAATCAAATGCATTCAAAGAAATCTATAAAAGATGAAAAAAAAAATTATTTGTTTTGATGCTTCTCTACCACATTATAGAGTGGAAATATATCAATATTTTGTAAGTAAATTCCGTGAGGTAAATATGGAATTTAAGGTGTATCACGATATTGAAAAATGCAATGTAGAAAAAAGAAAAGATGATGAAAATATACCAGTAAGATATTCACTATTTAATCTTATTAAAATTATAAAACAAGAAAAACCTGATGCAATTGTATCACATGTTAATTTACAATACGTATTTATAATATTAATTTTAATATATGTGAGGTTTTTTACAAAAAGTAAACTTATAGTAAGGGCGCACGGAATCAATTTTAGTAGAAAAAAAAGCCTCATTCATCAATTACCTTATCACTTTCGGAATGCAATATCAGATATACTATTATTGTATACTAAGAATGAAAAAAAGTTTGTTTATAAAAATGATGAAAAAACTTGTATTGCTAATAATACATTAAATTACAAAGAATATTACACTCCTGATGCCTCTGAAATACCGAGATTAAAAGAAAAATACGATATAGTTGAAGATAAATGTATTTTGTTTTCTGGTCGTATAATGAAAAGAAAACAATTGGATTTATTGTTAGATGTATTCAGCAGCAATGAAAAATTAATTAAGAGCACAGCTCTATTAATAATTGGGGATGGTGCAAACAAAGAGCAACTATTAAAAATAAATGATGCAAGAAACATTTATTACTTTGGCAAAGTACTTGATAAAAAAATATTAGGAGAAGTATTTACAATTGCTGATCTGTTTTGCATACCTGGTGCAAGCGGTCTTAGTATAAATCATGCCTTTTATTATGGCTTACCGTACATAACGACTGATAGACAACATGGCCCAGAGATTGAGTATGTTGAAGATGGAATAAATGGGCGAATTGTGGAACCAGATAATATAGAATCTTTAGAAGGCGCAATATTGGATCTATTAGCTGATAAGATAAAACGCAATGAAATGTCTATAAATGCAAAAAAAACTCTATATAAGAGAGCCTCTATAGAGGATATGTTTGATGGATATTTGAGAGCAATAGTAAGTTAGTACTATAGATTTATCATTATTTAGAGTGAACTATAATGTTTTAAAATGATCACTTTGAAATTATGGAGGTTTGATTGAATTATTACGAAAATATATGGAATTCAATTTACAATTCAATAAAAAAGGAACAGTTTAAAGGCTGGGACCCCTATGATGGTTTAAAAACCAACATTAAATTTGTCCATAAACATTACTACACCAGGCTACTCTTTTTCTATTTCAATAAATTCTCTCCTCTGAATTTCAGGCCTTTGTTCGGAATAAAAAAGCGAGTTTTTACACAACCATACACGCTTTTGGGAATGGCTCATTTGAATAGGAATGAACTTTCTGCTGCTGAGTATTTCTTAAATATCATTTTAACTGATTCTAAAAAAGAAGAGACAGGTTATCACTGTTGGGATGGCCTTGACATGGCTATACAGATGAGAAACAGTTTTAAAGAAAAAGGTGCTCCTAATGTAATATCAACTGAACTGGTCGGAAGGTTTATTCTTGAGTTTATAAAAAAAACTGATTACCGAAGGGATGAATTACTGGAGGTTTTGAACTCGGTAGAAGCTTATTTTCGGAGAAAAATGTTAGTCGATTTTGAGGGTCACAAGCATTTCAAATACTATGATGTAACATCAGAAGAACTTTTTGTTTTTAACTCCAATGCAAATGTTTGCGCCTTTTTAGCTGATCTAGACTCTTTTAGAAGTACTGAGGATAATAAGGACTTGGTATTTGAAATAATGCAATCCATTACCGGCTACCAAGCTGATGAAGGATACTGGAACTACAATGTGAACCTGAATACCGGTGCTCAAAAAAAACAGGTTGATTTTCACCAAGGGTTTATTTTAGATGATCTGCTTCGAATCATGAAGTCATATAATTGGAAAGGAGACTTTATATCATCGTATGAAAAAGGTTTAAGTTTTTATAAAAATAATCAGTTCAATAAGGATGGAAGATCATATTACAGAATTCCCAAAAAGTGGCCGGTTAACATCCATAATCAATCCCAGGGTATTGTCACATTTGCCAAAGCTGCAGAGGCAGGTTATGGTGATGAATATGGTGATTTTGCAGAGACTATTTTAGATTGGACAATTGATAATATGATGGGTAAAGACGGTCGTTTTTACTACATGAAATATCCATTATTCACAAATAAAATTCCCTATATGCGCTGGAGTGATGCGAATATGTTGTTTGCATTGAGTGAAATTTTAAATAGTGAAATAAAGAATGAAAGTACTCTTTGAACTACACCACCCAAAACATTACTACCAAGTAAAACATATCTACCATAAATTCGATGATTATTTATTTGTCTTTAAGTCAAAGGATATTCTTGAAGAGTTACTAATCAGTGAAGGTGTAGAGTATGTGAAAATTGGAGATGGAAAGGCCGGTATAGTTAATAAGCTTATTAACTCAGTGGAGTTAATGCTTACTTTTGCCAAAGTGATTCGTACTTTCAAACCTGATGTGATATTCAGTAAAGCTTCACCTTATTCTTCATTTTTGTCTTCATTCTTCAGTTATAAAACAGTAATAACACCGGATTCCGAAGTTGTAGCATTGACAAATAAGTTTGTTTCAAAGTTATCGGACGTTATTATAACTCAGCACTGCTATGAACTGGATTTTGGAAAGAAACACGTGAAGCTGGATACTTTTTTTGAAAGCTGTTATCTGCATCCGAATTACTTTAAGCCGAATCCTGAAATACTTTTAAAGCATGGAATTAATCCTGATCAAAAGATAATTCTTTTGAGATTTATAGGCTGGGGAGCCAATCATGATATAGGAAAAAGCGGATTATCAGACAATGAAAAAGTTGATCTGGTAAAAAAACTGGCGTCGTATGGTCGGGTAATTATATCCTCAGAAAAAAAGCTGCCGGCGGAATTGGAAGGGAATAAATTCAATGCGCCACCAAATGTAATCCACCAGCTTATGCATCATTCGTCGCTTTATATGGGCGATTCCCAATCTATGGCTACTGAAGCCGCTCTATTGGGTACACCTGCAATTCGCTGCAATTCCTTTGTGGGTCCTGATGATATGAGTAATTTTGTATTTCTTGAAAATCAATTAAATCTTCTACATAACTTTACTGATATAAATGAGGCAGTGGATAAAGCTGTTGAATTGTTGGAGGACAACGACTCTGAATTATCATGGCAAAAGAAAAAAGATTCTTATTTCAAATCAGTCCAAGATCCCAATGAGCAGTTATTTAATTATATCAACCAAATTTAATGGCAAATAACCAACGGACATTTACTTCTGTAGTCAAAGGTATCTGGATTCGGATATTAACACTTATCATTCCATTTACCTTTCCGGCACATATAACTACTATGCTGCACAGAATGCGAGGTGTTAAAATTGGCAAAGGTTCTAAAATTAACAGAACAGTTCAAATAGACGATTCTAACCCGGACCTTATTGAAATTGGTAAAGAGGTGTGGGTAACCGGAGGGGTTATGATACTGTGCCATCAGCGCGATTTAGATTTTTATGAAATAGATAAGCCTGTTATGGAGTGCCCGTTAAAAGTGTCAGGTGTTAAAATTAAAGATGGTGCACACATCGGAATTGGTGCGATAATTATGCCCGGAGTAACAATAGGAAAAGGCGCAGTGATTGGGGCAGGGGCAGTCGTTACAAAAGACATACCGGATTATTCAGTTGCGGTTGGAATGCCAGCGAAAGTAATCAAAACGTTTGAGAAGTGAATAGAGATTTTACAGTAAAAATATATAAGAATCTGCTTGCCAGCTTCATTTCCGCAGGCTACAGCTTTCAAACCTACCGTGATTTCACAACACAGCCCAAAGAAAAAACCATTATTCTCCGCCACGATGTAGATGCCCGAAAAAATCACTCTCTTCAGTTTGCAAAGATACAGCATGAAATGGGCATAGTGGGAACGTACTATTTTCGGATGGTGCCGCAGTCGTTCGATGAAGGGGTCATCCGGGAGATCGCCTCCATGGGCCACGAGATCGGCTACCACTACGAAGATATGGACTTCGCCAAAGGAGATGTGGACAAAGCGTATGAGATGGCCAAAAAACACCTGGCACAGCTCCGCGAAGTGGCTGAGGTCAAAACGATCTGCATGCACGGCAGTCCGCGTTCACCTTATGACAACAAAGAGGTTTGGAAAAAATACGACTACCGCGAACTGGGAATCATAGCAGAGCCTTATTTCGACCTCGACTTTTCGAAGGTGCTCTATTTGACGGATACCGGGAGACGGTGGGATGGGGAGAAGGTGAGTATAAGAGATAAAGCGCCCGGTGAGGAAATTCCAAATGACAAGCAACAAATTTCAAACTCCTCGGATGAAGGTTTAGGAATGGTGGGCGCTAAAAACAGGAGTTCTCGACAAGCTCGAACTGACGATTCTGTCTCATCGGTTCAACAATTCAACAGTTCCACAGTTCA
>LFIK01003044.1_pt1 | contig 13608 bp, 11 predicted proteins | sample 643401 | NCBI WGS metagenome assembly LFIK01 (sample SAMN03777447, study PRJNA286221) | soda lake metagenome | biome: soda lake; feature: Kulunda steppe; material: water; isolation source: sample T5-Br brine of Lake Tanatar-5 | place: Russia: Kulunda steppe | collected 2010-07 | reverse complement strand
GGGAGATAAGGGAAGGATGAGTTTATCAGAGACTTCGCAGTCCCATCAAAGGCAATTTGTTGTCTGCTTGGTGTACACTGTTGCTGTCCGCAATCAGTTTGACTCACTGATTCTGCTGAAACACCGTGTTTGCACAGCTATGCCATGCTATGGCCATGCCACGATTTTGATTTGGTTGCAGCAGTCTCAGCGTGACACATAAGGTAATCTTGATCGTTTCTTTGCTGTTGCACAGCCTGCATTACTTCTATCAATTTTGTGGCCCCTTTTCCTTAATTGATGTATGGAGTGTTTGAACTGCCTTTAGGTTTTTACAAATACCTTGCTGAAAAATTGGAGCTTTTGGTTCTACCAGGTTAAGGCACAGTTGCGTCTGCCAGGACAGTGTGGTCACCAAATAACAGCCTACTCAGTTGGCTTTGGTACCAGAAGATGTTGCCTTGTTTTGTGTCATCTTGTTCAGCAGCATGCACATGGTTCTATCCATACTATTTTTAACGCTTCAATTTTGCTTTGGTATCCATTAACCAGACCTGCATGGAGCTGCAAGCCAATCCACACAGCTGTAGTAAATTATGTAGTGAACATATTTCACTTTTCCCCAAGTGGTCTGAATTCCTTATGGGTATGCTTCATACATGTACACTGCACAAGTGCCCTTAAATTTGCTCTTTTCAGCTCACATTGTTATTCATTCCTCAAAGGTGAAGCAGGTACAGTGTATCAGTACATGTGCACTTACTTGTGTCTAGAGGTCAGCTGACTGCACTATGATTAAGAGAATGCCAAAGAAAAAATGCCTTTGAAAATGCCTTTGAAGTGCCTTCACTGGGCTCTAGGGAAGACACAGGAAGGACAGAAGTATAGTCAAAGTGGACCCAGTGTAACTTAGACAAACACAATTTGCATGCAACACAATGGATAGAAATGGGAAAAAGATCATAAGAAGTTATCAACCGGCTTAGTGAGAAGGGTGGGTGTGGGCAGAAGGGTGGCACTAAAAGTGTCCTTCTTTTTTAACTCCTCAAGCTTTCACACCGTAAATTTTTGTATGATGCAAAGCCAATCAATACAGTATTTAAGAGACTTAGATCTCTTGGTTCATTGTGGGAGCAGAGGGAAATGGTCTTGTGACCCTGGTGGTTTTAGGTCAAAATTTCGAGCCAGAGCTTGCACCACCTTCCAATTGAATTGAGAAATAAGGGTAGCTCTCTAGTGCATCTTTCAGGACAAACTTTGGTGCGGGACTTGCAAATTCAAGTTGAAAAGATATGTGCACGCGCTAAGTGAGAAGATTTGGCTTGGAGAGGGGTGAGCCGTTCGTGGGGATGACCTTTGACATGGTTTTAGATTTAATTACTGCCACATATTCCAGTTGTCAAGACCACCAAATTCATATGAATTGCAACAAAAAACAGTAAACATGAAATGACAAAAGTAGGACGTCCCCACCATTGGAGCCCCCCAAATGTGGCCAATTTGCTTTGCCGCCCACACACTCGCCACATTGCCAGCCCCAACCATGCATAACAAGTGCATGTGTTATAAATAGTCAGGCTGTAAGAAAAATGTGAGGTGGGGGCGTGGCGTTCATGCCATTGACCATTCTAACACCATTTTGCACCATTTTGGCAGGAAAATGGCACTTTCCCAAACTTGCTCCAATCCTGCCGCTTTCCAGGACTTAAGCTGCACTTGCATGACGATTTGATGCTGCAAGTTTGGATTTGGGGAAGGGGGTCGGGAAGATGTGTTCCGTGGGTGACCCTGCCGCGACCGGATATGAATGCACAGGTAATGCAATACCTCCGCAACCCATGCATGCTTGAAGCCCCAGACCAAACCTGGGGGTTGCGGCCAAGAATAAAAAATCAGAAATTTTTTTAATGAAGCCGATCGAGGGTGAGGGTGGGAAGTGGTCGGCTAAAATGCTGCGTAATATCTGCCTCTCCTGAGCGCGCTGCTCAGCGGCAGAGCTTCCCACGCCCAAATCAACACATGATATGCGCCCCATTTTGAACATGCAGGCATGCCAAGGTCGGAGTTTGGGGCTGTGTGCGGGAAATGGTGTGCGCTGTTTCACCGTTACATAATGTTTTCCATGATTTCCTTCCACCCACCGCATTAATTCTAAACAAAAGGGCATCATTGGGTCGTCCCCACCACTGGGTCACCCCTTTCTTAGGCAAACGTGGCCAAATAGACCTCTCAAGGCATAACTTTGTATCCACCTCACCGTTTCCTGATCTGAGCACACCATTAGATAGCTTATATTTTTTCTGTTCTCATGGTGGTCTTGGGGTCGAAATTGGTGCGGCAAGTGGAAGGCAATTTCGGAAAAATGGTATGTTACGTTGGAAGAGTGCGCGCTGTTTCCCACTCCCAGCCCCAAACTCCGAGCTTGAGATGCCTGCAGGTGTGTAAAGTTGGCCCGCACATCCTGTGTTGATTTGGGCGCGGGAAGCTCTCCCGTTGAGCTGTGCACTCAAAAAAGGCAGATGTTACGCAACGTTTTGGCCCGCCGCTTCCCACCCACACCCTCGATCGGCTCCATTTTAAATTTCCTAGATTTGATTTGATTGCTCGCAACCCTCAGACTTGGTCTGGCTTGAAAGCATGTATGTGTTGCGGAGATATCGCATTTCCTGTGTTTGGACCCTTATCTGGTCGTGACAGGGTCACCCACGGAATACACCTTCCCGACCGCCTCCCCCTAATCCAACTTCGCAGCATCGAACCATCATGCAATTGCAGCTGAAGTTTTGGAAAGCGGCAGAATTGGAGCAAGCTTGGGGATGCACCGTTTGCCTGCCAAAAGGGTGCAAAACGTTACCAGAATGGCCAAAGGCGCACACACCGCGCCCCCACCTCGCATTTTCTCACATAGACTGACTCTTTATGACATATGTACATGTTGTGCATGGTTGGGTCTGGAAATGGGGCCAGCAAGTGGGCAGAAATGCTAATTGGCCATGTTTTGGGGGGTCCATTGGTGGGGATGACCTTTGGAACCAGAAAAATCTTTCAAATGGTGTGCTCAGGTTGGGAAACGGTGGGGTGGCTAGGAAATTGTGCCTTGAGGAACGTATTTGGCCACCTTTGCCTAAGAAAGGGTGACCCAGTGGTAGGGACGACCAGTCATCATGACTCAAATTGGGCCTGCTGCACATCATTCGAGCAATTCAACCAGAAAGGAAGTCTGCACACGCGCCTATGCCACCAGGATCATTCATATGCTGTCGTGCCTAAATAATTGCACTCATAAGGAAGTATGCCCGTCCTCCATTCATATGATATCCAAAAAGCAGGGTTGCACGCTACGGCTACGCTACAGTCTACAAGACAGTAGCCAATGGCAAAGTTACCAACTTCAACTTAATCCCTTTTCTTCGGCCAAAATCAATGCAAAAGTATCAGCCCCTAATCTAGCTCGGGATAAAGCATACATCTATGCTTAAAAAATGATTTTATCTATATAGAACGTAGTGCCTTGGTCCTTACGCACTTTGAACACTTTTCATTGAAAGCTCACCTGTCTGAATACATATATGTATGAAATGCAATGACAAACAGATAAAAAGCATAAAAAAGCATAAAAAGCATAAAAAAGTATATAATCAACCTTGAGTATGTAGGAATTTAATATGAAAGTCTGAGTCAGACGGCAAAATTGCGGGTCCTGTCATTCTCCGGCTGCTGCAGCTACACACATGCAGCATTTTCAATAGACACAAGTTCACCTGTGTATGATGCTCCATAGCTGTAGACTTGGAACAGTTGCATTGTAGGACAGAGGCAGACACTGATCAGTGAACACTGATCATGAATCTTCACTAAGCAGCGCCTTTCGCCAGCTTATAAGCTAATTAGTTAACTAACGACGTTGTGCGGGCAGCTTGCTGTACTTTCTTTCCACTGAGATGTTCATGAACATGGTTGAACTCCCTGCTCCTGACTTAAATGCTGTATGAACTTCAAAGCCCATGGGCCTCAAAGGTCCCAGAGGCCCTGACCTTTAAGCTCCAATTGCTTTAAATTTGAAATTTTGATGGTCTCCCAAAGCGGAATTTCAAAACAGTGAAATTGGGAAAAACTTTCAGAGTTTGTGTTCACGACGCACGACAGATAACTCAAAATTCATTGAAAGTTTAAATTGAGTATAAATTGAGTTGATGTGTTTTCAAATGTACGAAATATGATGATTGTACTTGTCGAGGTCAAGTTTGCAAAATTCTTTCGAGAACTCACCACCTCCTCCTCACAACGAGCTAAACTCCATGCTCCTCGTGGGTATTTGTATGCAAGACTGGATAATTGTGCATCTGTTGAGCAGTTAGCAACATGGGACTGGAGATCATACCTCCCGAGGCGCAAGATGTTGGCCTAGGCGCATGTGCAAGGCAATCAGGAGCAGAGACCTTAACAGTTATCACTTCATGTCATGAATCTGGTGCACGCAGGCAAGGTGTAATATGCTCTGTGCAAGCAGGCTATGTCCTTCTGTGAGTCATGCTGCTTATATATTTCCAGCCCAGCTGCATGCGCCTTGTTGCCTGAAAAGGATTCAAGTCCATTCTCAGAGCCCACAAGAGTTTCCCAAAAGGCTCCTTGGCATTATCTGGGCAGGAGTTGCAAGTAAGTGGCTTCCAAGTGCAGCTTGCTTAAATACACATGAGGCAGAGCTGATATGCCTGATCAGGCTTATAAAATGGTGAGCAATTGTACTTCCATCGGCACAGTAATCCAATCACGCTTGACAAAAATTGGTTAAATGAAATTGTTTTCCTGCTTGGCTTATCCACAGGCCGGCACTCGAAGAAATTGGAGCTTCCCCTCATCAAGTATCTTGAGGTAAATTCCAGGCTAGAGCTGCACACCTCAAATACCTTAAAATATGCCTTATACGGTTGTGTTTAATTTCCCAAGTTGCCTATCTGTGCAGGAGCTTATGCAGCGAGAGATTGACCATCAACATCACAGATGGTGCGTCAATGGTGACATTTGAGCAAAGATTTACTCGCTCGATGTAAACCGCCTTGTAAGGCATTGCCTCAAGTTGCCTCACCTATTCCTGACTGTGCACAACTCAAAGGAGCCAGGTGCAACCTCTTGCAAGGTGCAAAGAGAACAAAAATGTCAGAAAATACCCTGTAATGTTTGACCTTGTTGCTTGTCCAGTATTGCCTATCTGCATGTATTGATATCCCATCTGAATGCAGTTGGCTTTAGTTGTAGCATGGAGAAACACTTGTTATTTACTTTGTATAATAGCCAATAAGTAACTCCATGCTTATGCCCAATCTGCACAGAATATATGGTGTTTGCAGGACAAGAAACATGAAGAACGGCCTTGGAAGGACATATGGTGAGAAATTTAAGGAGATTGGCTTAGGCAAGAAATGGTTGCCCTTTCCCTCTTGAAAATAAACCTTTCATCCTGAGTAGCAAGCTTTGATTGGTCCCATTCTGTAAATCAAGGTATCAAAATGGCATCGCGTGACAGGAATGTTCCTTTGGGGTAGCAAAGGTTGCTGTGATGTGTGCGTGCATGTGTGTGTGTATGTGTCAAGTCTAAATTGTGCGGGTACGTTGGGGGGTAGGTATGGCCATTCAAGACAATTACAACTTATACTTTATAAGTATTGTGCAGCATAATTCAGCAGCTAAATCGTTGAATTGATCACTTAATTGATGTTCAGCACCAGGGGGCATAACTATTGTGTGGTACTCGGGGCTCATTCTTGGGCAGGTCGGGCGATGTATCCCAGGATGTTGGGCACATCTTTGGAAAGCCCTACAAACCATGCTACTCTGCATCCTAGGACATTCAAAAAAGTCCGCCTTATGTGGATTCATGTGAAGACTGGCAATGAATACAATCGTGGAACACACAGAGCACCAAATTGTGTCACTTTCTTATTCTTGCAGAGGGGGGTGGCTGAGGCCCAGAATGGGTATGGTTTTGGCATTCTCCCAGGGCATGGTCTCTGTGAAGGGTGCCTTTTCAGCTTAGTGTTGGATGGTAGCCCTGCTTGCAATCTGTCCACAGCACCTGAGCTTGAAAGGTCCCCGTAATGGAGATCGTGCCTAATGGACAGAGGCATGAACCCTACTTTTCACAGCCAAATATCCACACCAGATCACTCTCTGCACCAAATTTCATGATTTTTTGGTGTTATGGTGCTCATGTGATAAAACACATCACTGCAGAATAATTGGAGTGACAAGACCCAGCGGTTGGTGAGATGTGAAATGGGTGCCAAAATGGGTCAAAAAACCTTTAAACCTGGGTTGCAACATCCAATATCAATGAGCAACATAAAAGAAGTATACTGGTGGGGTTCTGGGGGTAAAAGGAGCTCTGATCGCTCGTGGCGAGGGCGAACATGCGCCATCATGCCAAAATAGGCCGATAACAGACGCTCAGCACCCACCCAGGCCACAAGGGTCGTCTTTTTCACCCCAAATTTTACCAGCAGCCTATTTATTGATATTATTACAGTTTGCATCAAATAAGGAGCATGCCCGGACTTTCCCTCAGTCATCCCCCTCTGTTATTCTTGCAAGCTTTGTAATCGGTATTAACAATGTGAACAGCAAACTGGAACACTGGAAAAAATAATGGGAAACAAGGTACGGTAGTTGGAGACATGTGTTTTTGTCACTTGCCTCAGACGAAATTAGGACTTCTGGCATAACAAAGCGTCCCAGAACAGGATTTTTCTCTTTCAAGTTCAGTAAGGGGTAAATAGAGGTACAAAATGGTTTATTTCTTGTTGCAAAATGGCCCAAAATAAATAGCACCATTTTTGGCCCTTTATGGCTCCTTGAGCCTTGCTTGCATGCAACAAACACAGCTCTCACAAAATTCTAGCCTCACCTCTTACCTAGGGTCCTTCTTGCCACACTTGCTTCTCAACTTGAAGGTTGCATTCAAGTCCGCAAAAATGCTTTTAAAAAGCGCAACCGCTGGGCCCTGGAAACGTTTGGCGTACAGGGCCCCCCCAAAATAGCCTCATTACTACAAGTCATAGGGGTCGTCATTGCAATTAGAAATGGGGGTAATGAGTCATTAGACCCTTCTGGTCCAGCACCTAGATTTAATATCGATCAACAAGCACATTGATGGTGCCTTAAAGTCAAGTGAGAGGGTCTCTCTAATTCTTGGGGATAGTGTCCCATCCTTGTCCCAACTAGACTGAGTTGAATGCAGATAATCCAACCAGGTCTCTAGGGGCTTCTGTACATGCTGTTACAGCTCCAGCAATGATACGCATCCCAGTCTATTGGCAAGTGCAATGTCCAAGATGGAGCATTCTCTTTTGCAAGTTAAGCCAGCATAAATTTGCCTTTGAATAAACATCAACGGATATCTAGTCAGTTATATCACCTATCACTGAGCCTTCAACTTATTAAAGGAGATTCAAACTATTTCAATAGCCTGTGAAGCGTTATACATTAGCGCACAGCATTCCTTGCTGTTGTCAGGAAATGCATAGATGCAGCTTGAATCTCACCTGGAATGAATTATTGTTAACAAGTTCAGCAAATCAGTGAGTCTTGGCACATCTGCTTTACAAAAAGTTGATTTGAACCTGTGCTGTCATGTATTTCAGGCTATGACCTTAGCACTTTAGCTAAGCCGTTGGCACCTTTGATGGAGCAAGACCATATCAAGCTGAGAGCCTTTGCCGACAGTTCTGACAGGCTCATCAGCCATACTGTAGGTGAGGCAAAATTGCAGGATACTTCAAGCATTGTCCTCATCCTCTTGATGCCATGCCTTCATAGCTGAATCTAAAATTTGAGGGTAAGCTTGAAGCATGAGGTTCAAGGGAAGGAGGGGCTTGGTCATCAATCATCAATGGTATAGCGTAGGGAAGGCATGCACCTGCAGGGCATATGTACTTGCAATTGCAGCATGGGACACAGCAGCTTTGCAAGCAGGCAGAAAAGGAGCATGTGATAGGGTGGCAGGCAGGTAGTCCTTGTTCTGTCCTGGCGATGCTAAACTATTGAGGTAGAATGTGGTCCTAGGAGCCGGAGGTTGAGTGATTTATGCAATTTTGCTCCAGTATTGCAATTTTGCATCAGAAGTGCATCAAGTCTTTGAAAAAGGAAATATTGTGCATTGCCTTTATGTATCTAAATCAGCTTCAACCCCCTCAGTACTTCCAGCTGCTATGTTGCTGCAATCTCTGAACAATCTCTTAAACATGCATTACAGTTTTATATCTTGTCTAGCAAGATTGCTTGATGCATCTGAGGTTGATTAAGATAAATCTGCTTAATTTTGTTTTATCTAGGTGATATTGTTTTATAGATAGAACAGTGCTCATAAATCAGGCAGGTTACAATTTCTGACCAGTGCTGCTCAATGGCAAGAAGGCAGGTAACAGATGTGTTCATGCCTGTCTGATCCATCAGTGTAAGACTTGTATTTTTATTCCACAATCAACTGCATGTGCGGCATGCAGTGACAAGAGAGCAAATTTCTATTGACCTTGAGGAGACATTCGCAAGCTCTGGTGTCCACTTTGCAATTTCTGGCTTAAGGTAATATTTGCAGAAGAGCCCTTATTTCTAAATTGCATTTCACTTGCAATGAAAGATACATATGCCTTGCATCACGTTGCTCTTACAAGGAGGCAAACATGTGCAAGCAGGCTTGCTAATGCTTGGTATGTGATAGCAGCAAACCATGCACGACACAACTTTCAAATATATTCCTGGTTTACAGATCAAAGCATGATGGAAGCACACCGATTTTCACAGAAGACAACCGAGAGAATAACATACTTTTAACTAGAAGACATGAAGATGATGACCTTGCGCATCAAAAAGAGCCAGAGCAGCCCCCTGCCTCGTTGCCTCAGGTTCGGCTCCTCGGGTAACACAAAAATTTCGCACAAATACTGATGTTGCGCAGGCCATGGAATCTTGAACAATTTCCTTAAGCACGAGAAAGCCATGGATCTGATGATGCCCTCGCAATGCCACAGAATGTGTTTCGGCATATGCTAAATTTATTGTTCATCCAATGTTGCTCTTTCCTCCATTGATTATATACAGCAAGCCACCAAATCAGTGTATCAGCTGAAGTGAGGATTGAAATATGTGCAAAGCTTTACCACCAGTACACCAGGAAAGCACAATAGTGGTGCTAAAGTGGTAGAATTGCATGCACATAAAGGCATGCTTTTCATCCCTGATGTGTAAGGTTGCTGAAATTATGATATGTTACATATACTATGTATGCAGCATATTTGCAAATTTATGGGATTTCTTGCCATGCCACTTTGTACGGCTTTCAGCAACACGTCTGATGTGCAAGAAAATGCTTTCAATCAGAAACTTTCAACATGTCCCAGAACCTAATAAGAGGCTGCCCAAAGTATACCTGCACCATGCTTAAATTATGATATGCTGGGTTTGTGGCCAACGGAAACTCATTGACCCAGAAGCCAATTGGCTTGTGGTTAGTTGTGGTGTCTCCCTTTCCCTCATTGATGCAGGGTGTGTTCAACCACCTGCACAGATTTCTTTTATTTGTTGTGTGTTGCATGCTACAAAGCCAAAAAAAGAGGCCCAATGTGCATCAAGGGCCCCAAGGGACATCTCTTGCTCCCCAGACTTAATCACATGCTTTATGATGTGCGCGCCGACATGTCTATAAAAGGAAATTGACCAACCAATATAGGGGAAAGCCTTCTTGGGAATCTCTTGTAATGTAAATGGATGCAAGCTGGTGGCTTTGAACTTAAGATTGATGTGGCTCTTGACCATGCAGGCCGACTCTGAGAGTTTGATTGTGACATATGAACCTGCCAGCCCTCCCGATGCTGATGGTGATGTCCAAGGCTTCTACAAACGTACCTGGCGTGATGGAAAATGTATTGAGACTGTGTACGAATATTCACATATGCTTTATCATTCGGGGCCGGCGAACCGCTTGCCTGCGGCTGGAGCCGCCTTGACCGTCAAGGGAGGGGCCGCGCGCCGGCGCGCTATTGAGGCAGCAGCGCTCAGCGGGCGGGTGATAGCAGTGAAAGGTAAACGGGGGAATCAAACAGGCTTGCCAGGCCAGCCTACTTGGGTCCTTTAGCGGGGTTGAAGGCGTTTGAGGCGGTCTTTGGAGATGGCAACAAGGGATTGTACAGCTACGCGGAGGTCAAGAGGAGGTTGCTACCTGAGGGCACAGAGGTTGATTGACAAGTGCGTGGAAAGCTTGTTGTGAACTACGGCTTAGAACAGGAGTCTGTTATGCGTGATGCATGAGCACCTAAAATTAAAGGTAGCATTTTCTCTGGCGAATGATGGATTGTTGGCCCAAGTTGATGTTAGCATGGCCATCTGGTTATTGTCTTCTTGCTAGCCCCTGCCCCTGCTCAAAGACAAGAGGGGATGTTATGGCCATGCTGCGAGCCTGGTTCCAAAGGATGCAGTTGCACTTCTTGGCTGAAGGCCTGAATCTTGTAACCCTTGTAACCCAAAGGATGCAGCAGTCTCTCAGCGTGACACAACAATTACTAACTACTAGTACTACTAGTAGTTTGGGAATTTCCTTTAAGGCATTCACTGGGTTGCCATCGCATTTGCTCTACTTCTCCTCATACTGTGAAACTTCTTATAGCCAGCCCCAATTTCTCATCTGATTGTGCTTTGCTTCACCAATGCCAGCATAGTCGCGTCAATGAAGTGTTGCACAAGTTGGTGCAAGTTCTTTTTCACTGTCAAGACTTGTTTGTGTCACACGGTACGCTTTCAGGAAGAAGTATTTGTTCCTTTCTTTCCCTTTTTCCCAGTCATTTTCTGTGGAGGCCCCTCATATTGTGCATGCCTTGCCTAGTCAGACTGTCTTTGATTTCCTTTCTCAACACACCATGCTGTTTCATCTCGGACATAAGTAATGTTATAGTATGGACTATTTTTTGGCTAGCAAAGACCAGCAACAAAACAATCAGCCTAACGACCAGGCTGGTACTACCAGTGGTAGTTAACCCTAATTAGGTAGTACTTTTGCAACAAGTTGGTCACGAGCCAGTAATGTAGCGGCTTGTACTTCATGTATTCTCAATCTATATGCTTGTTGAACCAAATGACCAGCAGCGTATTAGAAGGACATGTTGAGTTGCATCTTAGGTTGATGACAAATGGGGGCAGCTGGGTTGTCCGCCATTTGCCTGGTAAATCATGTGGGCATCCTTCCTCCAGCTCCTGTCTCCAGATCACCAGCAGCACTACTAGCAGCATGTACTCCTGACTCCTGATTGAATTGACGAGCATGTGTTGTGCATGCAAATTGGCCGTGCACTGCACGCATTTCAAAGCGTGGTTCCTAGTTTTGAAGTTTTCTCTGTGGAGCGATGGTGTAACGATTTGTTACGCTGGTCTATAATGAAACAGAGCAAGGCATGTAGGGAGTGAACTGCCTTGCTGAAAAAAGGGGAGTTGTCGGGACTACCAGGTAAAGGCACACCAGGTGGCAAGAAAAACACAGCCTGCCACACACGTCTCACGTGCCGTGCATCTCTAGGAGCGCTGCCACAGAATGCAGAAGCCATAAATGGGAGCGTCTCACACAAATCACATGGGCAGGGACACCACAAAATGTGCGGTGCGACAGTCTAATGCAAACAGACAGTAGTGCTCTCTGTCTGAGGCGACCGCCCGTGCGCACCACCCTTGTCTGTAGTAAGTCATGCGGGCCAGAAACGACAAGCACGCCATTTTACAGGTCCCGTGTGCAGGCACAGGGTTCTTGCGCCTCAGTCTCTTAACCGCCTCACGAACGCAGCTGGGGAAAGCCCCACGCCCTCTACCCCCCTCCCCATCAGCTCCTGCTCGTACTCACACCATGCCTCCCCAATCTCGCCCAGCAGGTCCCCTGGCCCGACATGCCCTGCACCCTCCGCCCCCTCTCGCTGCCATCTGGCAGCCCCATCAGCCGCAATGCCAGGCCCCTGGCTGCTCTCAGCACTGCGCCCCCCTGTCGCGCCCGCGCCTGCGCCCGCGCCACCCCAGCCGTGCCGGCCGCTGCCGCTGTCCAGCACAACGATCAGGTCCTTGCCTGCCTCGCCCGTCACTTCTGTGGCCGGCTTGTGCAGCGCCTCCATCAGGCGCGCCACCACGCTGAGGTCACGCACGCTCTGCCGCTGCTGGCCCTGCACGCCGCCATCTCCCAAGCCCTCTTCCCGCTCCGGCTGCAGCCCCGCGCCACGGCCCAGGGCCAGGCCCACCCCACCAATGGCACCCCAGCTGATGCCTGAAGCTGTGACGCCACTCGCACCCACCCCCAGGCTGTTTCTGCCACCACCGCTGTTGCTGCTCGGGCCGCTGCCGGGGGCGCGACTGCCCAGGGGGCGGCCAAACACGCTGCCGCGTGCGCGCCGCGCAGGTACACGCGATGGGGAGAGGGAGGCGCTGCCTGCACGGTAGGCAGGTATGCGCTGGCATGAGCGTAGGGCATGGGCTGGGCAGGGCCAGGCCCAGGGAGGGCCGAGTGTGCGGTGTGCGGGCTCCAGACAGGGGCCATACCAGCAGGCGCGAGCATGCTATGATAGCGCGCTGTGTGAGCGTGTCACGAAAAGGGGACCTGCAGGCCATGCAAGTGCACTCTGCAAGCGGGGTCAAGGGGACCCATGAGCACTAACAGTACACAGAGGGTGCTGGCGAGCGCACACAGGCAGCATGCGCGCGAGCCCTTCCTGCAGCCGCACTGCAGCAAGGATTTCCGCCGCCCACCAACGCTCGCTCCCACCTGGGGCTGCAGGGCTGTCGGAGGCGCGACCGGCGGCAGGCGCCAGCGTGGGCGGGGGACGTGCCCAAGCTCCTGGCCACTCCTCCAACAGCAGCTGCACCTGCGCGAGCAAGGTGCAGCAGGCGCCAAGAAGGAAAGCCAATCAATGAGCCGGCCGGGATACAATCCTGGCATGTGTGACCAAACTGATGCCTAGCTGAGTGAGGCCTGAGCTCCCTAAGTGGTGGTCAGGTGAAAAAGAAGCCCGGTGTTTGTAGTGGCGCCTGGCCACCGTTCCAACAGGAGCTGCACCTGTGCAAGCACAGCGCGCCCAGCGCAAGTGGGGGCACACCTCCGTAGCTGCTGGTGGTGCAGGAAGGCATGGCTTCCACAAGCTGGCCTTGGCGGGGTGCGCGCATAGTGCACTCCACGCGCTGCTGCTGCAACGCAACCTTTTGGTACACAAGCAGTAGGCTGAGAGGGATAAGCAGGCAGAGCGAAAGATGCTGTGCACCTCCAAAGCTGCTGGGGGGGATGGGAGGCCATGATGGGAGGCCATGCATGCAACAGCGGGCAGGGGAGAAAGGCCTGGCGGAGTTGCTTGCTTGGTTGGCTGTGTGTGTACGTGTGCGTGTGCGCGCGTGTGCATGTGTGCGCGCGCGCGTGCCTGGTGGCCATGCTGGACAGGGGTGCGTGGCAGCCCAGGTTGGGGTTCGTGCAGCTGTAGGCATGCCAGTCATGCAGCGGTAGGGGGCATGCAGCGGTAGGGTTGCCAGTCATGCAGCGGTAGGGGGCATGCAGCGGTAGGGGGCATGCAACGGTAGCGATGCTGGGCATGCAGCGGTAGGGGGCAAGCAGCGGTAGCGATG
>LFIK01003043.1_pt1 | contig 13609 bp, 15 predicted proteins | sample 643401 | NCBI WGS metagenome assembly LFIK01 (sample SAMN03777447, study PRJNA286221) | soda lake metagenome | biome: soda lake; feature: Kulunda steppe; material: water; isolation source: sample T5-Br brine of Lake Tanatar-5 | place: Russia: Kulunda steppe | collected 2010-07 | reverse complement strand
CTTGACCACCTGAATCGATGCGTACTGCGTGTCCTGCTCGGCGACGATTTCACCAGCATGCAGACCGCTAACGGTCAGCATGACGGTCAGCCCGATGGCGCTCAGGTGTCTGCTTCGGATCATCCGGTGGTTCTCCCTTGCTCTCTGGTGCCTGTCCATATGGAAACACTGATCCATTCAGACGTCTTCGTCCGAGGCCGGTTCTTGTCATCTGGCGAGGCGTGGTGTCGATACTCTGATAAATGACCATAGATCCGCTGGCCGGGAAAGGGGCGGGCGGGCATGAACCCTCTTTATCCGGGTTGCCGGTCCGCTCGGCGTTCCGGGGCGGATACGAAAAAGGCCGCCCCCGGGCACCGGGGACGGCCTTGTTACCTGACGACTGGATCTTTTCGTCCCAGGCGGATCAGGCCAGATCGAAGCGATCCGCGTTCATCACCCTGGTCCACGCCGCCACGAAGTCCTTGACGAACTTCTGCTGGGCGTCGTCCTGGGCGTAGGCCTCGGCCACAGCGCGGAGCTGGGAGTTGGAGCCAAATACCAGGTCGACCCGGCTGCCGGTCCACTTCACCTGACCGGACTCGCGGTCACGGCCTTCGAACACGTCCGCATCCGCGTCAGTCGGCTGCCAGGCGGTATCCATATCAACAAGGTTGACAAAGAAGTCGTTGCTCAGTGTGCCGACCCTGTCGGTGAAGACGCCATGGGCGGAGTCACCATGGTTGGCACCAAGCACCCGCAGACCACCGACCAGTACCGTCATCTCCGGCGCGCTCAGACCAAGCAGCTGAGCGCGATCGATCAGCATTTCCTCATCTGCGACCGTGAATTTGGTCCGGCGATAGTTGCGGAAGCCATCAGCCTCGGGCATCAGCGGTTCGAACGACTCGGCATCGGTCTGCTCCTGGGTCGCATCGGTGCGACCCGGAGTGAACGGCACCTCGTTGGCATGGCCAGCATCCTTCGCGGCCTTCTCCACTGCAGCGCTGCCGCCGAGCACGATCAGGTCGGCCAGCGACACCTTCTTGTTGCCGGACTGAGCGCCGTTGAAGTCCGCCTGGATCCCTTCCAGCGTTTGCAGGGTCTTGGCCAGCAGCCAGGGCTCGTTGGCTTCCCAGTCCTTCTGCGGAGCGAGACGGATACGCGCACCATTGGCGCCGCCACGCTTGTCGGAATTGCGGAAGGTGGAAGCAGAGGCCCAGGCCGTCTGGACCAGTTCGGCTACCGACAGGCCGGAGCTCAGGATCTTCTCCTTCAGGGCCTTGATATCGGCATCGTTGACCAGCTCATGGTCCACGGCCGGCACCGGATCCTGCCAGATCAGGTCTTCCTGGGGCACGTCCGGGCCCAGATAGCGGACCTTGGGACCCATGTCGCGGTGGGTCAGCTTGAACCAGGCGCGGGCAAATGCGTCGGCGAACTCTTCCGGGTTCTTGTGGAAGTGCTCCAGGATCTTGCGGTATTCCGGATCCTCGCGCATGGCCATGTCGGCGGTGGTCATCGTAATGCTCACCTTGCGTGCCGCATCCTCGGCGTCCGGCGCGTGATCCGCATCCTTCAGGTCTTTCGGGAACCACTGCCAGCCGCCGCCGGAACCCTTGCCCAGCTCCCACTCATAGCCCAGCAGGACGTCGAAGTAGCCCATATCCCACTGGGTCGGATTCGGGGTCCAGGCGCCTTCGAGACCACTGGTGATGGTATCGCGACCCACGCCCTTACCGTAGCTGTTGCGCCAGCCGAAGCCCATTTCTTCGAGCGGTGCGGCTTCCGGCTCCGGACCGAGATGGGAGTCGTCGGAGGCCCCGTGCATCTTGCCGAAGGTGTGACCACCCGCGGTCAGAGCCACGGTTTCGTAGTCGTTCATCGCCATACGGGCGAAGGTTTCACGGATATCGTGGGCCGATGCCTGCGGATCCGGGTTGCCATCCGGGCCCTCCGGGTTGACGTAAATCAAACCCATCTGCACGGCGGCCAGCGGATGTTCCAGGTAGCGATCGCCGGAGTAACGGCTGTTCGCCTTGTCGCTGGTGGCCAGCCACTCATCTTCGGCACCCCAGTAGATATCTTCTTCCGGAGCCCAGATGTCCTCGCGACCACCGCCAAAGCCAAAGGTCTTGAAGCCCATGCTATCCAGGGCGACGTTGCCGGCCAGGATGTAGAGATCCGCCCAGGACAGCTTGTTGCCGTACTTCTGCTTGACGGGCCACAACAGGCGGCGAGCCTTGTCCAGGTTGCCATTATCCGGCCAGCTGTTGATCGGGGCAAAACGCTGGTTACCGGTGGAGGCGCCACCACGGCCGTCGGCCGTGCGGTAGGTGCCGGCAGCGTGCCAGGCCATGCGAATCATGAACGGTCCGTAGTGACCGTAATCCGCCGGCCACCATTCCTGGGATTCGGTCATCAGCGCTGTCAGATCCTGCTTGACCGCATCCAGATCGAGTTTGTTGAACTCTTCGGCATAGTCGAAATCCTCGCCCATGGGATCGGATTTCGGATGGTGCTGATGCAGAATGCTCAGGTTGAGCTGGTTGGGCCACCAGTCGTGCGTGCCGGTACCCTGGGTGCCTTTCCTGGTTCGGCTACCGTGCATGATCGGGCACTTGCCACCACCGGTTCCAACTTCATCTGCGTCCATATCGCTGTCTCCTGTTTTCCGCGTTGATCAAACCCAACACAATACGCCAAGTCACAATTCCGCCCAACGGCGTGATGGTGACGGAATTCTTACGATCTGATCGACCGTCGTTACATTGGAATTGTTGCATTGTAGCAGGACTCTGACCAGTCGTGTTTGCCATCGAACGGGCCTGAAAACCGAACAGCCAGGCCTCAACCGGAGATGTCATGACAAGCGTCACTCTTGTCGGTGTGGATTGCGCATCGGACCCTGCCAACGTGGGGCTTGCTTTCGGTGTTTTCGACGGTCTTGGCACCACGGTTCATGAAGCGTGTCGCGGCTCACGCAGTGAGTCGCCCCTGGACATGATCGCCGATCGCCTGGGGCAGTCTGATTCGCCGATCCTGCTGGCGATGGATGCGCCGTTGGGCTGGCCGCAGCCCATGGCCGAGGCCCTGGCCGAACACCGCGCCGGCGATCCGCTGGTCTCGGATGCAAATACCCTTTTTCGCCGATATACGGACCTGTTCGCATGGCGCCGGATTGGCAAGCGGCCGCTGGATGTGGGTGCCGAGCGCATCGCGCGCACGGCACACGCCGCCCTGCGCCTGCTGGAGGGGCTGCGCCTGCGGCTGAATCGCGAGATCACATTGGCCTGGTCGCCGGAGTTCACCCAATGTCGTGCCATCGAGGTCTATCCGGCCGGCACGCTGACCGCTCACGGCATAGCATCCCGCGGTTACAAGGCGAAGGAGGGCGCGGCGGCGCGGCACGCGATTCTGCGTCAGGTGTCGACACGTATCACCGTTGATACCGATGTGCCCGACATGGCTCGTGGCTCAGACGTGCTGGATGCAGTGATATGCCTGCTGAGCGCCCACGATTTTCTGACTGGCGCCGCGTTGCCGCCGCCGCCGGATTGCCCTGCCTTCAAGGAAGGCTGGATCTGGATCCGTGCCCCCGTGAAAAGCAGATGGCCTGACTGACAGCCGGCGCCCGGCGCCGTCTTCGACCAGGCTTATCGCGTCCGTTCCACCGTCGAACGGGTCACCGGGCTCGCCTCGTTGCCCCAATTGCGTCGGATATAGGTCGCCACGGCGGCGACATCGGCATCGTTCAAATCGGGGAACGGCGGCATGCCGTACGGTCGTGGATTACCGGCGGTCCCTGGCGCATAACCGCCGCGACGGATGATCTGAATGACATTGGTCGGGTCGTTCAGCGTAACGGCGCGGTTGCCGGCCAGCGCACCGGCGGCCTCCGTACCCTCACCGGAGCGGCCATGGCAGTCCATGCAGTGGCTTTCGTAGATATCGCCTCCATGAATCAGTAGATCGTCATAGCGTTCCTGGGTCATGCCGGCCTGGTGGCGGGCGGGTTCAGGCTCATGGTCCGGCAGTGTTTGCAGGTAATGCACCATGGACCGTATGTCGTCCTCGGTCAGGTGCTGCAGGCTGTCATGCACCACGTCGGCCATCGGGCCGGTCACGACGGCTTCCTCTGATTTGCCTGCACGCAGCAACCTCACCGCATCGTCTTCCGGCCAGTCCTGCAGGCCGGCTTCGGTACTGGAGTAAAGCGATGGCGCGTACCAGCCCTGAACATGGCCGCCACGAGCGCTCTCGGCCCGGGTCGAGCCGAAGCGGTCACGTTCGGCATGGCAGGCCATGCAGTGCGCTGGCCCGCGGACCAGAAACGCACCGCGATTCCAGCTTTCGCTGCGTTCCGGGTCGGATTGGAATGCACCGGCATCGAAATACAGCCGTTGCCAGGCGCGTTGCAGCGGACGGAAGGAGGCCGGGAAACTCAGGTCGTGCGCGCGCGTCTCATTCCGGACAGCCGGCCGTGATGCGAGATAGGCATGGAGCGCGTCGATATCCTCGTCACTCATCTGCGTGAAGCTGGTGTATGGACAGGCCGGATACAGGGCCGAGCCGTCCGGTCGGCGTCCGTGACGCATGGCATCGTGAAACTCCTGCCGCGTCCAGTCGCCGATACCGGTTTCCACATCAGGGGTGATGTTGGGTGTGAAGAATGTGCCGAAATCGGTGCCCAGCCGGTGACCGCCGGCAAAGTCCTCGCCGCCGCGGGCGGTGTGACAGCCCATGCAGTTGGCAGCCTGCGCCAGGTATTCGCCTTGGGCGACGATGTCATTATCGGTGCCGGCTGCGCCGACCCATGGCATCAGCAAGGTCGTCAGCCCCAGCAGGCTGGCGGCGAGGTGACGGAACGGCATCTCAGGACTCCGGTATGGGCACGCTGCCGCACTCCATCGGCAGATCGGCAAGCGGTTCAGGTTCGGGCAGTGGCTCTGCCGGCACATCCCGGGCGGCCAGGGCCCGCGCCAGCGCGTAGACGTCTTCCGAACTCAGACGGTCGGCGATCTTTTGCATGCAATCCGGCTCTGCCGCCCGGCGTTGGCCCGAGCGCCAGGACGTCATCTGCGCCGCGACATAATGACTCGGCAGACCAAGCAGACCCGGTGTATTCGGCTGGGCGCCGGTCAGGCGTTCGCCGTGGCAGGCGATGCAGGCCGGAATATCCCGGGACGGATCGCCGCGGGTGATCAGTTCATCGGCGCGTTCACGCAACGCAGTGCTGGTTGGCGGGTCAGCCGGCTGCGGGTATTCGCCTTCAAGGCCTGCGAAATACTCGGCGATTTCCTGCAGGTAGTCCGGCGACAGGTTGCGCACCATGTACTCCATGGCTCGGTGATTGCGACGCCCGTCGCGGTAGTTCATCAACTGATTGAACAGATAACCGGCCGGCTTGCCGTGCAGGCTGGGCACGAATCCTGACTGCAGATCGATGCCTTGCTCGGCATGACAGGCCATGCACGGCTGCACCCGTTGTTCCATCGTGTTCATCGAAACCTGGTCGGCGGACCAGGTTGTCGTGCACAGGGCAAGACCGAGCAAGCTGCCAACCACCCGTAGCAGTCGGCCGTGGCGTGAGATCAGATGGTGCATGGATAAAGATATTCGTTCGGTGCCTGATGTGTTTTCGGGGATGCGGTACCCACCGTTTCAGGCTACCACCGGCACCAGCCATCGCGTAGCAAAAAAAACGCGGGATCGGCAAGCCGACCCCGCGTTTCAATTTTCATCGCAACAGCGATGGGCCCTATTCGGCGGCCCGCTCGCCATACCCCTGAGGGTTGGCGGCATCCTTCTCGTAATCGTCCGTTTCAGTCGGATGTGCGCCATCCTCGTAATCCGGATCCTTCTCGTCTTCACCGTGATGTTCAGCCATGGCCATGCCAGCAGAGCCGACAGTCAGGCCAATTGTGACGAACAGGGTAATCAGCGCATTGCGCATTGTGGTCCAGGTCATGTGTTTCCTCCTGGTTTCGAAATGATCGGTTTTTCAGAGGCGTTTGATGCCTCCGATCTGTCCGCTTGTCCTACGTGGTTGTGATGCACTGGTGAAACTTCAACCCCCGCAGGCCGGATCAACGGAACAAGGAAACGTCTCCCGTCCGGGCGTCTATAGTGACGGTAATCGATGTCGACGCGGCTTTCGTGACCGGGGAGGCACGATGAGCAGCCTGTTGGTTCGCCAGGTGATGTCCCCGGCACCCGTTCGCGATCACACTGGGAACCGGTCTGGACGATGTGATGGGGGCACTGGTGGGGCACCACCTGACCGGCTTGCCGGTGATCGACGCCGGTGGCCATGTGGTGGGCTTCGTCTCGGAACAGGATTGCCTGAAGGCCCTGCTGGTGTCCAACTATCACGCCGAGGGGGCGCCGAAGGTTGAAGACGTGATGCGTCGGGATCTGCTCACGGTGCAGCCAGGTGATGCGGTAGTGGATATCGCCGAACACATGAGCCACCAGAAACCCAAGGTCTATCCGGTGCTGGATGATTCGGGGCGTCTGGTCGGTACCCTGTCGCGCACCCAGGTGCTGCGTGCCATGACGAAAAACCATGAACTGGCGGACTAGCCAGGCGCTGATGTGCTTCCGCGTCACCGTTGGACCCTGCCTCCCATCTCTCCAGGGTGTTGCTCGATATCCCGGGCGGGCATTGCCGAATGGGGTGGATTTTTCGCGGCGATGCCACCAGCTCCCGAGAATGTTTTGTTGGCAAATAACCACGGAGTGTAACCATGAAAGCGATTCAGGCAGTCTATGGCGCACCCGATGGGCATTGGGTTGGGGATGGGTTTCCGGTGCGATCCCTGTTGTCCTGCGACCGCATGGGCGCGGCACGGATCAGCCCGTTCCTGATGCTGGATCATGCCGGACCGTTCGAATTCGCGCCGGCCGAGAAGTCCCGCGGCGTGGGACAGCATCCGCACCGGGGTTTCGAGACCGTGACCATCGTCTACCAGGGCGAGCTGGAACATCGGGACTCCACCGGTGCCGGCGGTCGGATCGGTCCGGGCGACGTCCAGTGGATGACCGCTGGCGCCGGCATCGTGCACGAGGAATTCCATTCCCGGGATTTCACGAACAAGGGCGGCATGCTGGAAATGGCCCAGCTCTGGGTCAATCTTCCGGCCCGCGACAAATCGGCGCCGGCGGCCTACCAGACGTTGCTGTCCGGCGATATCCCCGATGTCGCGCTGCCGGATGATGCCGGCCGTCTGCGGGTGGTTGCGGGTCATTATCTGAAACATCAGGGGCCGGCCAGCACCTTCACCGCCATGAATGTCTGGGACGTGCGGCTCCGCGCGGGCGGTGCCGTCGATCTGCCGGCACCGCACGGCCACAACACGCTGTTGGTGGTGCTTGATGGCACCGTGCAGGTCAACGCTGACGAGATCGTGCGTAAGGGCGCAGTCGCGGCGCTTGAGGCCGACGGCGAGGGCCTCCGCGTCGAGGCGAACACCGATGCCAAACTGTTGCTGCTCAGTGGCGAGCCGCTGGATGAGCCGGTGGTCGGATACGGGCCTTTCGTGATGAACAGCCGCGAGGAAATCGAGCAGGCCTTCGCCGATTTTCGCGCCGGCAAATACGGTGCCGTGACGGGCTGAACGATTTCCCGATCAGGTCGTTGGGTGTGCGGCTGGGGTGTCCTGACAAGGTCCGGTACACTGCGCGGCTTCCATCGTCCGCACAGGGCCTCACCATGCTCGTTACCGGCGTCTTGCTGCCGATCTTCCTGATCCATTTCGTTGTCTTCGCGCTGCTCGGGCTGAAGCGGCGCCAGCCCTATTACCTGGCACTGGTGGTGACGTTCTCGCTGCTGAGTGCGGCCATGGTGGTGCGACTTCTCTGGCCCGACGCCGAGCTCGCCGAGGGTGTTGGCCTCGACCAGGCCCTGCGCTGGGCCGCCTGGCCGGCGGCAGCCCTGTCCATTACCTGGACCGTCATCCGGGCCGTGGAACGGCACCGTGCCCGCAACCCAACGGAGAATGACTGATGAGACGCGTCCAGAGTGTCGGCCTGCTCCTGCTCGCCATCTGGCTGATCCTGCATGGACTGACGGCCCTGATCGGCCTGAGCTTTGACGGCCTCGGTATGTTGATGGCGATACTCGCCCTGGCCGCTGGCGGGCTGTTGCTGATCGGTCGCTGATGGCGCGGCAGCGCGTCTGGCTGCTCTCCGCCTACCGGGCCGACAGTCATGCCGCCTGGGCCGACTGGCTGGTGCATGCCTTCCCGGAAATGGACTGGACCAGCCTGGAACTGCCGGGTCGGCATTTCGCCTGGCGTATCCGAGGCAACCCGTTGTCCTGGCTCGATACCCTTCCTGCAGAGACACCTCACCGGATCCTGGCCACCAGCATGGTGGACCTGGCCACGCTGCGTGGCCTGCACCCCCGGTTGAGTCACGTTCCGGTGGACTACTATTTCCACGAGAACCAGTTCGCCTATCCCCGCAGTAATGCGCAGATGCCGAGTCTTGAACCCCAACTGGTGCAACTCTACGGTGCGCTGTCTGCGGATCGGCTGTTGTTCAATTCCTGCTTCAACCGGGATTCCTTTCTTGATGGCGTGGCCGATCTGCTGGCCAGGATGCCGGATCGCGCACCCAGTGGTGTGCGTGATCGTCTGGCCGCACGCAGCCGGATCTGCCCGGTCCCAATCCGTCCGCTCGCCTCGGCTCAGCGGGATACGCGGCTGATCCTGTGGAATCACCGCTGGGAATACGACAAGGCCCCGGAGCTCTTTGCGGAGGCGCTGTGTCGCCTGGCCAGCGCAGGTCTGGATTTTCGGGTCGCCCTGCTGGGACGCCGCCACCGGCAGGGCGCAGCCGCGCTGACGCGGCTGCGGCAGACGATTCCGGAACGGATTATCGCGGACGGCCGTGTGCCCCGGGCGCAATACCAGGACCTGCTGGGACGGGCAGGGCTTGCCGTGAGCACCGCGATGCACGAATTTCAGGGCCTGGCCATGCTGGAAGCGGTCAGCGCCGGCGCCACCCCGCTGGTGCCCGACGCCCTGTGTTACCCGGAGCAGTACGCCGACGCCTACCGTTACCCCGCCGGCGACGTCTATGCCCTGACCGAGCGCCTGCGCCACTGGCTGCTTGATGGCCCACCACAAGCACCGGATGTCAGTCGCTGGTGTGAGAGCCGCCTGCGTCAGGACTGGGCCGATATCCTGAAAAAGCGCTGACCGTTGAACCGTCGGAACCGCACCTGATAACGGCCCTCAGTGTTTCCTCCGTTCCAACAGGGCCAGCCGAAAACTTCTCCTCCAGCGGAACGGGCCCAAGGTGCGCTTCTTCCGATAGGGGGTGGGCCCGTGCAAGGTTTTTCCTGGCCCTGTTGGGCCAGGAAAAACCTTGCACTGTCCCTACCAGGCTGCATATTGCGTTCTTTCTTCGAATAGTGGCCGCCCGGCCTGAGATGATTTGTACGACTACCCTCATCCCGGCTGGCACTGAGTGCCGGGGGAGGAGAAGGTTTTTCTCCGGCCTTTTCGGAGCGTAGCGACGCGAGGGCGGAAAAAAGCTTGTCCTCACACGGCACGGGGGCTGGTGGTCCTCCGCTAGCGGATGGGCCGGTGCAAGCTTTTTCTTGGCCCTGTTGGGCCAAGAAAAAACTTCCACTGTCCCTTCCAGCCTGCGGGGTTGCGGTGCCCTCCCAGAAAACCCGCCGCTAGATTTCCTCGTCCTCGTCCTCGTCCTCGCTCATCGCGAACAGCGAGGCATTGCCGCCGGCGGCGGTGGTGTCGATGGTGAGTACCCGCTCGGTGGCGAAGCGGTGCAGATAGCGCGGCCCGCAGATCGAGGAACTTCCGGGCTGGAGCCCGGAGAGTTGGCAGAGCATTGATGACTGGGTCGAGCGCATGCATCCGGAGGATCGCGAGCGGGTGGTCAATTACTGCGTCAGTCAATCCCGCTCCGGAATCGATCACGAGGCCGAATACCGGGCGCTGACCCGGGACAGCGATTACATCTGGATTCGCGATGTCGTGCATGTGGTGCGGCATGGCACCGAGGTGGAAGCGCTGGTGGGTTTCATGTTCGACATCAGCGAGCGCAAGGCGCGTGAGGATGAATTACTGCGCCTGAAACTCGAGTTGGAGGCCTTGTCCTATCAGGATGGCCTGACCGGCGTGGCCAACCGACGCCACTTCGACACCGTGCCTGAGCGGGAATGGTCCAGCGCCATGCGCAATGGTGCGCCGCTGGCGATCATCATGCTCGACCTGGATCACTTCAAGGACTTCAACGACCGCTTCGGTCACCCCCCCGGAGATGCCTGTCTGCGTCGGGTGGCCGCAGTGCTCGGCGACATGACGCGGCGCCCGCGCGATCTGCTCGCCCGGATTGGCGGTGAGGAGTTCATGCTCGTCTTGCCGGAGACCGATGCCGAGGCTGCGCGGATCATGGCAGATCGTTGCCGCCAGCTGGTGCACGCCGCGGCAATCCCGCATCCCGGAAGTGAGGGGGGATTCCTGACCGTCAGCGTCGGCGTCTGCAGTATGGTGCCTGCCGACGGCCAGCTGCCGACCGTCCTGCTTGAGGCTGTGGACCGACAACTCTGCAGCGCCAAACGCCAGGGGCGCAATCGAATTGCGGTGGCGGAGGCGCAGCCGGCAGCCTGAAGAGAGCCGCGCGGTCCTGTAGATTCCGCGGCCTGGCTCGGGAAGGTGCTTGGTCAGATCTTCCGGTTGCCAGCGGAATCCGGCCGTACCCTGGCGTTCAGTTTCGCCACCCGCAATTCCTTTGTCGTCCTGCCGCTGGTGCTGGCCCTGCCTGCCGGCTGGGAGTTGGCGGCCCTGGTTGTCGTGCCCCAGTCGCTGGTCGAATTGCTGGCGATGAGTCTGTTCGTGCGTTGGGTTCCCGGATGGCTGATCCGCTCGCCGGGAACCACGCCATCGGTGCATGGTCCCTGAGTGCATGACGGCGAGCGCGTATGACTGGAGCAGCACACTTAAGGGTTTCCATGATCAGGCGTGGAAACGTCTGGCGCGTGGTGTGGCGGACCGTCGCGCGGCCGCCAGGCATCCCACTCTGGCGACCGTGGGGCTGAACGGCGGTGCCGAGGCAAGAACCGTTGTGCTGCGTGCTGCCGACCGGACCGACGGCATGCTGGAACTGCATACCGATCGGGATTCCGAAAAGGTGGCCGAGTTGCACGCTAACCCGGCGGCCAGTCTGCATATCTGGGATTTGCGGGTGCGCATGCAGATTCGTCTGCGTGTGCTCATCCGATGCCATCAGGGCGCTCTCGCGACCGAGCGATGGCAGCAGGTTCCCTCCGTCTCGCGCTGGGCCTATGGCGGCAATCCCGCACCTGGAGGCCTTATCCACCGGCCAACTGATTACAGGGCCGACACGGACGTCGATCGCTTTATGCTGTTGCTCTGCACGGTACAAAGCATGGAGCTGTTGCACCTGGCCGAGGACGGACATCGCCGCGCCCTGTTTCGGCGTGCAGACGGTTTCGCGGGCAACTGGCTCGCACCCTAGGGAGACACTGGCGGCTTCATTGTTTCCAGCCCGGGCATGGCAGCCAGGCACTGTTGTCCGGATTCAGATGCCGGGCGATGAATTCATCCCTCGGCAGCGGGCGGCTGTAGAGAAAACCCTGGGCCGCATCGAACCCCAGTTTCATCAGCAGAGCCTGATCCGCCGCGGTTTCCACGCCCTCTGCCAGAGTCCGCAGACTCATGGCGTGGGCCATTTCATTGATCGCGCGGAGCAGGGCGATGCCGCGGGGGTCATCGTTGACGCCCGAGACAAAGGTGCGATCCACTTTCAGCAGGTCTACTGGAAAACGGTTCAGGTAATTGAGTGAGGAATGGCCGGTGCCGAAGTCGTCGATCGCGATCTTGACCCCCATCCGGCGCAGTTGGGACAGCACACGCGTGGCCGTGGCCGGGTCTCGCATCAGTCCGGACTCCGTGATCTCCACGGTGAGCTGATCGCCGGTAACGCCGAAATCGTGCATCGCCTGGCGCAGGGTGGTGAGTGTCTCTTTCCTCGCCAGATCTGTGGCGGAGAAGTTGATCGACAGGCCCAACGGAGGCAGGCCCCGGGAGCGCATGTCGTGACAGAGGCGGCAGGCACCGCCTATGACCGCGCGGGTGATGTCCGGAATGAATCCGGCGGCCTCGGCAAGCGGAATGAACTTGCCGGGCGCCAGGAGCCCGAGATTCGGGTGCTGCCAGCGCACCAGTGCTTCGGCACCGATCAGGCGGCCGTCACCCAGGCTGAATTGCGGCTGCAGGTGGAGACGGAACTCGTCCCTTCTAGCGGCCAGCCGCAATTCGGATTCGAACTGCAGGGCATCGCGGCCCGAAACCAGTACGGACTGGGATTCGGCACCGGATTGCAGGCCTTTTTGTTTGACGTTGAGCAGTGCGGCTTCGGCTGCATCCAGGACGTCCCCCGCGCCGGTATGATCGCCAGGCCCGAGAATGATGCTGGTGGCAATCTGCACCGTGACCTCGACGCCATCGATGCGGATCGCCCGTTCAAACAGCGTGCTCAGGCCCATGGCAGTGCCGTGTGCCCGTGAGGCATCCGTCTGTGGTGGCATGACCACTAGAAACTTGTCGCTTTCCAGGCGCGCCAGCATGTCCTGTTCGCGCAGCCCCTCCAGTATGCGGCGTGAGACCTCGAGCAGTGCGCGGTCGCCGCCGGACCGACCCAGGGAGGCGTTGATCCGGCGCATTTGCAGCACATCGATCATCAACACCGCAAAGGATTGCCCTTTGGTCCTGCTTTGCTGCAGGGCCCAGTCGATGTTTTCGGCTGCCGCGCGGCGGTTGCCGACGCCGGTGACCAGGTCGTGGGAGGAATTGCGGATGGCGTCCTGAAGTTCGGCATAACGCCGCTGCAACACGTAGACAAGCAGACCAATGATCATCGCCATGACGGTGACAAAGGCCCAACCCTTGATCAGCGAGATGCGTTTCACTGCATCCGGCGGCAGATCGAGCGCGAAAAGCGCGCGGTCCGACAGCGTGATCCACAACACCGACAGCAAGAGGTAGAGGGCTGCGGCCGTGCAACCGCAGAGCAGCGGGCGATATCGACGGCCGCGAAGCGCAAGGCGCCACTGCTGGCCGGCATCGTTGCGGGTACCCGTATTCAATGGCTGTCCTTGCGGTTCCTGCTCCATCAGGTCTTTTCCTTAAAGATTCACGATCTCGCCGCGCCCTGGAATGCATGCATCGATGGCCGATGAAGCCAGCGCGGCCTGCAGGGTTTGTTGAGCCTCGGGCTCTCCATGGACCAGGTAGAAACGGGGTTTGTCGCGAAAGGCGCCCGCCCAGGCGATCAGCTGGTCCTGCCCTGCGTGGGCCGAGAAGCCGCCGATGGTGTGAATGCTGGCGCGGACCTCGATGGTGTCACCGAGTATGCGCACGGACTGGGCACCATCCACCAGTTGCCGCCCGAGTGTCCCCGCCGCCTGAAAGCCGACGATGATCACGCTGGTGGCGCGCTTGCCCAGTTGTTCATGCAGATGGTGCAGGATTCGCCCTCCATTGCACATGCCGGCTCCGGCGATGATGATCGCGCCACTGCGCACCCGACTGATGGCCTGGGATTCCTCCACGGTTCTGGTGCGTCGCAGGCCGGG
>LFIK01003042.1_pt1 | contig 13609 bp, 15 predicted proteins | sample 643401 | NCBI WGS metagenome assembly LFIK01 (sample SAMN03777447, study PRJNA286221) | soda lake metagenome | biome: soda lake; feature: Kulunda steppe; material: water; isolation source: sample T5-Br brine of Lake Tanatar-5 | place: Russia: Kulunda steppe | collected 2010-07 | reverse complement strand
GGTGGACGGTGGACGGTGGACGGTAGACGGTAGACGGTAGACGGTAGACGGTAGAATTTTGGCCGTCGACTGTTAGCTGTCAACCGTTAGCTGTCAACCGTCTACCGTTAACTGTCAACCGTCTACCGTTAACTGTTAACCGTCTACCGTTAACTGTTCACCGTCTACCGTCAACTGTTCACCGCCTACCGCAACCCGTCTATTTAACGACCTTGAGGCTGGGGCGTTTCTTGCTGCCGCTGGAAGGTCCGTTGTCGTCTGGGCCGTCGGGCTTGTTGTCGGTGTCTGACTCGTCCGTGTCGACGGATTCGAGGGGCTTTTTGGCTTCGGCTGCCAACATCTCGGTGGACTGCACTTCAAAGGCCATGCCCTGCCCGTTTTCGCGAGCAAAAAGCGCTGCGACTGCGCCGCAGGGTACGCGCACGTATTCGAGCTGTCCGCCGAATGTGGCCGAGAACATGACGTCGTCGTTGCCCAGATTCAACGACTGGACCGAACGCTCGGCAATATTGAGGGTAATCTTGCCGTCTTGCACGAACTGCTCCGGCACCTGAACGCCGGGCAGGTCGGCCTGGACCACCATGTAGGGGGTCAACCCGTTGTCTGCGATCCATTCGTATATGGCGCGCATCATGTAGGGCTTTTTATCCGTCATGGTGGTTACGTCGGGTGAATCACTCACGCATTTCACTCTCTACTTCGGACAGGCTGTCTTTGAAGGTTTCACGCTCAAAAACGCGCTGCATGTATTTGTCCAGATTCTTGTCGGCACGTCCTTCGACGTTAACATCCAGATCCGGCAACCGCCAAAGTATGGGCGCCACACAGCAATCGACCAGTGTGAAGTCCTCGCTCATGAAGTAAGGCTTTTCGCCAAAAATGGGCGCAATGCTGATCACGCTTTCAGCCAGCTCCTCCCGCGCCTTGGCGACCGCCGAACGATCTTTTCCTGCAGTAATGATGTCTACCAGCCGGCACCAGTCTTTCTGGATGCGATACATGTAGAGCCGACATTCCGCTCGTGATACCGGATAAACCGGCAACAGCGGCGGATGCGGAAACCGCTCGTCCAGGTATTCCATCATGACATTGGGCTCATACAGAACCAGATCACGATCAACCAGGGTGGGCAGCGAGTTGTAAGGATTGATATCACTGACTTCAGTCGGAACGTCATCCGGCTCGCTGTCAATCACATCAACGGCAACGCCCTTTTCGGCCAACACAATACGAACCCGGTGGCTGTAATGCGATGCCGGGTCCGAATAAAACGTCATGGAGGACCGTTTGGCCACTATGCCCATGTACTCTCTCCTGAAACAGTGAAAAACAGGGGCGGCGTGACCCGGTGATCACGCCTTCTATGCCCCGACTTGTCGTATTACTTGATGTCTTTCCAGAGTTCGCGGTACAGCAACCAGGCGAATACCAGGAACACACTGAGGAAGGCCAACACGAACCAGCCAATGCGCTGACGCTGGAGTTGTATAGGCTCTCCCACGTAATCCAGAAAGTTGACCAGATCATACATGGCCGTATCGAACTCTTCCGGCGTCATGTCGCCTTCGGTGGCAAACTCGGCACAGCCATCAGGACCCGGCGCCTCCGCGCAGAGGCCTTGCGCATTCACCATAACATGCGGCATGCCCGTATTGTTATATACCGCGTTGTTTACGCCGTATGGACGCAGGTCATCCTGGTAAAAGCCACGCAGGAAGCCATATAACCAGTCCGAACCGCGGACACGCTGAACCACGGTAAGATCTGGGGGTGTGGTACCGAAGAACTGACCGCCCAGATCGTCGGTCAGGGCGTTGGTCATCAACTCACCAATGGCCTGATCAGAATCCAGGAGATGCTGTTCAAACAGGTCCTCGGGGATCTGGAGGTCACGGGCCACGCGATTATAACGTGCGTATTCCAGCGAGTGACAGGCTACGCAGTTCTCGAAGAAAACCTGAGCCCCACGCTGCAGCGACTCGGTGTCGCTCACGTCATTATTCACTCGAACCAGATCACCGCTTTCACCTGCAGCCGTTGCCAACCCGGGCAAGGTGGCCACCAATGCGGTCAGTACAAATAATTTCAGCTTATTCATCGGTTAGTCACCCTTTCCGGAACTGGCTTGGTTTTCTCATACTTGGTGTAGAACGGCATGCCCAGTAAGAAGGCAAAGTAAATCACCGTGCAGACTTGCGCCAGAATGGTGTTCAGCGTGGTAACCGGCTGGATACCCAACCAGGTCAGCAGCATGAAAGCCAATGCAAACACGACCAGGCCTACGCGGCTGATCGGACCCTTGTAGCGCCAGGACCGAACAGGACTGCGATCCAGCCAGGGCAGCACAAACAGAATGGCAATGGCAGCACCCATGGTCAGTACGCCAAGCAGCTTGGCCTCGATAAACAGCAGGTCAAAATCCATTGCCCGCAGGATCGAGTAGAAGGCACCGAAATACCAGACCGGGTGGATATTCTCCGGTGTCGTCAACGGATCCGCCGGCTCGAAGTTGGCGCTTTCCAGGAAAAAGCCGCCCGCTGTCGGGAAGAAGAATATGATGCCGCAGAAAACGATCAAGAAGACCACGATACCCACCAGGTCCTTGCCCAGTGTGTAGTAAGGGTGGAAGGGGATGCCGTCGCGCGGCAGGCCGTTCTCATCCATGTTCTTCTTGATATCGATACCGTCCGGGTTGTTGGAACCGACTTCGTGGAGCGCCACGATGTGCAGGAAGATCAGACCTGCCAGCACCAGCGGCAGGGCAATCACGTGCAGGGCAAAGAAGCGGTTCAGGGTAATGCCCGAAATCAGGTAATCACCACGAATCCACTCTACAAGTGGATCGCCGATCACGGGCACCGCACCGAACAGGGAAATGATAACCTGAGCACCCCAGTAGGACATCTGGCCCCAGGGCAATACATAGCCCATGAATGCCTCTGCCATGAGCAGCAGGTAGATGGACATGCCGAAAATCCAGATCAGCTCACGCGGTTTCTGGTAGGACCCGTAGAGCAGTGCCCGGAACATGTGAAGATAGATCACCACGAAGAACATGGAGGCACCGGTGGAGTGCATGTAGCGGATCAGCCACCCCCACTGCACATCACGCATGATGTACTCCACGGAACTAAAGGCTTCTTCGGCCGAAGGGACATAGCTCATGGTCAGCCAGATGCCGGTAACGATCTGGTTTACAAAGACCAGCATCGCCAGGACGCCGAAGAGGTAGAAGAAGTTGAAGTTCTTGGGGGCGTAATACTTGGTGACGTGCTTTTCCATTGTACGGGTCAATGGAATTCGAGCGTCAATCCATGCCATAAGGCCGCCCTGCTTTTCAGTACTCATCAGGCAATCTCCCCATCTTCACCAATTGTCAACATGTTACCGTCCCGCATATGAGGAGGAACAACCAGGTTTGAAGGTGCTGGCACACCGCGGTATACCCGTCCTGCCATATCAAACCGGGACCCGTGACAAGCACAGAAGAAACCGCCCAGCCAGTTGGCGTCAAAGGTCTGTGGTTCGACCTCCGGCCGATACTGAGGCGCACACCCCAGATGCGTACACGCGCCTTCGATGACCAGCAGCTCTTCTTCACGCGAGCGCAGTTCGTTGCGCGCGTATTCTGGCTGCTGATCCAGATTGTCGGAATCCGGGTCGGACAGACGGCCGCGCAAGTCGTCACTGCGCAGCGCTTCAAGCATTTCAGATGTACGACGGACAACAAAAATGGGCTTGCCTCGCCACTCAACAGAAATCATTTCGCCGGGATCCAGGCTACTAATGTCTACATCCACCGGGGCACCCACAGCCTTCGCACGCTCGCTGGGTTGCCAGGATGACAATAATGGCCACGCTACGCCAGCACCACCCACTGCGCCCAGGGTGCCAGTGGCAGCCATCAGGAAGCGGCGGCGGCCTTTATTCACGCCGTCTTGACTCATTCTTTTTTCCTCTGAAATGCGAAAAGAAAACTTCTTGTTTCTTATCGGACTTACGCCCTGCTTTTAGATCCAGAGTGACTTGCAGCCACCTCCAGACCCCTGTTTAAAATGCTGTTGATCTTAATGAAATTCGCCCGCGCTTACAAGGAACTGACAGGTGTAAAGCCAAGATCATGCGACAGTCGCAGAGGCTCTCAGGCCAGTACCGAGAAACAAAAATGCCCGCATAAAGCGGGCATTGGCAGTACGATCGAAGGCGTACTGTTAACGCTTGGAGAACTGAGGACGCTTGCGTGCTTTGCGCAGGCCAACCTTTTTGCGTTCAACCGCGCGCGCATCACGTGTCACATAACCTGCAGCACGCAGAGGACCACGCAGTGTTTCGTCGTAATCCATCAGGGCCCGTGTCACACCGTGGCGAATCGCACCGGCCTGACCGTTGGCACCACCACCGGCAACAGTGACGTAGACATCAAACTTCTCTGAAGACTCGGTGAGCTCCAGAGGCTGCTTGACGATCATCTGTGACGTTTCACGGCCGAAGTACTCGTCCAGAGGACGCTGGTTGATGGTAATCTTACCCGTTCCCGGACGCAGAAAAACGCGTGCAGTAGAGGTTTTGCGACGACCTGTTCCATAATATTGTGTAGTAGACATAGCTTACCTCTTAAATATCCAGTTCTTTTGGCTGTTGAGCGGAGTGCGGATGCTCGGCACCTGCATACACTTTCAGCTTCTTGAGCATGGTACGGCCCAAGGGAGAACGAGGAAGCATGCCTTTCACTGCCTGTTCGATGATACGCTCGGGAGCGTAATCACGCAGTTCCTGCAGGCTCATGGAACGCAGACCGCCCGGATAACCCGTATGGCGATAGTACATTTTCTGTGACGCCTTGTTGCCGGTCACATGTACCTTGTCCGCATTGACGATCACGATGTAATCACCGGTATCGGCATGAGGCGTAAAGACCGCCTTGTGTTTTCCTTTCAGGCGAGTCGCCACTTCAGTAGCCAGACGGCCCAGGGTCTTACCCTCGGCGTTAACTACAAACCACTCGCGTTGAACTGTTTCCGCGTTTGCACTGAATGTTTTCATGTAACTCTTTTAACTCCACCTAGTAAGTGGGGGCTCAAGGGGGAAGTTAATCCAAAGATTTGAGGCGCGAATTTTATAGAACGACGCCGCCACACTCAAGAGAAATCCTGCTTTTTTTTCAGCATCAGAATTCCCGCGGGCAGCAATACGGAACCGATGACAGATTGCACCAACAAACCCGATGCCACATGCACCTCTCCTGCCGGCCCACCGCCGAGCGCCACAAACACACCGACGGCCACCATACCCATCAGAAACACCATGACAAACAGGCCGGACGCCACGTCTGCAGACGCTTCACGGCGGTCTCTGAGCCATTCACTCAGGCGCAGACTGACCAGAAAGACAGCGGAGGTGCAAATCAACACAAGCAACAAATAGATCAGCATGTTCAGTTTTCCCGCGTTTTCATGAACTGGATATCAGGGTGCCGCTCCTGAGCCAGTTGCAGATTGACCATGGTCGGCGCGATATAAGCCAGGTTATCGGCGGCATCCAGTGCCAGATTATCGTAGGCCTTGTTCTGGAATTCTTCCAGTTTTCGGGGTGATTCAGCCTGCACCCAGCGCGCCGTTGCCACATTGATGCCTTCGTACATGGCATCGACCTTGTATTCCTTACGCAGCCGATGTACCACGACATCAAACTGCAGGGAGCCCACGGCGCCCACAATCAGGTCATTGTTGCGCAGCGGTCGGAATACCTGAACTGCGCCCTCTTCGGCCAATTGCACCAGGCCTTTCTGGAGCTGCTTTATTTTCATGGGGTCTTTCAGGCGTATACGCTTGAACAGTTCCGGCGCGAAGTTGGGTATACCGGTAAACTTGAGATCTTCACCCACTGTGAAGGTGTCACCGATCTGGATGGTACCGTGGTTGTGCAGCCCGATAATGTCACCAGCCCAGGCGTCTTCGACCTGGGCCCGATCACCGGCCACGAAGGTGACGGCATCCGCTATGCGCACATCCTTGCCCAGTCGGACGTGGCGCATTTTCATGCCTTTCTGATAGTGGCCTGACACCACGCGCATAAACGCCATGCGATCCCGGTGATTCGGGTCCATATTTGCCTGAATCTTGAATACGAAACCGGAGAACTTCTCGTCCGTGGCCGCCACATCGCCTTTGTCGGTTTCCCGATGCTGGGGCGGCGGCGCCCATTCGGTAAGTCCGTCGAGCATATGATCCACCCCGAAATTGCCCAGGGCCGTACCGAAATAGACGGGGGTCAGTTCACCGGCAAGAAACAACTCCAGATCGAACTCGTGGGACGCCCCTCGGACCAGTTCGATCTCGTCGCGCAATTGCGGTGCGTAATCACCCAGCACCTCATCCAGCTCCGGATTATCAAGCCCCTGAATGCGACGGCCTTCCTGCAACACGGCACCCTTGCCCGTTTCGTACAGAATAACGGCGTCTTCCAGCAGGTTGTACACCCCCTTGAAGGCCTTGCCCATGCCGATGGGCCAGGTCACGGGCGCACAGGCAATCTTGAGTACGTCTTCCACCTCGTCAAGCAACTCGATGGGTTCTCGCACTTCACGGTCCAGTTTGTTCATGAAGGTGATGATGGGCGTATCACGCAGCCGGGTAACCTCCATCAACTTGATGGTGCGAGCCTCGACACCCTTGGCGGCATCAATCACCATCAAACAGGAGTCGACAGCCGTCAGAGTACGGTAGGTATCTTCCGAGAAATCCTCGTGCCCCGGCGTATCGAGCAGATTCACCAGACAGTCATTGTAGGGAAACTGCATCACCGAGGTGGTCACCGAAATACCCCGTTCCTTTTCCATCTCCATCCAGTCCGATTTGGCGTGTTGACCGGATTTCTTGCCCTTGACGGTGCCAGCCTTCTGGATCAATGAGCCATGCAACAAGACTTTTTCGGTGATAGTGGTTTTACCGGCGTCCGGGTGCGAAATAATGGCGAAGGTGCGTCGACGCTGCACCTCCTGCTGAACTGAGTCGTTGGACATGAGTACATCTATTCCGGGTTGTACGAGGGCTGGTAAGGCTAGCACGCCAGACTGGCTGGCGTGAAGCGGCTCATTTCATGATCAGCAACGGCACCGGGCTGTCCGAGATCATGCGGGTCGTGTTGCTTCCCACGAAGAATTGACGGACACGAGAGTGACCGTAAGCACCCAGGGCGACGAGCTCAATGCTGTGCTCGTCGCGGTAGGTCTGCAATACCTTGAATATATCACCCTGGAGAATCGAGGCTTCAACCGCGAATCCACGGTCGGTGAGAATGCGCTGGGCATTGGCCAGCTTGGCCTGACGCTCTTCTGTTTCCTCGCCAACCATCACCAGGTGACAAGGCACGTCCTGCAGCAACTCGCTGCCGGCAATGCGCTCCAGTGCTTTATCGGCCGTCTCACGGCCGTCATAGGCGATCATGAAACTGCTGGGGGCCTTAAACTCACCAACGGTAATCAGTAGCGGGCATGTCACCGTGCGCACAACGCTCTCGATGTGCGAACCAATGGCCTGAGGGCGCCTTTCGTGGCCCTCGCCGGAGCGCCCCATGACAAAGAACCGGGCTTCCGGCTCCAGGTCGATCAATGAGTCCAGCACATCACCGTGACGCTGTCGGGTGCGGATGCTGGTTTCGGACACACCGTCTTCCACAGCCCGCTTGCGCGCTTCTTCCAGCAGCAGCTTGCCGTGATTCAGCGCCAGCTTGCTGCGCTGCTCATCCAGTTCGGTCAGTTCGGTGAGCAGTTGCTCACGACCGCCCAGGCTGAGTGTACCGCTGAAGTCTTCGTACTCCGGCACGACCGGTTTTTCCAGCGTGTGCAGCAGAATGAGCGGTGCACTGACCTTGTTGGCGGCCCAGGCCGCGGCGTCACAGACCGAGCCGGAGATAGTGGACCCATCGATACAGGCAATAATATGATTCATTGTTATTCTCCTTAGTGCCCAGCCATCAGTTTTTCAACTTCTTCCGGGTCATTATGTACACCGAACTTGTCCACCACGGTGGCAGTCGCTTCATTCATCCCTGCAATCTCCACCTCGGTACCTTCACGGCGGAACTTGATGACCACCTTGTCCAGTGCCGACACCGCCGTGATATCCCAGAAATGCGCTTCCGACAGATCGATAGTGACATGTTCCACCACCTCTTTGAAGTCAAAGGCATCGACGAACTTCTCTGATGACGCAAAGAAAACCTGACCCACGACTCGATAGGTCGCCTGCAACTCCTCACCCTCGGCTTGAGGCCGCTTGACCACCATGAAGCGACCGATCTTGTTGGCGAAGAACAAGGAGGCCAGCAGTACGCCCACAAACACCCCGATCGCCAGGTTGTGGGTCATGACCACCACGATCACTGTGGCCACCATGACGATGTTGGTGGACAGCGGGTGTTTCTTCATGTCTCTCAGGGAGCCCCAGGAAAAAGTACCGATGGACACCATGATCATCACGGCGACCAAAGCAGCCATGGGAATCAGCTTGAGCCACTGGTCCATGAAAACCACCAACACAATAAGAAACACACCCGCCGTAAAGGACGACAACCGACCCCGGCCGCCAGATTTCACATTGATGATGGACTGGCCGATCATGGCGCAACCCGCCATGCCACCCAGCAGGCCCGAGCCAATATTGGCGACACCCTGACCCTTGCACTCGCGGTTGCGATCAGAAGTGGTGTCCGTCAGGTCATCCACTATGGTCTGCGTCATCATGGATTCCAACAGACCGACAACGGCCAGGGCCGCTGAATAAGGCAGAATGATCATCAGGGTTTCAAGATTCAGCGGCACCTCAGGCCAGAGGAAAACCGGCAAGGTGTCCGGCAAATCGCCCATGTCTCCGACGGTGCGAATATCCAGGCCAAGCATGAGCGCGATACCGGTAAGCGCCACTATGCAGACCAGGGGTGACGGCAGTACACGCCCGATCACGGGAATGTAGGGAAACAGGTAGATGATGCCCAGGCCGGCTGCGGTCATGGCGTACACATGCCAGGTCACATCCGTGAGCTCGGGCAATTGGGCCATGAAAATCAGAATGGCCAGGGCATTCACGAAGCCGGTAACAACCGAACGGGATACGAAGCGCATCAGCCCGCCCAGCTTAAGATAGCCCGCACCGATCTGCAGTATGCCTGTGAGCAGTGTGGCCGCGAGCAGGTATTCAAGCCCGTGGTCAGCCACCAGAGTCACCATCAGCAGCGCCATGGCGCCGGTGGCCGCTGAGATCATCCCCGGACGCCCGCCGGTAAAAGAAATGATAACTGCGATACAGAAGGACGCGTACAGCCCCACCTTGGGGTCGACGCCAGCAATGATGGAAAACGCGATGGCTTCTGGAATCAGCGCCAGTGCCACAACCAGCCCAGCGGGCACATCACCTTTGATATTGGAAAACCAATCTCGTTTGATTGTCTCTAACATGATTTCCTTGACTACATTCAGATTTTCGAAAGACAGACGGGCACAGCACAGCCGCGGCGAGCCGTTGTCACTACAACTGATAACGCTTCAAACGGCCGCCCTCGGGCCGGGTGGCCAAAAGGGTGGCACGCAGAGGGGCGGGATGCCCTTCCGCTGTTATCGAGGGATTGTCAGGCTGCAGATAGTCTGCCAGTGACTGCCCGGGCTTCCAGGCGGTGGTGCGCTGCTCGCTGGGCGATGTAGTGGTCTCGTCGATGCATTGCACATCCACGAAACCCATTTTTTCGCACCAGTTGATCAGTGTGGCTACCGAGGGCAAGAACCAGACGTTGTTCATGCGCGCATAACGGCCCTCTGGCACCAGGGCGTAGCCCTTCTGGCCCGGCACCACCAGAGTCTCCAGCACCAGTTCCCCACCCGGGCGCAGGGTGCGTCTGAGCTCTTCCAGGTGATCCAGAGGTGACCGGCGATGATACAGCACCCCCATGCTGAATACCGTGTCAAAGGCACCCAGATCAGGTGTCAGTTCTTCCAGAGTCAATGGCAACACGTGGTGACGGGGATGCCTTAGATAGCGGTTGATCGCTTCGTGCTGAACAACAGACAACCAGGACGGGTCCACACCCACTACCCGATGCGCGCCTTGCCCCAGCATGCGCCAGCCGAAATAGCCATTGCCGCTGCCCACATCCAGTACGGTCCGCCCGTGCAGATCCGACAGATAGGGCGCTATGCGCCCCCACTTCATCCAGCATTGCCATTCGCTATCGACCCGGGTACCAAACAGATTGAACGGCCCCTTGCGCCAGGGCATCAGGGCCTGCAGCCCAGTCAACAGGGCATCATGCTGCGCCGCTGACAGTTCGTCCGGCTCACCGATCTCGACGGTATCCCGGTCCAGGGCGTGGTGGTCGGCAGCCACATCGGGCATGGCGTCAAGCGCCGCCAGCAGCCGGGGCAGATTGCCGTTATTGTGATGGCCCAATCGCTGCGCCAGCTGTGCGGCCAGGGGTGCTTGCCAGTGGGCCAGCGGTGAGTCAGCCAGATCGGCCAACAGGGTGTCATAATTCAAGGTCATATCAGGCTTTCGGGTCAGAAAATCTCGTCGGGATCCAGGCCAAACATGCCCGGGCCACCGAAGTCTACCTGCTCTCCCTGCTCATCCAAAGGAATGACTTCGCCTTCAAAGTCCGGATTGTCCCGCTGTATGATGATTTCCACCCGCCGATTCGTGGCTCGTCCCTGCTCGGTTTCATTGGTTGCAATAGGCCGCCCTTGCGCGCCGCGTCGGCCAGTCCCACCACCTCTTCGATGATTTCCTCCTGCGACACCGACTTGTACGCGTAGGCTTTGCCTGCAATCTTGAAAGCCCCCAGAAACTGCTCAAGGGTGAACTTCTGCATGGTGACAAACAACGAGCCGATGACCACAATCAGGATAGACGGCAGGTTGTAGTAGACCACGGGGTCGCCACCGACGATCATGGCCATGATGATCATGCCGATGCCGCCTATCAGGCCGACAATGGTTGCTAAATCCACGGTTATTATGACTCCATGTTGCAGTGACTGGCATTACCGGGTATCAGACCCGCTTTATACCGCGCTGTTTATTGACCCTACAAGCGCAATTCAGTAGTGTTTGCGCTCCTTGAAATGGGGAAATCATCCATGTCCACTCCTACTAGATCGAACAATTTCGAGAAATCATTAGCGGAATTGGAAAAAATCGTTGCACAGCTGGAGCAGGGTGAGCTGTCATTGGACGAAGCCATGCAGGCTTTTGAGCAAGGTGTCAGGCTGACACGCCACTGTCAGCAACAGCTGGATTCTGCCGAACAGAAGGTTCGCATATTGCTCGACGAAAGCCAATCATCCGACGAGGGTCGTGGATCCGAATGACCGATCTCTCTCTGGAGCTGCACACGGCAGCCCGGGTGTTCAACGAACACTTGCAAGACCTGCTTGGCGACCACCTGCCGGTACAGCCGGACCTGGCAGACGCCCTGCGCTATACCCTTCTCGGTTCCGGCAAGCGGGTACGACCACTGCTGGTATACGCCGCCGCTCGCGCCATGGGCCATGACGGTCAGGGCTGGGTGACACCCGCACTGGCTATTGAACTGATTCATACCTATTCTCTGGTCCATGACGACCTGCCGGCCATGGATGACGACCAGTGGCGCCGGGGCCGACCCACCGTCCACGTCGCCTTCGATCAGGCAGCCGCGATTCTGGCCGGCGATGCCTTGCAGTCCATGGCGTTCCAGGCATTGTCCGGGCCTGAGGTCGGCCCGGATCAGGCACAACGCAATCTGGCCTGGGTTCGCATCCTGGCTCACGCGGCGGGACAACAAGGTATGGTTGATGGACAGGCCATTGATTGCCATGCTTCAGCAACACAGGGGCTGCACACACTGGCCGACCTTGAGGAGATGCACCGCAAGAAGACCGGGGCACTGATTGAAGCTGCGGTGCACATGGGCGCACTGTGCGGTGAGCGCCCGCCGACGGACAGCGAACATCAGGCCTTGTCAGACTATGCCGATGCCCTGGGGCTGGCTTTTCAGGTAGTGGACGACATTCTGGATGTGACCTCCGACACCCAGTCACTGGGCAAGGATGCCGGCAGTGATGCAGCCGCAGACAAAGTGACCTATGTGTCGGCTCTGGGCCTTGATGCCGCGCAGGCGCGAGCCAACGCCCTGCACGCCGATGCCACAGCCGCGCTGCGAACACTGCCGGGGCATCAGGCGGCACTGAAACAGATTGCAGATTACGTAGTTGCCCGAACGTCCTGACACGGGGCAGCCAGGAGTTAATGATCAGCCAGGCGGTGCCTTCAGCACCCAGGAAAACCGAATTATGAGTAAAGTTTTTACCGACATACCGTCACAACGCCCGGTTACACCGCTGCTCGATCAGATCAGCGAGCCGGAAGACATGCGTCACTGGACCCAGCGTGACCTGCTGACCCTGGCCGATGAGCTGCGCGCCTATCTGCTTTACTCCGTGGGTCAGAGCGGCGGCCATTTCGGCGCTGGGCTGGGTGTAGTGGAACTGAGCATTGCCCTGCACCACTGCCTGCAGACCCCCTTCGACCGACTGGTCTGGGACGTAGGCCATCAGGCTTACCCGCACAAGATTCTCACCGGGCGTCGGGAACAGCTCACCAGTATCCGTCAGGAGGGTGGCCTGGCCGCCTTTCCGAGTCGGGAAGAAAGCCCTTATGACACCTTTGGCGTGGGCCACAGCAGCACCTCCATCTCGGCGGCTCTGGGCATGGCGCTGGCGGCCCGCAACGCCGGCGAAAAGCGACGCACCGCCGCCATCATCGGCGATGGTGCCCTCACCGCCGGCATGGCCTTTGAGGCGCTGAACCACGCCGGTCACACGGACGCCAACCTGCTGGTCATTCTCAACGACAATGACATGTCCATATCCGAGAATGTGGGCGGTCTGTCGCAATATTTCTCCCGGTTGATTGCCAGCCGGACCTACACCAGCATGCGCGAGAACAGCAAGAAAGTACTGCGCCATTTCCCCGAATCGGCACAACTGCTGGCCCGTCGTGCGGAAGAACATGTCAAGGGTATGGTGACCCCGGGCACGCTTTTCGAGGAACTGGGCTTCAACTACATCGGCCCCCTGGACGGCCACGATCTGCCTCGCCTGGTTGACGTGCTGGAAACCATCCGCGACCTGGATGGCCCGCAGTTCCTGCATGTGATCACACAAAAAGGCCGCGGGTTTTCACCGGCGGAAGCCGCCCCGATCAAGTACCACGCCATCAGCAAGATCGAGCCCGCCAACGCACCGTCGGCACCCCCGGGCAAGCCGAAATATTCCAACATCTTCGGGCAGTGGCTCTGTGACATGGCCGATCAGGACACACGGCTCATGGGAATCACACCGGCCATGCGCGAAGGCTCTGACCTGGTGCAGTTCTCGCAGCGCTTCCCTGATCGGTACTTTGACGTCGCCATTGCCGAACAGCATGCGGTTACCCTGGCGGCGGGCATGGCCTGCGACGGCGCCAAACCTGTGGTGGCCATCTACTCAACCTTCCTGCAGCGGGCCTATGACCAGTTGATCCATGACGTGGCGATTCAAAACCTGGATGTCCTGTTCGCCATTGACCGGGCGGGTCTGGTGG
>LFIK01003041.1_pt1 | contig 13622 bp, 10 predicted proteins | sample 643401 | NCBI WGS metagenome assembly LFIK01 (sample SAMN03777447, study PRJNA286221) | soda lake metagenome | biome: soda lake; feature: Kulunda steppe; material: water; isolation source: sample T5-Br brine of Lake Tanatar-5 | place: Russia: Kulunda steppe | collected 2010-07 | reverse complement strand
GGGCGATCGTCACGCCCGGTACACCGGGGCCCGGTCCAGGGGGGAGCGGACCATCGAAGCCGCGCCGCCGCACCGGCGGTGGCACCGGCGCGTAGGCGGCAGGACGTGGGGCAGTGAACGCACGCATCCTGGGACCTGTCGTCACCCGCCGCCAGCCATCTCCCGAAGCCGGTCCCCGCGGGTACCTGCAGAGACCTTACCCCGGGCTCGCGGTCAGCCGACGGTTTCCGGGTGCGGGGTACCGGGAGGCACGGTGCGCCACCCTCGCCCCACGGTCACGCCGCGTTGTTGCATGGAAGCGGGGCCGGCCCATCCGGACCGGCCCCGCGTGCTGGGGAGAGGTGTGGCGACGCCTAGAGCGACTCCGCGTTGACCGCGGCAGCGGCTGCCTCGACGGGCGCGGCGGCCACCTCCTCGCGGCTGACGTCGAGCTCCCGGCCGAGCTCGCGCCCGATCCGGTGGACCAGGGCGTAGGCGTCCAGCCCGTACTCCTCGAGCAGGTACGGCTTGCTGGCGCCGTGCGCGTAGGTGTCCTGCAGCCCCATGCGCACCACCCGGCGGCCGAGCCCCCGGTCGGTGACGAACTCCGACACCGCGGAACCGAGCCCCCCGATGATGATGTGGTTCTCCAGTGTCACCACGGGGCCGGTGCTCCGGGCGATGGCGTTCTCGATCAGCGGGTCACCGAAGGGCTTGAGGGTGGAGACGTGCACGTGGGTGGCATCGATGTCGTGTTGGGCCAGCACATCGGTGGCGCGCATGGCCTCCTCCGTGGCGATGCCGGCGGTCAAGATCGTGACGTCCTGCCCAGAGCGCAGCTCGCGCGACACGCCGAGCCGCATCGGCTCCTCGACGGGGAACAGCCGCGGCAGGCGGCCGCGCAGCATCCGGATGTAGACCGGACCATCGACCTCCTCGGTCACGTCGAGCACCGACTCCACGTCGGTGGCGTCCCCGGTCTCCAGGATGGTCATGTTGGGTGTCGCGCGCATGATGGCGACGTCCTCGATCGCCTGATGGGTGACCCCTCCGGGGGTCACGATGCCCGGCAGGAAACCGACCAGGCGCACCGGCAGGTTCGGGTAGGCGATCGACATCGCGAGCTGGTCGTAAGGGCGTCGGTAGATGAATACCGCGAAGGTGTGGATCCAGGGGACGAAGCCCTCCCGGGCCAGGCCGGCGGCGACCCCCATCATGTTCTGCTCGGCCATCCCCGCGGAGATGAACCGGTCGGGGTAGGTGTCACGCCACCTGCCCACCTCGCAGGAGTTGGTCAGGTCGGCGCTGAGCACCAGGACCTCCGGCCGGTCCTTGGACCAGTCGACGAAGTTCTGGACGTGCGGTCGGGTCACCATCTCCATCAGCGGGCCTCCACCATCTCGCGGTACGCGTCCTCGAAACGGGACTTCTCCTCCTCGGAGGCGAACCGCAAGGTGTGCAGTAGCGGCGCCTTCTCCTCGTAGACCTTCACCCCCTGGGTGGGGTTGGTCCGCGCGATCACCAGCACCGGGTGGTCGGCGTCCTCGGTCATCGCAGCGTGCATCGCGCTGATGTCGTGGCCGTCCACCTCCCGGGCGTCCCACCCGAAGGCAGCGACCCGCTCGGCCAACGGTTCGATCTCGCCGACGTCGCACATCTCGCCGTCGCACTGCTGCCCGTTGGCATCCACGACGGCCCGCAGTCGGTTGAGGCCGTGGAAGGACGCGAAGGACAGCGCCTCCCAGGTCTGGCCCTCCTGGAACTCCCCGTCCGACATCATCACCCAGGTGTTGCCCGTCTCGCCCCGCATCTTGCGCGCCAAGGCGATGCCGGCCGCCTGGCTCAGCGCCTGGGCCAGCGAGCCGGTGGTCGTGGCGACGCCGGGCGAGTGCTCTGCGCCGATCATCTCCAGCGAGGAGCCGTCCTGGTTGAAGGCCGCAAGCGCGCCCTCGTCGAGTCGGCCCACCTCGATCAGGGCGGCGTACAGCACCAGCGCGTAGTGCGCGGGGGAGAAGATGAGGCGGTCGCGGTCGGGAGCGGGCACGCCGTTGAAGCGGTCACCACTGCGGTAGCGCTGGTTGCCCCGGCCTGGCACACCGGCGAAGGGCTCCGGGGTGGTGGGGCCGTCCACCGGACCGAGTCGCAGCACACCGCCGTAGAGCAGCGCGAACAACTCCGCCGAGGACAACGCCTGGCTGAGGTAACCCTCACCGTTGCGTAGTACGTGTTCGAAGACGCGGGTGCGGATCCCGTGGGCGATCCGGGCCACGTCCTCCTCTGAGACCGTCATCTAGAGCAACTCCTCGATCGAGTTCGTCATGCGTTGGACCTGGGTGGCGATGTCGCCCCGGTAGAGGTTCCCACCGATCAGCAGGCAGACGTCCTCGCCGTAGAAGCCGACCATCTCAGCCACGCGCTCCACCGACATGCCGCCACCGGGTGCGGGGAACGCCGGTCGCAGATCGCCCAGCGGCGCGCGGCTCGCGGTGGCGATCTCGAGGCACGCCTCGGGGCTGAAGCTGAACCGCCCCCCGTGGTTGGGGAAGATGGTCACGTCCGCACCGGCGAGTCGTGGCAGCGTGCCCAGCGCCAGGCCGTGGCTGAGTCCGCCGGTCGGGTCGGTGACGTGGCTGCCGAGGAAGGAGGGGTGGGACATCACCACCAAGTCCTCGGGCAGGGTGTCGATGATGTGGCGCATCGTGTCGAAGCCGACCAGCCCCGGCAGGAGCAGCAGCCCACCGGCCCCTGCCTCCACCGCGACCTCAACGCCGTCCTGCAGCCGGTCCGCCGGCAGGTTGAGCGCCGGCAGGTACACCGACGCCTGCTCACCACGGTCCACGTTGGCACGGTCCACCGCTGCGGCGAGCACCGGCACCCGCTCCCGGAAGGTGGCGAACGGCTGGTCAGCGAAGGAGTGGTCGTCCTTGACCAGGTGCAGACCGTTGAACGCCAGGTCATAGGCGAACCGGGCGAGATCCTCGACCGGGGTCCCCATCGGCTTGAGCGCGGTGGCCAGCAACGGTCCGCCCCGCGGCGCGAAGCGGCCGCGCAGCCCCTGTACGCCGTGGCGTGGCCCAGGCAACCGCTCGAGGAAGCTGTTTGGCAGGTCCATATCGACCAGCCGCACTCCGGGGACCATCGACACGTTGCCGAACAGCACGTTGAGCAGCTGCGGCAGCTGCCAGCCGGTCACCTCGACGGCGTAGCTGACCCGCGCGTCCAACGCGGTCGGGTCCGAGCGGGTGGTGGACTCCACGCGTCCGATGATGTGGCGCGTGATGTCGTCGTCCGGCACCAGCTCGGCCGGGAACTCGATGGTCTGCTCGACGATCAGCTGCTCCAGGACGGCCGCAGCATGCTGCTCGGAACCGGTGATGCGGTAGGTGGCCTGGATGCGCTCGCCGCTGAGCGACAGCGTGACGGGGCGGAGAGGCGAGGTGTCCATGTGTGAACAGTAGCACATTAGATGAACAATAGTGCAAATCGATGTCGGGAGAACGGTCTGCGCGCACGCTCCCTCGTCGCGCGCGCAGGCCGGGGTGGCTCACCGCGGCGTCTCGGCCATGAAGGTGTCGAGGGCCGCCCTGGTCGTCAGGCCCGCGTCGGAGCCGAGCCCGGTGGCCACGCAGGAGCCGGCGGCGACCCCGATCTCCGCGGCGCCGACGGGGTCGCGGCCCTCGGCCAGTCCGGCGATGAACCCCGCGGAGAAGGCATCGCCGCACCCGGTGGTGTCGATCACTTCCACGGGGTAGGCAGGGATGATGGTCTCCTGCTCGCCGGCGGTCGCGTAGCTCGCACCCTGTTCGCCGAGGGTGATCACGGTCGCCTTCACCCCCCGGTCGTGGAACCAGCGGATGGCATCCGCCCGGGTGCGCTGCCCGGACAGCATCAGCGCGTCCTCCTCGTTGGGGAGGAAGTAGTCGAGGTGCTCGTAGCACGGGCCGAACATCGCCTCGTGGTCGAACTCCGGGACCCCGATCAGATCGAGGGAGGTGGTCAGTCCGGCGGCCTGTGCGCGACGCAGCACCTCGGCGCTCGGTTGGCCGTCGAGGCGTTCCATCAGGGACGTACCGCCGATGTGGAGGAAGCGGGCGCCCTCGATCACGTCCCAGTCGAGGTGGTCCGGTGACAGCCTGGCGTTGGCGCCGATGACGTGGAGGGCGGGTCGTTCCCCGTTGGGGCGTATCGGCAGCATCGTCGCCGAGGTGGGCACGGATGGGTCGGTCGCGATGCCGGTGACGTCGATCCCCTCGTCCGCCATCTTGCGGGATAGCCATCGCCCCAGTTCATCGTCGCCGACCACGCCGAAGCTGGCGACCTTGAGTCCCAGGCGCGCCATGTCGACCGCCGTGCCTGCGCCGGTACCGGCCACGGTCATCCTGATCTCCTCGAGCAGGGCGATCCCCTGGCCCTCGGGGATGGACTCCACCGGTCGCCCCAGGATGTCGACGATGTGGATGCCGATGACGATCGTGTCGGGTGTCGTGGGTTCCATTGGGTCCTCCTCATCTCGGGGCGGGTTGGTGTCGTTGCGACCTTGACACCCTACGACCGGCGCCGTATGGTCGAGCCACTGTGCACACATACTGCACCGTATGTACAAATGTTCGCAGGCGGGTCGCACAAGGTCAAGAGGGAGACGACATGCGAAGCATCCGAAGGGCCACGTTGGTCGCTTCGGCTCTGGCCACAGCGCTGGTACTCAGCGCATGCGCCGGGGACGAGGACGCGACGACCGATGAGGTCGATGACACCAATGAAGCGGTCGACGACGTTGAGGGGGATGAGGCCGCGGCCGACGAGGAAGCGATCGACGCCGACGAGTTCTCGCTCGAGGGCTTCACGGTCGGGGTCGCCGTGGTCGGCACACAGCATTTCTGGGACCGCGAGGCGTTCCAGGGTGCGGTGGACGAGGTCGAGCGCCTCGGCGGTGAGGTCATCACCACCGACGGCGGTCGGGACGAGGCCGTCCATGCCCAGAACCACGACGTCTTCCTCAGTGAGGACGTCGACGCCGTGATCACCATCCTCGGCGACGAGTCCGTCGAGCCCCGGCTCGAGCAGATCGCCGACGCTGGCATCCCGGTCTTCGGTGTGGACCGCGACTCGCCCCACATCCTCAACAACTCCCAGTCCGACAGCCAGGCAGGTGGTACGGCAGCCGGTGAGCTGATGGCTGAAGCCATCGGTGGCCAGGGCAACGTCGCGGTGTTCAACGCCTTCAGCGAGGCGCTCGAGTTCTGCGGGGTCCGCTACAACGCGTGGCGTACGGTGCTCGATGAGCAGTACCCCGACATCGAGATCATCCAGCCCGAGCTCGCCGAGGAGTTCGCCAATGCCCCGGAGGACGCCCGACAGCAGACGCTGACCCTGCTCGAGCAGTACCCGGAGGGTGAGATCGACGCGATCCATGTCGCCTGCTGGGACCAGCCCGCAATCGGCGTCGTGCAGGCGATCGAGGAGACAGGTCGCGATGACGTGATCGTGTCCGCCTTCGACGCAGGTCCGGAGACGCTCGAGATCATGATGGAGGACGGATCGCCGTTCGCGGTCAACGTGGCGCAGCAGCCCCGGCTGATCGCGACCAACGCCGCGCAGAACGCCGCGCGATACCTCAACGGTGAGGACGTCGAGCCCGAGACGTTCGTGGAGGTCTACCCGGTGTCCGGTCAGGACCAGGCACTGGAGATCTACGAGTTGCTCGGCTACGACAGCTGACGCTGCCTGGCCATCGCGTCCCCCCGCGCGACGGCTGGACCGTGGTGGGTCGACGGGGCACGACCCGTCGACCCACCACGGCGCCCGGTGAAGCGGGGACAGCGAGCGCAGGTCGGGAGAGCTCACGAGGTTGAGCGCTGGGGAGAGCAGCGATGCCGCGAACGTCCTCGGGCCCTGAGCCCGTTCTGGAGATGACCGGGATCGACAAGGCGTTCCCGGGTGTACAGGCGCTCGACGGCGCGCAGCTGTCGATCCTGCCGGGTGAGGTGCACGGATTGGTCGGTGAGAACGGTGCCGGCAAGTCCACGATCATCAAGATCCTCGCCGGGGTCTACGAGCGGGACGCAGGGAGCATCCTGATCGGAGGATCCCCGCTCGAGGACCTGACGTCCCAGGCTGTGCACGAGCTCGGTGTGCGGTTCGTCCACCAGGAGCTGCACCTCGTGCCGCACCTGACGGTGGCCGAGTCGGTGTTCATGGGCCACGAGCTCTCCCGGTCGGGACTGCTGCGGCGTCGGGAGATGCGTCGTCGCGCGGAGCGCTTCCTTTCGGAGCGGCTTGGTGCCGAACTGGACGGTGAGGCCCTGATCCGGGATCTCGGGTCCGCGGAGCGCAAGCTGGTGCAGGTCGCTCGGGCGCTGGTCGACGAGGGCGCGCGCCTCGTGGTCTTCGACGAGCCCACGGCCCCGCTGGCGTCCGGCGAGATCGACCGGGTGTTCGCTGCGGTCGAACGGCTGCGTGACCAGGGGGTCGCGTGCCTGTACGTCAGCCACTACCTCGCCGAGATCACGCGCCTGTGTGACCGGGTCACCGTGTTCCGCAACGGCACTGATGTCGGCTCTCTCGCGCAGCTGGACGAACACAGCCACCGTGAGATGATCCGCCTGATGGTGGGGCGCGAGCTCGGGCAGCTGTTCCCGGAGCGGTCGTCCGAGCCGGGTGAAGTCGTCCTGGCGGCATCCGGTCTCGGTGATGACGGTGCGTTCTCGGAGGTGGACCTCGAGGTCCGCCGCGGTGAGATCGTCGGCGTCGCCGGGATCCTGGGCTCCGGCCGTGAGGAGTTGATCGATGCGCTGGCGGGACTGCGACGCATCCGGTCAGGGCGGCTGGAGCTCGTCGGGCGACGGGCCCGGCTGCGCTCACCGGCAGACGCTCTGGACCGAGGCCTGGCGCTGGTGCCGCGCGACCGCCGTAACGACGGGCTCGTGCTCGCTATGAGCGCGGCGGACAACGTCAACCTCGCGACGCTCTCCGAGATCGCCCGGACCGGGTGGATCCTGCGCGACGCTGCGGATCAGCAAGCGCGCCGGATGGTCGATCAGCTCGACATCCGTCCGGCGGCGGTCGATCGCCCGGCTCGGCTGTTCAGCGGCGGGAACCAACAGAAGATGGTGCTCGCGAGGTGGCTGGCCGCCGACGTCGACGTGCTGCTGTTCGATGAGCCCACGGTGGGGGTGGACATCGGTGCGAAGGCGGAGATCTACCAGCGTATGGCCGAGGTCGCGGAGCGCGGGGCGGGCCTGCTGGTCGCATCCAACGACACCTCGGAGCTGCTGGGCATCTGCGACCGCATCATCGTCATGGTGCGGGGCCGCATCGCCGGCGTCGTCCAGCGCGGTGAGGTTGAACTCGATGCGCTGATCGCTCTCGTCACCGGTGGCGATGCAGCAGGCGACGCGGTGGGAGCCGGCCGTCACGCCGAGGATGCTGCGGAGATCGGGGAACAGGACCGATGAGCACTGCCACGCGCGGCGGTGCTGAACGCGCTGCCACCCTCCTCCCCGTACTCCGGCGGGTGCTGTTGACCCGCGGGCCACTGCTGCTGTTCGCCGCACTGCTGCTCTACCTCTCTCTGGCCTCCTCAGCCTTCCTGAGCATGGCGAACCTGCTGTCGAGCCTCACCCAGGCCGCCCCCATCGCCATCGTGTCCTTCGGCCTGGCGGCCGTGGTCATGGGCGGTGGCGATGACGTCGTCGCAGGTGGCATCGACCTGTCCATCCCCGCTGCTGCGGCGCTGGCCACCGCCGTGGTCAGCGACCAACTCACCAACCAGGGCGCGGGCGTGATATGGGCCTTCACCCTGGCCGTGCTGGCGGCGCTGATCGTGGGCGCCCTCAACGTGCTCCTGGTGACCGTGGTCGGGTTGACCTCGATCCTGAGCACCCTGGCGATGTACGCAACGGTGGTGGGGGTGATCCGGGTCTACACCGGCAACCGCCGGATCACCGTCGACGACCCTACGATGCTCTTCATCCGCGACGCCCGCCCCCTCGGCATCCCGATGCCCGTGTGGGTGATGTTCGCGGCGGCGCTCGCCTTCTGGCTGCTGCTGCACCGCAGCGCCTTCGGGATGCGCCTGCAGGCGGTCGGGGGCAACCAGGAAGCGGCGGCGACCTCCGGGATCCGTCCGCGCCCCTACATCGCCGCCTCCTTCCTGATCGCGGGGGTGGCCGCGGCCGTGGCAGCGCTGGCGCTGGTTGCGCGTGGGTCGGGGAGCTCGCCCGGGATCGATGAACGCCTTCTGGTCGACATGGTGCTGGCGACCTTCGTCGGTGCGGCCTTCTCCAGGCGCAACATCGTGACCGTGCCCGGCGCGATGCTCGGCGCCATCCTGGTCGCACTGATGTCCAACGGCCTGATCCTGATCCGGGTGGACAACTCCTGGATCGACGGTTTCAAGGGCGTACTGATCCTGATCGTCGTCGCAGCGGCTGCACTGCAGAACCGGCGGCGCACATGACCACCACCGACACCGCTACCAGCTTCAACCTCGGCGCCTGGGTGGCGAAGTACGCCTTCGTGGCGGCGTTCGCGGGCCTGTTCGCCTTCTTCTCCCTGCGCACGACCACCTTCCTGTCTACGAGCAATCTCATGAACGTGCTCGAGGGCAGCATGATCCTCCTGTTCGTCGCCCTTGCGATGACGCTGGTCGTCTCCTCGGGCGGTATCGACCTCTCGGTGGGCATCGCCCTGGACTTCGGGGCGTGGTTCGTGTTGATCGCGATGCTCGAGTTCGACCTGGCGTGGCCCCTGGCCCTGATCGTCGCGTTGTTGGGCGGTGCGCTGGTGGGGGCGCTCAACGCCTTCTTGATCGTCGGGTTGGGCGTGACCCCCTTCCTCGCGACGCTCGGGACCTTCTTCATCGGGCGCAGCGCCCAGCAGATCGGCACCGGTGGGGGCGGCAACGTCAGCTTCCGGGGTGCGCCCGAGGGCTTCCAGTCCCTGGCCAGGGGGGACACCCTGGGGATCCCGAACGCGCTGATCATCGGCGCGGTGGTGCTCGCCGTCTTCTACGTCGTGCTGCAGCGCTCCACCCACGGCACGCGCATCCACGCCATGGGGCTGCAGGACCCTGCTGCACGCGTCGCGGGGCTACGCACCCGTCGCTACCGGGCGCTGGTGTACGTCCTGTCCGGTGCCACGGCGTCCATCGGCGGGATCCTGCTCAGCTCCGGTCTCAGGCTGTACACGCCACAGGCTGGGTTCGCCTACCTGTTGGACGCCATCGCGGCGGTGTTCATCGGCGCCTCCATGCACCCCCGTACCCGCCCCAACGTCCCCGGCACCCTCGTCGGTGTCCTCTTCCTCGGCGTGCTGGGCAACGGCCTCGACCTTCTCGGCCTGGACTTCAATGTCAAGGCCGCGCTGCGTGGCGGCATCCTGGTGCTCGCCCTCGCCCTGGCCTTCCTGGTCTCCAAGCACAGTGCCGCCAGCCCGGCCTCGGGCGAGTGATGCCAGGGCACCGGACGCTGACCCACGCAGGCGCCTTCGACCTGCGGGTGGACGACGGGCGTGTGACCGCCGCCTCACCGATCGCCGATGATCCCGATCCGGCGCCCTACGCCGAGGCGCTGGTGCAAGAGAGCCGGACCCGCGTACGCCGCGCGGCCGTGCGTCGATCGTGGCTGGAGGAGGGACCCGGCGCCCAGCCCCACCTCAGGGGACGTGAACCCTTCGTCGAGATGGAGCTCGACCGCGCGCTCGACCTGCTCGCCGGAGAGCTGTTGCGGGTGCGCGACACCCACGGGCCGCAAGCGATCTTCGCCGGTTCGTACGGGTGGGCGAGCCCGGGACGTTTCCACCACGCGCAGAGCCAACTCAAGCGCTTCCTGACCCAGTTCGGGGGGTTCACCGCCGCCGAGGGGACCTACTCCCATGGTGCCGCGGAGCTGGTCGTACCACGGGTGCTCGGCCGCAGTTTTCGTCAGCTCCTGCGCGAACACCGGCCAGTGAGCGAGCTGGCGGCGCACACTGAACTCCTGGTGTCTTTCGGGGGGTTTCCGGACGCCAACCGCTACATCGTCAACGGCGGTACCACCCGCCACGTCCTGCGTGACCAGCTGCGGGCCGCCCGGGACCGCGGCTGCCGCTTCATCGCGCTCAGCCCCACCCGCAGCGATCTGGACGAGGAACTCGGCGCCCGGTGGCTGCCACTGCGGCCCGGTAGCGACACTGCCGTGTTGCTCGCGATCGTGTACGTGCTGGTCACCGAGGAGCTCGTCGACCTCGTGGCTGCCCGCCGGCTGTCCAGTGGCCTCGAGATGCTGCTCGACGAGGTGACGGGTCGCGTCCACGGTGTGCCCCGCACTCCGAACTGGGCGGCGCAGCGCAGCGGAATCGCCCCTGAGGACATCACCGCCCTGGCACGGGAGATGGCGAGCTCGCGCACGCTGCTGAACGCCACCTGGTCGATCCAGCGCACTGAACATGGCGAGCAGGCACTGTGGTCGCTGATCGCGGTGGCGACCGTGCTCGGGCAGCTGCACCTGTCGGGCGCGGGGCTGGGGATCGGGTACGGCTCGAGCGGATCGGTCGGGGCGCCGGTCTGCCACCCACCGGCCCCCGCACTGCCCACGGGGGCGACCAACCCCGTGACGGCGCACATCCCGGTGGCGCGCCTCGCGGACATGCTGCTCGCGCCCGGTCAGTCCTACCAGGTGGACGGCCAGTGGCGGACCTACCCCCGTATCGAGCTCGTGTACTGGGCCGGTGGCAACCCCTTCCACCATCACCAGGACCTGCACCGCTTGGAGCGTGCCTGGTCCCGCCCGGCCACCGTGGTCGTCCACGAGCCCTACTGGACCGCAACCGCCCGGCGTGCCGACGTCGTCCTGCCCGCCACCACGCCCCTCGAACGCCGCGACCTTGGCGGTGGCAGCGTCGACGCCGCCCTGGTTGCGATGGAGCGGGTCGTGGACCCTCCCGGTGACGCCACGGACGACCACGAACTGCTGCGTCGGCTGGCGGCCCGGCTGGGTATCGAGCAGGGGTTCACCGCCGGCCGTGACGTGGACGCGTGGCTGTCGTGGTTGTACGCCCGCTTCCGGGAGCAGGACCCGGACCTGCCCGAGGAGGCCACCTTCTGGCAGGCAGGGGTGGTCCACCGGCCGACGGCAGAAGGATCCCGGGCAGCATGGGAGGCGTTCCTGGCCGACCCCCGAGCCGAGCCGCTGCCCACCCGATCCGGGCGGATCGTGCTGGGCGATGCCGATCACGCGGACGAGGGTCTGCCGGTCGCGCCCGGGTGGTCGCCACCCACCGAGTGGCTCGAGGACGCCACCTCGACGCAGTTGCACCTGCTCAGCCCACAGCCACCACACCAGTTGCACTCCCAACACGACGAGGTGGATGCGCACCGGCGTCGTGGCGACCGCGGTCGCGAACCGCTCTGGTTGCATCCGGAGGATGCTGCGGCCCGCGGCATCAGCGAGGGCGACGACGTGCGGGTGCGCAGCGCACGGGGCCGCTGTCTGGCGACGGCACGGTTGACATCGCGGATCCGGCGCGGGGTGGCCTCCCTGGCCACGGGCGCTTGGTGGGATCCCGGACCCGACGTGGACGGCGAACCCGTGTGCCGGCGGGGTAACCCCAACGCCCTGACCCGGGACGTCGCGACCTCGACGTGGGCGCAGGCGACCTCGGCACACACCTGTCTGGTCGAGATCGAGTCGGCGCCTGCTGCGCCACGGCCGGACGACCACGGACCCCCCGAACTGCGGAGGTAGCTGATGACCGGGACGGTGCTCGCGCTGGACGTCGGGACCTCGATGGTCAAAGCGGTCCTGCTCGACCGTGACGGAGCGGTGCACAGCCGGGGGTCCGCGTCTACGCCGGAGGATCCTGTTCCCGGGACCGACCCTGGTTCCCTGTGGGAAGTGGTGCTGGACGTCTTGTCCCACCTCACCACCGCCAGTCCCCGCCCCGTGGACGCGGTGGTGGTCAGCGGACAGGGTGATGGGCTGTGGAGCATCGACCGGGACGGCGTGCCCCAGCGCGCCTACCCGTGGAACACCATCGATGCCGCAGCCATCGTCCAGCGGTGGGAGCGTGACGGCACGATCGAGGCGCACTTCCGCCGCTCCGGGACCGTCCTGTGGCCCGGTACCGACGCTGCGGTGTGGCGGTGGCTCGAGGCGACCGACCCGGACCGCATCGAGCGCACTCGAACCGTGTTCTGCGCCAAGGACTGGATCAGCTTCCAGCTGACCGGCGAGATCGCCACCGACGTCACCGACGCCTCCATCGCCTTCCTCGACCTCGAGGCCCGCGCCTACGACGCTCGTGCCATCGAGGGGCTGGGGTGCCACGCCATCGCAGACCGTCTGCCCCCGGTTCGCACGCCGGGTGAGGTGCTCGGCGGGGTGCGTGCCGGGGTCGCGGCACGCACTGGCCTGACCGAGGGCACCCCCGTCCACGTCGGCTGTCTCGATCTGATCGCCATGATCCGGGCCGCCGGGCTCCGAGAAGCCGGTGACGCCCTGGCGGTGCTCGGCACCACCGCGGTCGCGGTTTCCGTGCTCGACGCACTGCCCGTGGAGGCGGAGCCGAGTGGGGCCACCGTGGCGATGCCCGAGCCCGGTCGCTACCTCAGGGTGCTGGGCGCGAACTCCGGCACCACCACCCTGGAGTGGTTCCTGCGGACCCACGGCTACACCGGCGAGGACCGCCACGACCGGTTCTGGGACGACGTCAACGCAGCCGGGGATCAGGGCGCGCTCCTGCTGCCCTTCCTCGCCGGCGAGCGGGCGCCCTTCCTCGCCCCCGAGGCCACGGGTGCCTTCCTCGGGCTCGCTTCGGCCACCACCCTGGGAGGGATGGGCCACGGGGTGGTCACCGGCATCACCCACGCCCTCAAGCACTGTCTCGATGCCGCCGGCGCGGGGGAGGACGACCTCGTGCTCACCGGCGGCGGTGCCACCCGCCCCGAGTGGTGCCAGCTGGTCGCTGACGTCCTCGACCGGCCGGTGCTGGTGGAGGCCCGGGCCGATCTCGGCGCGCTGGGGGCGGCCTCGCTGGTGCCCGGGTTCGAGCAACTCGCCGGCGCCGATGACACGCAGCCGCGCACCCGCGTCACCCCCGCCGCCGGCCGCGACCGCGCCGCCGAGCGGCACACCGCCTACCTCGACGTCGTCCAAGCCCTCAGACCGCTGTTCAAGGAGCTGCCCCGACCATGACCCAACCCCCTGTGCCGGACACCATGCCCGTCGGCGTGTACTACGGGCCCGGTGACGTCCGCGTCGAGCAGCGTCCCGTCCCCGCCATCGGGCCCGACGAGCTGCTCGTGCGCACCGTGGCCTCCGCCCTGTGCGCCGGCGAGGCCATGGAGTGGTACTCGACCCGCGAGGGCGGCAAGGTGCTCGGCCACGAGCCCGTCGGGGTGGTCGCGGCCGTCGGGCCTGAGGCGGAGGGGTTCTCGGTCGGGGACCGGGTGTTCGTCAACCACCACGTCGGCCGGATGCGCTCGCACTGGGCGATCCGCGGCCACGAGACGATGGATCCGTACTACAAGGCCAACCGGCTCGACCCCGGTGCCATGACCGGCTACTTCCGGGTCTCCGCCGCCCACCTGCGCGCCGACATCCACCGGGTGCCCGACCACATCCCCGACGACGTGGCGACCACCATCGAGCCGTGGTCCTGCGTGC
>LFIK01003040.1_pt1 | contig 13627 bp, 15 predicted proteins | sample 643401 | NCBI WGS metagenome assembly LFIK01 (sample SAMN03777447, study PRJNA286221) | soda lake metagenome | biome: soda lake; feature: Kulunda steppe; material: water; isolation source: sample T5-Br brine of Lake Tanatar-5 | place: Russia: Kulunda steppe | collected 2010-07 | reverse complement strand
ACCAGCCGGTCCTTGGCCCATATGATCTGTGACCGGATGGCGAAGTCTGTCGACACGAGGCTGTCAGCCACGGTCGCTGCGTGCAGCGCGCCGTGCCAGACATAGGCGACGTCGCCGGGGAACAGCGCCCAAGCCTCGCGCCAGTCGGCGCGGTCGTCGTTCAGTACCTTGCCGGTGCGTTTGGTCTTCGCGGCCCCGGCCTGGTTGCGCCAGGACGGGTCGTACTCAACGCCATAGGGCGGGTCGGTCACCATCAGCAGGGGGCGCACATCGCCCAGCAGCCGTCCCACCACATCGGCCGCGGTGCTGTCGCCACAGATCAGCCGATGCGCGCCCAACTGCCACAGGTCGCCCGGCACCGACACCGGCGTGACCGGTAGCTCCGGGACATCGTCCTCGCCCTCGACCGGGCCATCGCCGCCCAGCGCCTCGGGATCCCGCAACAGCGCATCCAGATCATCGTCGCTGATGCCGAGCAGCGATAGGTCGAAATCCTCGGCCAACAGCCCCGCGATCTCGTCGCGCAGCAAGCCTTCGTCCCATTCGCCGAGCTCGGTTAGCTTGTTGTCGGCGATCCGGTAGGCCTTGCGCTCGGCCTCGTCGAGATGGCTGAGCCGGATCACCGGGACCTCGGTCAGCCCCAGCATGGTCGCGGCCAGCACTCGACCGTGTCCCGCGATCAGCTCGCCATCGTCGGCCACCATGCAGGGCACGGTCCAGCCGAACTTGGCCATGCTGGCGGCGATCTTCGCCACCTGGTCGTCGCCATGCATCTTGGCATTGCGGGCATAGGGGCGCAGCCGGGCAATCGGCCAAGTCTCGATCTGGCTCGGCGCGAAGACGAGGTCCATGGGATGGGGCTCGGGATGTGGGGGAGAGAAATGAAAAGCGCCCGCGAGGGGGTTCCTCCGGGCGCAATTCTTCGATGTTTCTTTGCTACGTCAAGGGGGGCAGCTTTGTCAAACGATTTTTCGGCGTTGAATCAACGCCTTCCAGTCAATCGGAACGCAGGTGGCTTCGGAATAGGTCTTCGCGGGGCCCTGGCTTCCTCGAGGTGGCTTCCCTGGCTTCCCGGCGGAATCCACCTCGGCCAGCGAGGCGATCCCGTAAGATTCTGAAATTGAGTCAGAATTTCCAGCAACGCCGCTGGGGTGGCTTCCAGGTGGATTCCCCGGTGAAAAGGCCAGACGCTGGAAAACTTGCGCGCTCAGCCCCCCCGTATACCGATCGCGCCCGGGAGGAACCATGGCAGGGGGGATGACGCAGTCGACCCAAAACGGCCTCTCGGTGTCTTTGGCTTGCGGCAACGTTGGTTCACCGAACCGGTCGTTCGTGCTTTTCGTAGCATGTGATCGTCTATAGCCACTGAAGCAGGGTTGAGGGAGGCCCCGTGAGTTCAGCCCCGGCAAGTATGTGCACCATTCTTTCAAGACCCCGCTCAAGCGCAGCGAGCTCAAGCTCGGCATCGACGACATCCTCAAACCAATGTACAAGCAATGAGAGTCGATCAACCAGGTTTACTTGGAGCTTTGGGCTGTCTGGCTCGCCTTACTTCAGCTTGTCTGGCTGATTGTAAAGCCCAGAAGGTGGAGAGCGAGCATCCAGGCTGCGACGAATATGAGTCCGGTGAAAAGGATGTCCTCGATCCAGTCCACCACCCCCGGCGACCGGTCTCGCATTACCACTGGGTTGTAATAGAATGTCGACACTAGAATGAAGGTCAAGCACAGCGCCAGAGCGATCCAGGCCGAGCCGGACACGCCCGCGAAAAGCGCCCAGATTACAGCCCCGGCGAACAGATAGATCGCGATCCCCTTTAGCCATTCGGCGGGCGTATCGTGAACCGACACCCCTCGACGCGCGAGCATGCGCCAAGTTTCGTAGGCGAAAGACATCCCGAAGGCTATGAGCAGTACCCAAGCTGCATGCAAGGCCAGCATGTCTTTCCTCCCCCCTCCACTGTCTTGGTCGACATTCCCCAATAGCGTGACCATCGACCACCAGGATTGTCCGGTCCTGCTCATTGATCAAGCGATCTAACCCCGAGCGATATCAGCCGATATTCCCCAGTAGGCTGCCGTTGGGACGAAAGGTCGCCTGACGAGGCCGCCGGGTCAAGCAATCTTCGTCTCTGAACAGCTTCTGCGGGCGCGAGATCAGCCCGGATCGGGCTGACTGGGGTGTAGCGCCATGCCCTATTGGCGCGCCAGACCGGTTGTTCCGTCCACCCATTCCTGGGCCTCCCTTGCCTGCTCAAGCAGCCAGTCGGCGAACCGGCGAACCTGTGCAGTTGTCCGCGTCGCGTCGCGCAGGAACATTCGGTAGGGCGCCACATTCGACAGATGCCGCTCGGCCGGATAGACCAGCACGACGGCGCCGCCCTCGATGTCGACGCGCGCGAGGCATAGCCCGCAGATCAGGAACCCGACATTCTCGCGCACCGCCGCCAGTGCCTGCCTCATATTGCGATAGTTCACACCGCGGTCGGCCCCCTCGCGGCGCTGCCCGTATTTCGCCACCCATTCGGGCCATCCGGGCAGGGGCAAATCCGCCTGATCCGGGTCCAGATGCAGCAGCGGCAGGCCTTCGAGCTCGAACTCGCTGTCCCAGTCGCCCAGCCGGCGCAGATTGTCGGGGCCTGTAACCGCGACATGGACATCGCGGAACAGGGGCCTGCCCCTCGTGTCCTCGGAGCGGCCGATGCGCATGTCCGGGGCACCGAGGCGCATCGGCACGTCGCCTTCGCCGTTGATGCAGAATCGAATGTTTGGGTGCGCCTCGCGGAAGGCGGGCAGGCGCGGCATCAGTCAGAGTTCGGCCCAGTCGGGATCTGCAACAATGTGCAATTCCGACACGCGCTGGAAATCGAGCGTCCCAGTGACCCGCTCCAGCGCCGCGAAGGCCGTCCGCAGATCGGGCAGCGCCTGTTCCAGTGCAGGTGTCGGATGCAGGCCGGAGCGGCCGCGCAGCAGCAGGTCGGTGCCGAGGTAATCCTCGAGCGCACGAATGCGCTGTCCGGCGGCGGCCGGCGTGATCGCAAGTTCCTCGGCCGCACGCCGGATCGAACCGTGGCGGACGGCGAGTTCCAGCGCCTGAAGCGCGCGGAGATGCTGCGTGGCAGCCATAGGTAAAGATTACCTTACTCCAGCCACAATTTCATCCGTCATGGCTAAACATGATCCTCCTTTTGAGAAGAACCGTTCCTGGCGCTTCCTTTTGGTGGGCCCGCGTCAACCAGGGCGCGTATCGGGTGCCCGCCACAATTCGCAGCAAGCTCCGGATGCGCAATGCAGGCCTTATCAGATGATTTCGACGGAGTGCCTCGACCAGGGCGCCATCATGTCATTCATCCCTTTGGATCATCGAACTGTCGGCATGCCCCTTCGCGGGGTATGGCGCCCGGACCGATGCTGGTCCGGACGGTGTTTGCAACCGCTCAATTGTTTGCCGTCAGCGGATCGATAATCTGAGGCACCTCGGTGATGGCCGTCACCGGGATGCCGCTGAGTTCCGAATGCCTGTGGATGGCTTCCTCGCTCTCGGCGAGATAGACGCAGAAGGTCTTGTCGCCCGCGACGTAGCTGTGCTGCCACTGGATTGCCGGCCCGATCGTCTCCAGTGCCTGGTTCGAGGCGCGGGCGGCGCCGCAGAGTTCCGTCATCGAGAAACTCCCCACGCCAAGTATACCGCGCTCGATCATGAAGCGTCGCATTTGTGCCATGTCCGTATCCTCCTGTGTTGGACAAGGGCAGTATGCCGTCCGGTGCACTTCGGGCCTAACGAGAATTTCCATCCCCATGCAAAGCTTTCTTTCTGCACGTCGAGCAAAATTTTGCGTACCGAAGAAAATCTTTCGTTTCGTTACGCGCTGACCACCTCATCCGGACTGACGACCAGAACAGGCCGATCGAAGCGCTGGGCCGGCGGTGGCAGGGTCACGGGTCAGTTTGGACCGTGATCGACTCCGGCAAAATGCCGGATCTCGGAGAACAGGGTATCCCAAGCCGGTTCATGCGGGAGGATCACATGGTTTCCGCTTTCCAGCATCACAAACTGCGCGTCAGTGATCCCCTCGGCCAGCGCCAACCCTTCGGATAGGGGATGCACGGCGTCGTCACGGGCATGGATGACCAGTGTCGGCACGCTGACTTGTGCCAGCTCTCCACGTACCGAAAACCCATCATAGGCCTGTCTGAGGCGCCATGCATTCTCGACCGGAGTGCACAGTCTTTGAAGTTCGGCAAGGGAGGCGATCTGCTCGGTGCTGCCACCGGGAATGTACATTGCGGCGAACATGCGCAGAAATGCCGAACCGGATCGGCCCCAGCCCTCGCGGATCATCGTGACCATGGCCTCCGACATCGTGGCCTCGCCGGGGCTATCGCGAAGGCGCCGGCCGCGCTCGTACCCGCCATGCAGGATCAGCCGGCTGACCTTTTCGGGGTTCTGCACGGTATAGCGGATTGCCACGGGGCTACCCTGAGAGATGCCGTAGAGCACGAAGCGGTCGAGGCCTGCGGCATCCACAACGGCGGAAAGGTCCTCGACCGCTGCGTCGAGCGACAGATCGTCGATGTCATGCGCGGACAGGCCGTTGCCGCGCTGATCGTAGCGCCACAGCATGAAGTTCCGGCCCATTTCGTCCAGGATCGGGCGCCAGATCGGGCTGTGCCAATCATGTTCCAGATGGGTCAACCAGTGCCCCGCGCGGACGAGGGGCGGGCCGCTACCGGACCGCGCGTAGGCGATGCGCACGCCGTCCCGGCTTCGACACATGCCGATCCGCTGCCGCTCGTCGGCGGGCAGGCCGGCACTGACCGAAGGAACGTGGCCGATTTGCTCGACCGCCCCGACAAAGCGAAAGCCGCGCCGCGGGATCGTGCGGATCCAGTCCTGCCGGCGTCCGTCATCCCCGATCACCGCGCGTGCGGCGCTGATGCGGGCACTGACCGTGGCGTCGGATACGATCCGTCCGCCCCAGACTTCGGACATCAACTGGTCGTGGCTGACCAGCCGTTCGGCATGCTGCACCAGCAGCAGCAGAATGTCGAACACCTGCGGTTCGACATGGACGGGTACGCCTCCCACTTCGAGCGTATGGCTGTCTGGGCACAGCATGCAGGCGCCAAAACGATACTTCATTCAGGCAGAATATCACACCCTGGTGATCGTGCACGCCGGAATCCGTCGTGTTGCAGGGCTATTCTTGCCGAATCCCAAGCTATTCAAAAGCTGTCGGCAAGGGTTTCTTCAAGCAAGACCGCTCGGCGGTGGGCACAGTAGAGGCAGGGTTAGCACGAAAGGAGCAAATTCCATGAGCTGCCAGAATGATCCCGAAATTAGTCGCCGCGCCGATGGAACGATCGATTTCGCCTTCTACGATGCCCGGGCGCGCAGGTTGCGCAGCGAGGCGATCCTGCGGTCTCCGTCCCGTATGCCGGCGCTGCGGACGCACGGGTGGCCGAGCGTGGCCGACAAGGTCATGGCGACCACCCGATCCGTTATCAAGACATTTGCAACCGTCCGCATCTCGATGGCGGACAAGTTCCTCCCGGGCTGAAAACAATCTCGTTCGCCGGCCTCGACTACCACGATCGGGAATGCCGGCCAGACATGAAACGGGATGTGGCATGGCGGCTCAAAGCGGGAACCGTCGAAATCTGTCGCCTGATGAGTGATCAGGTGTTGGAGGTTCCCCGAAGCGCGGCCGACCACATCCGGCTCACGAAAGTGATCCGATGCCTCTCGCATTCACCTCTCGCATTGCCGAGCTGGAAACCGACTATCTTGTGATCGGAGCCGGAGCGACCGGCATGGCCTTCGTCGACACGCTGCTCGCGCATTCGGGCCACGATGTGATCCTGCTCGATCGTCGGCATGCGCCTGGCGGCCACTGGCTTGATGCATATCCCTTTGTCCGCCTGCACCAACCGTCGGCCATCTACGGCGTTGAATCGATGCCCTTGGGTACGGACCGCATCGACACTGCGGGACCAAATGCCGGGTATTACGAGCGTGCCGGCGCGGCAGAGGTCTGCGCCTATTACGAGCGGGTGCTGCACGAACGGCTGCTGCCGACAGGGCGGGTGCGGTTCCTGCCGCTGCATGACCATCAGGGGCAAGATGGAGACGCGCATCAGGCCGTCTCGCGACTGACCGGAAAGACCTGCCGCATTCACGTCCGACGGGCGCTTGTGGACGCCCGCTATCTGGAGGCCGTGATCCCGGCGCATCGCCCACCGCCATTTACGGTGGCTCCAGACATGCGGGTTGTCCCGCCCAACGCCCTGCCCGATGTGACGGAGGCGTCGAGCGGGTATACCGTGATCGGCGCCGGCAAGACGGCGATGGACACGGTCATCTGGCTACTCGACCAGGGCGTCGCACCCGAGGACATCCGCTGGATTCGTCCGCGCGACGCCTGGCTGAGCGACCGAGGCTGTCTGCAGGCCCTCGATCTGGCAGTGCCCACGATCGCCTGCGTGGCCCGTACCACCGAAGCAATGGCGCAGGCCAAAGACATGGTCGATCTGTTCCGGCGCCTGCAGGCAGCCGGCCTGTTCGACGCATTGGACCCTGAAGTGACTCCGGGCACATTTCGCGGCGCGCAAACCAGCAAGTTTGAGCGCGACCAGATGCGCCTGGTCACCAACGTGGTGCGCGCCGGTTACGTCACCGCAATCACGCCCGAGCGGGTAGAGATGCAGGCAGGATCCGTCCCGACTGACCGAGAGCATCTTCATATCGACTGCACTGCCAACGCGTTGACACCGCGTTCAACCCGGCCAGTGTTCGAGGAGGGTCGCATCACCGTGCAGTGCCTCCGTTTCGGTCTGACATGCTTTAACGCCGCCCTTACTGCCTTCGTCGAAGCAACGCGGCAGGACAAGGCCGAAAAGAACCGCCTGTGCCCGCCCTGCGCCCTGCCGAGCGACGCTTGCGACTGGGTTGCGATCAGACTGAACGCGCTGCAGGCTGAGTCTGCCTGGAATTCGGAAGCCGACATCCGCAGCTTCATGCAGTCCAGCCGGCTGAACATCTTGCGCGGGCTCGCGGCACGACGAGACGATCCGGAATTGAAAGCGGCGATGGCGATGATCGCGGAGCATCGTGAAGCCGCGCTCGAGAGCCTGCAGCGGCTGTCGAGTCCCTGATGCGCCGCGGACAGCCGGATGGGGCCCCACGCTGCAATCTGCGCAGCACACGATCTCCTGCACCACGCGTGGGATACTCGGGCGCCTTGCCCTGTGCCGCCCGCCGCTAAGCCTTGGGGCGGATGCGTTTCAGCTTGCCGCCGCAATCAGGGCCGATGGCCGGACCCCTTGCGCGGGCCAGATCCTGTCGTGCCAGGCTCCGAACGCCGGGATCGCCTTCGCATGGTCGGCCACTGGTGTGCGCATTGGCCAGCAAATCATCGGGGCCACCTGACCCCACAGCGCGAAATCGGTCAGGCCCGGAGCGCCTTCATCAAGCCAGCCGCCGCCGGATTCCAGACGCAGCGCCAGCGCATCGAGCAACCGGCGCCCCTCGTCGGCGATCTGCGCGGGCGCCAGCCGGCCGATGCCTCGGGCCCGCAGCTGGCGGCCGAAGTGGCGGGCCATCGCAGCAAAGACCAGCGGCCCCATCAGCGGCGGCGTCAGGGTCCGGATCATCGCGCGCATCTCGCGCCGGCCCTCGGGGTGCATGAAAAGTTCCCATTCGAGTATCTGGTGAAACCGCTCCTCGAACGCGGTCCGCAGCCCAAGGTTTCCGGCCTCTGCGGCGGTGTCGCAGCGCGTCGGGTCCGGCAGACCCTGCCGTGCGGCCAGATGGCGGATGATCGCGTCGCTATCGCCCATGCGCAGGGTGCCCTGCTCGATCCAGGGGCTCTTGCCCATCGGGCCGCGGTCCGGGCGGTTCTCGATCTCCTGCTGGTAGGGAATGCCGTGATGGTCCAGCCATGCCAGCAGCTTTAGTGCGAAAGGGCCGGTGGTGGGCAGCCCCCATGCGGGCGCGAAGGTGAAGACGCGGAGCGGTTCCATGGCAGACCTCATGCCGGCTTGCTTACCGATGGTAAATGATCTATCTTACCTTTGGTAAGTAAGCAACAGGTTTTCCATGCCCGACGCCAGACCCAGCGACACCCGGGACCGGATCCTCGAAATCGCCGCGGCCCTGATGGCTGTCGGCGGGCTGGAGACCGTCACCTTCGATGCGGTCGCGGCCCGGCTAGGGATCACGAAACAGGCCGTGATCTACTGGTTTCCGTCGAAGGTGACGCTGTTGAGCGAACTGGCGCTGCCTGGCCTGCGCGGTGAGGCGCAGGTGGCCATCAACGCCGCTGTTGGAGCCTCCGGCCCCGCGCAGGCCGTGCGCGCCGTGGTGCGCGCAGTAATCGACTTTCACCTCGCGGACCTGGCGCGGTTCCGCCTGATGTATCTGTCGCCGCAGATCGGGGCGACCGCCGGCGCCAAACGTACCGCCGCCGAACTGGTGGCGCAGGTGCATCCGGTGACCAGCGAGATGTATGCGGCCATCGCCGCCGCGCTTGGTGACGGGCCCACGGCGCGGGAAACAGCCATGGCGCTGCACATGGCGGCGCTGGGGCATGTGCTGATGGTCGCCCTGACCGAGGCGATCGGCGACCCGCTGAGCCATGCACCCGAGCTGCTGGCCGACCGGTTGGCGGCACTTCTGGCTGCAGGCGCGGGGGCCGAAGCGCCATGACCCGCATGCAAACCCTTTTGACCAGCCCAGAGGAGGATATACCAATGAAACTGAAGCGTGTTGCGCTCGTCGCCGCCTGCCTGGCCCTCGCCACACCGGCGGCGGCGGACGGGCTTTCGCATTTGCCCCTGCTTTCCGACATCGCGCCCGAGGCGGTTGCAATCAGCCCGCATGTACCGCAGATGGGCGCGCATTGGGCCGAGCCGGCGAACCTGCCGCTGGGGCCGATCTACTGCGTGATCGACGGACGGGTCGTTTGCGTCGAATACATGTTCCTGGCCAGTGAGTTCGCTGCCGGCACCGACTGGACCGGTATCACCACCGGGATGCAGACCCCGCCGATCACCCGGATCGACATGGAGTTCAAGCCCGACGGCGTCGGTCCGTTCCAGGAACCGCTCTACCAGCTCCACCTCTACTTCGCCGAAAGCGAGGTCCTCGCGACGCACTGAAGCACCGGCGGCGCCACAGCCTCGCAGGCTATCAGCAAGATTCCGAATGCGCGATCTCTCTGCGTGGTTCGCCCTGTTCGTGAGCCAGAGCCAGCAGGGAACTGGCGGCGGCGAGGTCGCCTCGATGCCTCGTCGCCGCCGCGCCATTCGCGGCGCTGGCCTTAGATATGACGTTGGACGACTGGCTGCCGAGAAAAATGTCCAACCAAGGACAGCATGACTCGCATCTGGAGAATGATCACTTCTGCCAACTTCCAAGTCCGCACCGCTGCACCTGCATCGTTCGGCTTTTCGGCCAAGCCAACTTTCTTCACCTCCGCTCCCACGGCGTAGCCTTGGGCATCGCGGACGTCACATCGACCTCCCGCAGCATCCCGCCCGCGGTCAGCCCGTCCCGGATCCAGTCCAGTGCGCGCCACCAGTCGTCATAGGCTCGGCGTGCAGCCTCGATCTGCTCCGGATGCGGGGAGAAGGTGACAGGGCATGCCAGAAGCTCGACGGTGCGCCATTTTCCGCGGGTCAGGGTCCGTTCGGTGCCGACGACGATGGTTGTGGCCCGCGCGCCGTGCTGGTTGCGCTTCATCTCGACCGGCACACAGCGCGGCACCGCACCCGGCATCCAGTCGGGCGTCAGGCCGGCGCGCGCGAGTTCCGCCACACGGATGGCCATGCGTTTACCGCCCAATGCGTCAGGCATCCCAGCGACAGTGGCGGCGATCACATCGGCATCCTCGTGGGTATAGCCCCCAAGCTTGTGCTGCCCGCCATCGACCTCGCAGCCCAGTGCTGCGCGCTGCAGAAGGACATATTCGAGACCAAAGCCGAAGCCTTCCTCTGTCACGCACTGGGGCAGCGGCAGTTCCAGTTGGGCTTTTTCGATCCGGAATGCCCATTCCAGCGCCAGCTGGACCGGCATGGCGCGCTTGGGCTTGCCGCGTCGGGCCGCAGGGGTCGTCCGAGGATGCAGCTGACGATCGCGCTTGCTCATCGGATGCCTCGCTCGCGCAGGCGTTCGGCTGTCACCAAACCTCGCGCCAGCATAGCGTCGCGCATGGACGTGCTGATCGTGCTTGGCGGCAGGAATTTCTCGGAATTGACGAGGTCAGCGTAGAAGGCTGCCAGTTCGTCGGCGCTGGGCGGCGGGCCAGCCTCTTGTTTCCCCCGCCGGGATCGGCCGTTGCCGTTCGTCGATCCTTTGGCCACACCGCTGCCACCGGTCTGCTTCAGGCGCTGGGCGGCGCGTTGCATCGCGCGATCGAGCGCCTTGGGGCCATCGGGTGGCTCGGGATGATCGCGCCGTGACGCCGCGGCCACCGCGAGGATCGCGTTTTCGTTGAGACCCAGATCGTCGCGCCAGCGCCGGATATGCTCGCGGGGCGGCCAGCCTTGCCACCAGCCGGGCAGGGAGGCTGGGTCGAGGCCCAGCGCCTTGAGCAGCTCGGCGAAGAATTCCTCGGAGATGGCCTCGCGCGCCTGCGCGCCCTCCTCCTCCTTTACTGGTTTACTTAGAGGTTCCCTTACAGGGTTAGTGTCCGGATTCCGGACACGGCTTTCGGCATTTTCCGGACACGGGTCGCCCGGAAAATCGGACACGGGTCGGGCCTCGGACCCGTGTCCGATTTCTGGACACGGCTCGGGATCGACGGGCGCATCATCCTCGAAAGGTGCTGGTTCTGAACAGGTTTCTCCGTTGTCCGGCTTTCCATGTCCGGTTTCCGGACACGGGTCTGGCACATGCGGTGTGAAGCCGGGCTCGAAGCCCAGAATGTAGCGGGTAGGCATCTGCCGCCTAGTGACGGGATGCAGGCGCGGGACGCGGCGCAGGAGCCCGGCCGCCTCGAGCTGGCCCAGATGCGCGTTCAGCGTCGATCGGCTGATCTCGCAATCCTCTGCCAGCCGATCCTGCGAGGGGAAGCAGCCGTAATCCGGGTTGAACCGGTCGCAGAGATGCCAGAGCACGATCTTGGTGGTGGGCTTCAGCCCGCGCTGCTTGATGGCCCAGTTGGTGGCCTCATGGCTCATGGCGCAGGCCTCCCAGTTGGGCTGACCGCGCGCTGACCCGCATCGGTCTGCACCACCCGCGTGGTGAACCCATGGTCCGCCAGCGCGCCCAGCGCGTCGTCGAGCGAGCGCACCAGCGCCCAGCCATGGCCCTGCGCCAGCATGGCATCCCGAAACGCCTCCTGGTCCGGGCTGAGCCGCCCCTTGAGGGATTTCAGCTCGAAAAACAGCACGCGGCCGTCGCAGAGCACCATCAGATCGGCAAAGCCGGGATGGACGCCCATGCCGACGAGGATCGCCTGGCGCTTCGCGCCCCGCGGGCCGGGCTCGGTCACCTCATTGGCGCAGTGGTGGATGATGGCCGTGTGGGGCAGGGCGAAGCGCAGCGCCTGCACCACCGCGCGCTGCAGATCGGCCTCGGGTGTACCGCGGCGCTTCATCGGCTCACCTCGGGATCTGGTCGGTGGCGCCCAGCGCGCCCGGGTGATCGGGCATCAAGGACCACGAGCAGGATACGCGCGTCCTCGCGCTCGGCCGGGGTCTCGCCATGCTGGACCAGCACATTGCAGGCAAGCCGGATCAGATGATCGGAATGGTTCACGACATCGGCGACGACGATGCGCGCCTCGCGCAGACGTTCGTCGATCCAGTCCTGACGGACCCGGTCGCGCTGGGCGCGCTTGCGGAAGGGCAGGGGGATGGTCATCGGCGGCCACCACGACGCGCCCGATTTGCCCGTGCGTTTTCCTGCTCGAGGATCCAGGCCTCGACAGCATCCCGCCGATAGAAGACCCGCCGCCCGATCCGTGTGCAGGGCGGGCCGATCTGGCGGGCTTCCCAGCGGCAGAGCGTGTCACAGGTAAATCCAAGCGCGACCGCCAGCTGCTGTCGCGTGAACAGTCCTGACAGCAATGACGGGGCACGATCCGAGTGTGAGGGGTGCTGTTCGGGCATTGTCATCTCCGTTGCAAAACCGGCGGGGATCGCCAGCGCAGGCAGAGAAGCATCCCGAGTTGACCGGCACCTAGGAACTGACCGGCGATCAAAGGGCTCCACCGTTTCCGGTCATTCAAATCAATGAGTTGCGTGCCGAGAGAGGCAAAATCCGGAAACCGGCGCTCAAGGCGCTCGTAACGGCGAAAATCAATTCCGGTTACACTGCGTGAATCAGTGCGCGATCAGCCGCGACGTCTGGCGCGTTACGGGAAGGAAGGAAAATCATCGCGGCGGTAAGCCTCAACCAGGTCTGCGAGCCCCTTGGGCTCGAGGACGACAACACCATCGCCCCACTTGTAGAGATACCAGGCCATTTCCAGCCAGCCGCTGGCCTGAAAGCGGACGATCAATCCTCCATCTTCGGTGTCCGTGACAACCTGCTCCGGATGGAATTCGAACTCGCGGGCGACAACGGCGGCCTCCGGGCTGAATTGCCACGCCACGGGGCCGTATTCCTCTTCTCGGTAGTAGGAGCCGAACGCCCTGGCCGCATGCGCGCGCAGATCAAAACCGGGATCCTTGGCGAAGGGGCGATCTGCGAGGGCAATGCTGGCAATGCGATCGAGCCGGAAGCGGCGCATCTTGTCATCCTTTTCCGGGTCGCGGGCGATGAGATATTCCCGTATGCCGAAGATCAGGCCGTATGGCTCGATGGTGCGCTCGGTTGCGGTATTGTTCTTCTTGCCCTGATAGCTGATCACAAGGCACATGCTTGTTTTCAGCGCCTCGTCGATGACGGACAGAACGTCGCAATTGGTCCGTGCGCGGGGCCCGGGTCGGCAGGCCTCGCCGCGCGCCTCCATGACGGCCTTGGCATGGTGTCTGATCGCCCGCGCTTCCATCGGCGTCATGCTTGCCAGCAGGCGATCGCGAATGGATTCGAGGTGATGGACTTCGAGGGGGGAGCCATGCTGGCGCGCACGCATGATTGCGGTTTCCAGAGACGCCAGCTCACTGTCTCGGATGCCCTGATAGCGAACCAGAGGCTCATGGCGCAGCTTCCACCATCGGGTCCGGTCAGGGTCCTTGCGTTTTTCGACGGCGGGGAATGCAGCCTCGAACAGTCGGGCGTGGCGCTGGGCTGTGCGGGTGCGGAGCCGTAGAAGGTGCTTGATGTCCTCGAGCGTGATGCCGTCTTCCCTGGCGATGGCGGCCTCGGCGAGGCGCAGGATGTCGATAACCTTCCGCATGCAGCAAATATTTTTCCCTCAACGACACAACTTGACGTTGAGCCTAGTGCAATCGCGGGCGTCAGGCCAATAATCGCAGACCCGAAGCCTCAGCGATTCTCTCCCTGAGTTGCAGGGCCTCCACGTGCTGCACGTGAGGCATCGGGTTCAGTTTCGGCGCTGACGGTTTCCACCGGACGGTCATCCTGACCTTCGGTGTTTGATCACGGCTCGACAGCGACGGGCAGGGCGCCCGAGCGGTCGATGAAAGGAGCGCCGGATGTCTTTACCACCCCGATCATT
>LFIK01003039.1_pt1 | contig 13628 bp, 7 predicted proteins | sample 643401 | NCBI WGS metagenome assembly LFIK01 (sample SAMN03777447, study PRJNA286221) | soda lake metagenome | biome: soda lake; feature: Kulunda steppe; material: water; isolation source: sample T5-Br brine of Lake Tanatar-5 | place: Russia: Kulunda steppe | collected 2010-07 | reverse complement strand
CATGGATTTTGAAAGGTTTGAACGAGGACAAGGAGCACGTGAAGCCCAAGCAGCCACAGCAGCCCGAATGGATGCAGCTGGATGGTGTGGGAGCAAAGAGGAGAGAAGTGCACAGATTGGTGTCGTTGCAGCAGGTCGGCTGCCTATTGGAACTCTAACCTGCCGGGACTGAGACACAGACCACAGTTGGATAGCAAGCTAAGAGATGATTTCCCAGAACTTGATTTTGCATCTAACCACAGCTGGCCCTGCAAGTGTCATCCTCGGGAGGACTGCGGAGGGAAAGATCAGGGAATGTAAGGACCTCTTTTCATTGAATCCATAATGCTTGTGGTCGTGCTGGTTCAGATGTGGCATTTGCATCCAGCCCAGATGCTACAGCTTTGACTACTGAAAGAGGGATTGTCTCACTCCGCAACTGCACCAGCTGTGCAAAGTGGGCCGTGGCAGAACACAGCAAGAGTGCTTGTCCGAAGAGCTGAAGCCCGTTGCCCAACAGAGCACTGAAAAGATTGCTGATCACATTTTCTACTGTATCCCCTACATAGCTTAACGTGGTGTTCCATTCTTCCAACGTGAAATTGTTTATGGTTACGTTCCCCACTGCATCTTTCAATACAACATGATAAGTCTGAATGAGATCATCAGTCAAACCAGCTGGTAGGCCGTGAAAATTTTCAAGCTGCATCAACTGAGCTTCAAGGATATCCACAATGTCTTGGCTCTTGCGATCGATCTGCTCATCCACAAAGGAAAGCAAGTCTCCATAGTTGCTGTTTGCTGCTCTGGTTGAATGTTTTGCCACCAAAGCAACAACAAACCACCCAGCATCCAGCAGCCAGAGGGCTGCAATCAGCATCAGCATGGTGAAGGTAATGGCCTGCATGAAGGCCTGCACAACAGCACGTGAGGAGCTGACGTTCACGTTCTTGCCTCTTGACTTGCTCTCCAGTGTTTTGTTGACATAGCTGGAAAGGATGAGGTTCGAGATGGCCAGGATGCCAATTATGACACACGCACCCACAACCACTGCAATTGCAATTTGCTTCACCCTTCGAGACATCTCCTCCACATTTTCGACCATCCGAGCCATTTTCACCGCCTGGAGAGTCCCATCCAGCGCTTGGTGTGTGTAGATGGCCCACACCACCAGTCCCGTGCAGGTGCTTACGGCACCCACTGCAGCGCTGGCGCTGGGCATTGCCATTCCGCCGTCCCTTCCTTTCCAATGCTGCCATGATTGCATCGTTCCCTTGCCGTTCGGCTCTGCCGGTGTGGCCAGCTCGCATCTGCCTTCACATCTCGTCATGTCGACCCTGGACCGACGTTTCGAGGCCGTGTCCAGGTCGGACCCCAGGTCCCGAGGCGGTTCGCCCCACACAACAACACAACCCGATACAACGGGGCGGGGGAGAGATCGCACCACCGTGCCATCTTGGCCGTTGGAACGACGACGAACGTGGACAGGCGATGGGAGAGCGCAGATGGCGCGAAAGACGAGGTGGATCGCGAAGCATGCGCACGTCGCGCGAGCGTGCGGTGTCCGGATGCGGATGAAGTGACCACGTGACAATTCATCAGGAACACCACGGGAAGGACAAGGACAGGGTGACGTTCCATTGCTTCGCTGCTAGGATGTCCATGCCAGCTACTTCGCCGGCTTCACTCGGTTTGGTTCGTTCCACACTTGTGCATATCGATGCGGGACAGACAGAGGTGTGGCCACTGCGTCGATCCGCGTTGCACAAGCCCAACGAGCAGGTGAGGTCCATCCACCTTCAAGCTGCCCATCGCACATCGATCCAAATACAAAACACACCTCGTGTGCACCGTGCACGTTGATCTCTCTTGCCTCCTTTGCAACGGGAGCATCGCCTGCACATCGGTTGGGCAAGTGGAATGGATGAAAACGACGTGGTTGTGCAAGGAAAAGCACAACAGAACACAACCTCCTTGGTTTCGGAAATCGGGTCGAAATCCACACCGTCGACCGACGACGACGACGTCATGTTGGCCGTCGACGGAGCGAACAAGAATGGCAAACGGTGCTGGAGCGGCGTCGTGCAGGTGATGAAGTGGACATGGATGCCCGAGTGGCTGATGATGCTGGGCGCGGCGCTCTTCTTGGCCGCAGGGATCGCGTACACCATCACCACCATTCAAGCAAGCAGCGAAACAAAAAAGATCCTGGAAACGCTAGGCATAAACAACACAGCTGGGATAAAAAGTGTCGTCGACGACATGACCATCGTCGCTTCTTGCTTTCTTGCCGGCAGTACGTTGGTACTAGCTGCGAATCTCGTCTGCTCTGGCTTCGTGGGTAGATTCCTCCGACACTACAGCAAGCCCAAATCAAGTGAAACGTTACTCCACACGGATGCACCGGAAGAAACAGTAGTAAGCGACAAAAAGTTGTGCTGCGGGCGTTGCATACGTGCGGACTGGCAACCTACGACCTGTCTACCTGTCACCCTTGAATTTGTAACAGCAACCATCTTAATCTTGGTCGTTCTTCTGGCTGCATTGACAGCGGCATGGATAGTGGGAGTCTCTGTGGTCAACGTGGGTGCAAAATCGGCCCTTCAATTCTGGGAGTACAGTAGCAGTCTGCTACAGGACAGTTTGTCATCTTACGAGGAGTTCTATGAGGAAATCCTAACTTCTAGTGTTGATACTATTACCGTGGAAGACTGGCAGGATCTTGTATCAAGGTACAACATTTCCGAGGCCTTGCAAGCCCAATTGTCTGAAGAGCTCAGTGTGCCTGCAGATTTCTTGAATGGGACAAGAGCAGATGTCTGCCCTACGAACCTTTGCATTGACCTGAGCTTGTACGAATTTCTGGACAGTGACGTATGTCTGTGCGATCCAGCAGATATCAAGAAGGTGCGCAGTCTTTCCAACACTGCTTTTTATCGTCTTGTCATTTCACTATTTTCAACATTTCTCCTGAGCCTCGGAGGTGTTGGCGTTATGGCCAGCCTCCATGGGAGTTATGTCGGGCTGTACGTTACTCGGAGGCTTGGCAGGGTGCTCCAGACCAAGAAAAAAGTTGGCACTGACTTAGCGTGATTGGTTTTGGCAATGACTGCTGGGTCTGGAAACAATGCAGCTAGCACACAAGAGTAGTAGGGCTGGGTGATTTCAACCCTGGAGTTTGTATGCTGTGGTTGGGTAGCGCAGGTGTCTTGTCAGTATTGGCTATACAAACCTCAGAACGGGAAGCACACGAGTGCTCTCGACCAAGAAAGCTGCCACTCCTTCAAGTTTCTGTCATTCCATGCCCTACAGCTTGATGAGCTTGATTCAGACTCTGCTTGTCAAATAATTGAAGGCCAAAACTTGTACTTTCATTCTACCATGGCAATCTGATGCAGAGTACTGGTGTTAGTTTATATGTCACCCTAGAGGCCGTTGCTCTATCGTCGTGTTGCTGAGCAAAGAAGGCACTACAACTGGAAACTATACGCAAACGATCGCCTCTCTTGCAAGATTTTGAGGAAGACACAGGTTGTCTCCTTACATAGAGCAGCAAATGGAAAACCTCTGCCGCTTTTACCGCCAAACTTTTGATAGTGCTGAATCCCGAGTGGTGTGGAATCCATACTTCCAGGGGCGCAAAGCTCCGAGCCACGCTGCAGGGAATGATCTTGACACAAGAAGGCTTGCTTCAACACAGAAATAAGTTTCAAGAATCAGGGGCAAGAGCGTGACTCTTTTACGAAGGTCTAAAAGAGTCGAAGAAGCTATGTGCAGTACATTCTCCGTCATGTTTTGCAGCATTGGCTGGTCAGCATAGCCCATCATAGCAAGGAGTTCCCAACCACGTGGTTGATCGTGAGTTCATGACTTGCTTAACACCCATGGAGGGATAGAATTCGTTCTTATAGCAATTGTCGGGGCCATAGATCTGGTTAAGCTTTCTTCTTATTCATGTACTGTATGTATTGCATTCGCCTAACGTTTCGGAAATGTATGTTTCTAACCTGCAAGGTTTCTTCCTTCTAAGCTCCCATGTCAGGTCCATGAGATGCTGTTCCAGCACCCAAGCCGTTCTCCGCCATTTTCATGGATCATCCTGGAGCAACACAGGCCATGCACGTGGCTCTGCCTTGTCCACTCCAACCCTCTCAGCTGTCCAGACCTGGCTGCCAGCACTTAACTACCTAAAAAAGCGACGTAAACCTAAGCCCTCCTCTGGATATATCGGAGGGAAGAGACGCTTAACTTGTGTACATCTACGAAACTCGATGGTGGGGCTGAGACGAGCCCTCGACCAGCGAAAATTTTAAGAAATCGCGCGCAGGAAGCCCTCCGCTCGGCCGAGGACGGCTGCAATCACGTGCTGGTGCTTCTTTCGTGCTCGGAAGGGTTCTGAAAAGACAAGTCGGAGGCTGGAACAACTGTGGGTGCGTTTCGGGGCTTGAAAATGGTGACGATTGTGCCTCCCAACGCACCTTGGCTGCAATTCTCCAGCTTCTTCTTCCTCATGTCGGCCATGTGGAGCGACTTGATCATGGTGCGAGGATGTCTGATGATGGCCTACGTGAACATTCTCATCAACGTACTCACAGGTAGACCATCCTCGGGACACTGGGTCGGGAATGTGCACGAATTGGCCTTGGACACGCTGCTCTGGGCCGCCACGACACTGCTCTTCCATGGAATTGCCTTCTCCAGGCTCGTTCGTGACGAGGTCTACCACATCTATGCGAAGCTCAAGACCGAAGATGACAAAGCTCTCTTTCGGATGTTCAACCGCACTGCAGGTATGCACCTGCTGGAATTCATCCAAGTGAGGGAACTGGGGGAATGGCGGAGGTACAAGAGAGGAGAAGTGTTGACCACCCACGATCAATCGCTATCCAGAGCGTTCTTGGTAGTGGAAGGGGTAGTTGAAGCAAGCCTCACGAAACTTGGAGATACAAAACCCTTCAAGAAACTGTTGTTCCTCTCTGGACACGTGTTCAACTTGTATGTTTTCAACATCTTTGGAGTCAGGATTGGTTTCATGGACGGCACGATGTACACAGTAGCACAGACTGATTGCTTGGTATTCACATGGTCCCTCAACAGCTTGGACGTCTTGGCCAATATGAGGCCTCCTGCTGTGGCCATTGCCTTGAGGAATTTCCTTCTGTATGAAGTTTGCAGAAGCTTCAACGAATTGGAGGGGCACCCAATACGGGACAGCGAAGGGCGCGTTGAAGACATTGACCAGCTCTTAGCTGGTAGAGGGCGGGCCAGAGACTTCCGTCTGTGGGATTTCGCCGAAATACAAAATAGGGACCTAGAAAACAAACATGTGTTCAAGAGGGCATTCATGTGGCTTTCGAAGCGCTTTAGGCCGATACCAGCCTGCGGGATTCAACACTTGGTCACGGTGCCTTCCTATGGAATGAAGTTCAATTTACGGGGATATATGCTGGCTTTAGAAGAAGCATTAATGTCCGAGCAGGAAGCAAGCCGTACTGGTATTCTGACCCGTGCAAGGGTGGCCGATCTACATCGGCAACATCATAGCACACCTTCATCTTGATTTTAGTCATATAAAGTTGAAAAGAGGAACACAAGAAGTCTCATTTTTGGCTCAAACCAGCATTTGAAAATGTAACACTACTTTCCTAGTTGATTGCACCATGGCACTTTTTGTAATCCATGTATTTCAGTTGAGCACTACTTACTTTGCTTCACTGCAACTCATCGCAAGATATCGCAAGCTACCATACCCTCCAATTACTACAAATAGCCACTTTCGGGCACGTGAGTCGGACGTAGTCGGACCATGAAGCCTTGCACTTCTCTACACTTGTGAGGTACACTTTCAAATGTGCACAACCCCGCCTCCCCTACCGGTGCATGCATGCGTTATCATACAAATGTAACTCCGAATCCCTCAACTTTGTGCAACGAAGTCTAGAGGAAGACAAGGCTACTCCGAAGTTTGAGGAGGCTACGACCGCACCTTTCAACGATCGTCTCAAGTGAATTTGGCGGAGAGAGCGGGGTTTTCGAGAATCAGACGTACTTGGAAAGTGTCCCAGGAAGCGTTGTCAGCCGCCCCATCATCTCAGAAAACGAGTCTATCATGATATTGGCACTCTTCGGTTGTGATGGATGATTGATCTATTCCCGCTACCTTCAGGGAGTCTCATGTCTTATGAGCGCCTTCTCCCCTCCAAGTAATACAAGGGCTATACCCTACGCCCAACGTTTCATTTTGTCTCTTTTCATATTTGATTGCATTCAAAGAGAATCGACCTCTCCCGAGCCCCAATGAATTTGTTTGGCTTTGAAAGTGAAGTCGTGATCCTGCTTTCGAACAATGCGATAGGATAGCTAAGTTGATTGAGAATTTCTAGGCGAATTTGGCCAACTAACTCTTGCTTTTCGCTTTCAATGGTGTCTCACTTCTCCGAGTTTCTTAGATTTAAGAGTCGTGTAATATTCTTGCGTGTTAGTTTTCCACTACATGGAGAGGCCCAACAATTCTTACAAGAGTGCAATTGCTCCACTATTGATCGCATAATTTTTTGCTTTGTCTTTCGCACGAGGAGTCTTTCTACATGGTGGTAAGCGACAAGGACAGAGTCTTGTCACTAGGATATCGATTTACAAGAGAACAGGTTATCTTGCCTTCGAGGAGGTCACAAGTTGAAGTTCTTGTTTCAACGCGTATGTTCCGACTCTTCCATTGAAGGTGATGACTAGGTCTCCCACAGGACTTCAGATTCAACACAACAACAAGCCTCCACATCCCTTCCTTCCACAAACATTGAAACTCCACATTACTAGATCGGGATGCCGAGATGATTCAATCTCATGCATTTCCTGTTTGGCACTTGTACTCCTTGAATGGTTGCTTCCATGTCGTTCACTTGAAAAACTCGACATGTCTCCGTCGAGGGCTGGAGTACGTTCTTGAAAGTGGGGCGTTCTTATCCAATCGTCATGACTTTTGCTCCATTTCATAATGCTTCTACCTTTGTAACGAAAATAGTATGAAACTTTGGGTCGGGGCAGTCTACCGTGATGGTAATAAAGAGAAGGGGAACTTGTTGATGGCCGGAGTAATGAAAAGTGCGACTCCAATCGCCTATCTAGGGATTGACGAAGGCAACATGTGTTGTCTTGCATGCCGTTCAATCGGTCGAGAATGGAGAAGAGTGAAATACGAGAAGTTGCACAAGTTGAAATCTTCAATGCATCGGTTTTGCTCGACAACGCCCCAAACTTTGAGCACTTAGAGTCGTTGTACCATGCCATGCTGGGGGAGGCTCCTGGGCTTACCGACCGTTGGTCAAGCATGAGATGCACCAACTACGCTTCATAGAAAAACATGCACTTGGAAGAGTGATCTGATTCACTTGAATACATAGAAGGTTCCCTTGGATGGTCTTGGCTCCATAGCAGCTTGACCACGGGTCTTTCAATCGGCGTTTTGCTAATTCTACGGTGTAATGGAGTCTCCAAGAATTTTTGCAACGTGTGCACAATCACATTATTCTTTGACCTAGCATGATGCCAGCGCAACTTCAACGGACAAGCAGACACGTCCGCCAACGACTTTACTTTGCTGGTCCACACGTTGAATTTACTTGCCGTTTCCTCAACGTTACATGAGCGACACGGACCCTTCATGCAATCGATTGTTTTAGCAAGATGTCCTAGCAACGAATTCATGCGTCGGGCAATGCAAGATCCGACTAGAGGAAGGGGTTCGTTTCGACAGATGGGAGGCAGGTTTCATCCTCCCCCACATCGATTCTTCGGACGGGGTCGTGACAAATCACCACAACACAACTGGGGACTTTTGGGTTGGAGTGGCACATTGAAACGCTCGACAGAAGCTTTTTGTCTCCCCCCTCCCGTCTGCGGAGGGTGGGTTAAGCTTCAGGTTAACTGCGTGGTGGGACGGGGGCGTGGGGCCCGCGACCCCACAACGTCCGATCCCAGGGTCAGATGTGTGGATGTTGATTACGGCCATGGAGACAAGGATGACGAATGCAAGGCGGAAGATAGCGACGTGCGTGTGGTTGCTGCTGGTGATGGCGTCGATGGGCGTGCTGGAAGCGAGGAGGACGATCGAGCGGCCACCGCGAAAGGAAAGGAGCGGGAGAGAGGCGCGAAAGTCGCTGATTGGATGGAAAGGAGAATCACACGTCGTGGAAGGACGGGCACAAGCAGGATCCTGCCGCGCTCTTGGGAGGACGAGATCCGGCCACTTGGCGAACATCATGCATTCCAGAAACGCAACCATTGCCGTTGCTGTGCACCGACAAGGGGAGAAGATCGCCACCGACGCACATGGACCCGCCTTGGAAGCGCTCACCGACGGTAGGTTGGCTGTGGCCTGGCTGGAACGGCAAGTGGCAGGTGTGCCAAAGCTGAGGCTCAAAGCTTCCACAGACAAATTTGCTAGGATCTGGGAGGAGGATGTCACCACTGTCCACATGGCAGAAAGTATCGCATGGAATCCTTCTCTCCTCTCCCACAAGGGCTACTTGCATGTGTACTATGTGGAAAGGGATCGCCGGTGTCAAGGGGCCCCTTCAGAAGGTGGGATCATTCGTGAAGTGGTGGTGAACGAAATCTCGTTAACATCATCCGTGCCACGCACAATTGCAAGCCCGGAGGAAGGGGACGTTAGGCCTTTGGCAACAACTTCAAGACCTTTAAAACTCAATAGTGGCGAGTGGATCCTTCCGATCCGATACCTGCCAGCCTGTGGAAGCCGTCCATCCGATGAGGGAGCAGCTGTGCTTATTTCCAAAGATGAAGGAAGGACATGGAAAAAGAGCAAGGAAGTCAAGGTTGACAACAGTCCCGTGCTCCACAGCACCTTAGTAGCCTCGAAGGAGGGTTCTCTTTTCATGGTGCTCCGCACAGCAGGAGAAAGCCTTTTCGCAACTTCTTCTCTTGACAAGGGAAGGACATGGAGCGTTCCTCACACTTTGCCAATCAAAAACAAGAATTCAAATGTGGACTTGGCCATGCTCATGCCTGGTGAGTACATGGTTCTTGCATATGTTGGGCAGGATATGCCCAAGCATCCAGAGGACGAGTCTTCTGAATGCCTTAATTGCCCATGGAAGATATTCATGGATATGTCAACCGATGGCGGATTTTCATGGATGAAGTTTGCAGCTATTGACATAAAAAAACCAATGCATGCGCAGAACCCAACTGTTATGCAGGTTGGCTGCTCTCTTGCAGTTTTCTACAGCGTCAAAGCGGAACCCGCAGGGGGGAGGCTTGGGGTTTCAACGCTCACATTGAACAAGGTGCCGATTCGGTCTGCTTCAGTTTTTGCAGGTTCCCACTCTGGCAGGCAATGAAGCCACACTTCTGGAATGACACGCCTGGCAAATTTTAGCTAGCTTTGTCTCGAACCAGGAGCCTCCAAACTAAGAGATGGCATTCCTGCTACAGTACAGGATGTGCTGTTCCGATGATCCTCGGTGCATTTCACGCGAAAGTCATTGCTTTTCGTTGGACTGGTACCGTTTGAATAATAATGGATGTCTTTTTGATCCTTTCATCCCTTTCGGATACACATGGAAGCCGATTGCTGGATATTCGACCTCTCGCGCTTCGCATTCGGTATCTTCCCAGGAATACAACACAACCAGGTGGATCACCATCTGCGCCTTTTGCAGCAGCCCTGTCATCCAGATGACCGTGTCCCTCGCATCCACGTCGAAGCAGGTGCGACCTGCCGGCCCCACCGGCACCCGGACGGGGTGCACGTGACCCAACTTTCAGCACTCTCGTTGTGTACGGACAGATTGGGCCGGGTCGACGGGACGAGCAGAGGAATGTGGCCCTTGGTGAAGCTCTACCTGGCGAAGAAGGTGCTTACGTTCGTCGCCGCTTCTGCGTACGGCTTCAAGCGTCTTTACCGACGCTCTTTGGAGCTCAACAACGCGGTGGTGAGGAATCCAAGTGCGAACGCCATCGTCCGGAAGGGTTTGAGGCACAGCTTCGATGCCATCGTGAAAGTGGCCAGGCTACTGGACGTGCGTGGTTGGGCACGTCGCCACGCTGATGGAGGACATCGAGAGGGAAGATGAAGACAACAATGGCATATTTACAATGTGCGAGGGTGGTAAGCAGGCTCCTGCAGGAACCTCATCTTCGGCTGTTGGAACGGAGGTGGGAAATCTGCTGCAAGACACATTTCATGTTTTGTTCCCACACAGCCAGCTGTTGCTGCATGTTGCTTATGTCATGGAGGACAACATCAGGAGATACATCAGGATCCTTTGCCCGCTGTGAAGTTGTCTGCTCCATCCCCTTAACTGCTTCAAGCAGCTCTTCCAAGTTAGAGATCTCATCCACAATCATTGATGTGCTATTCTCTGTGTCTGGCGTGGAGTCTTCTGTAATCTTACGAATAACTTTTCGCACCCTTTCCAACCTCTGGCCCATCCTCGTTGTCGCTTCTTCCATGGTTATCAGCAATTGCGTTACTACCTCGAATTCTACCTCCTTCACAGGGGATAAGAATGTCCGTGAACCCGAAGGCTCAGGGCAATTCTTCTTCAAAATATCAGTGGAATCAGCCAGCAATGCTATCTCTTCTTCCTTGTTCTCCATGCACTCTGAATCTACAGGTGGGTGCAAGTCTCTTGGCTCTGTCACAGTTTTTGCTTGGCTCTGATGATTGTTGAGCAATTGGTTTAGATAATTGGCCTTCTCTTCTTTCAGCTGTACTGCACGTTCCCGACCAAGAAGGTTCACCTCTTTGCAGTGGTATGAATCTTCTGCTTCTGAAAGCAGTTTTTGCTTCTCATCTAGTTCCCGGAGCTTCTCTGTGAATTCTTCCTGCTGTGCACACTTGTAAGATTCAAAATTTGACTTCTCCATGGCAAGTTCCTCCTGCTCAGCCTGAAGTGCATCCTGCTGCTGTGTCAACTTGTACATTTCTTTCTCGTAATAGGACAACTGCTTGTAAACTTCTTCTTCTTCCCTAGAGACCTCCAGCATCTTCTCAGCAACCTCTTTCTCTCGCAAAGCAAGGCTCTGTTCAGCTTCATCTAGGCTCTCTGACCTAGCATGGAGTCTGCACTTCTCATCTTCGATAGCTTTCTGCTCACCCAGCAAAATCCTTTTCTCTTCTTGCAAAGATGTCTCCCAATCAAGGAGGTCTCTTTCCTTCTCTCTTAGCTGTTTTTGTAGTGTTTCTCGGCCTTCTTGACCGGCAATCCATTCATCCTTCTCTTGCTGGATAGATTTGACATATTCAACCTGTCTCTCGAGTAAGACTTTACCAGTTTCAAGTTGCCTTTGAGCCTCCTCAAGCTCTAGCTCACGTTTGTACATCTGACTTTGCTGGCTAGCAAGGTTCCTTTCGCGCTTCTGGATGTTCTGCTCTGATGCTTCAAGTTCTGACTTATTCTGCTGGTAGCTTTGATATTCTAATTCAAAATTTTCCTTGAGATTAACAGCCTCGTTTTGCAATTCAACGAGTTCCTGTTCTGCTTTTACTGCCAAAGACTTTGTATGCTCTAACCCAGACATACATTGTTTGAGTTCCTGATCCTTCATCTCACACTGAATCTTGAGTTGCGAGTAGATCCTTTCAGCTTCGCTGGTCTCTACTGAGTATTTCAGTGCTTCATCTTTACACTCCTTCAGTTCTTCTTTGGCCCCACTTATCTGGGAGAGGACCATCTCCAACTCCTGCTCGTGGACTTCAACCTTGTCTTTGATAGCAAAAAGCTTCCTCTCTTCTTCTTCCACTTCTTTCTGTTTTTTTTCCACACACTGTTGTACTTTCAACTCTGAGTTTCGAAGCATGGCTTCCTTATCTGCAACTTCATCAAATCTTCTGTTTACCTCCGCTTTCAGGGACTCCAGCATCTCTTGCTCCTTGGCCACTCCTGCCTGAAGTTTAAGCAATTCCTTCTGTTCTTCTTCCACTTTCTCCTTGTGTTGAAGTAGCTTTTCAGCTTCGTGAAGCTTCTGTGAAAGGATTTGTTCTCTTTCATACAATAGCTCGCTCTTTTCTTGTAGCAGAGAATATTCTTTCTGCTTCATACTCATAAGTTGCCGTTTTTCGTCTTCTACTCTATCAATCTTGTCCTGCATTTGCTTGTCAGCTGCTTTGAGGGATTCCACTTCTCTCTTTATATCAAATTCCCTAGCTTCAAGTTCTTTGCTGAACTGCGTTAAGGATAACTCTTTGTCCTTTATATCTTTCTCTAGTCTTTGCAACGCTTCCTCTCTTTCAGCACAATTCTCCTGCATCCTGTGTAGGTTTCTAGTGTCTGTTTCCAATGCTGCAGTTTTAAGATGAAGTTGTGTTTCAAGATTGAGGAGGCGGCTAGCTTCTTCATCACTCTTTTGCTTCAATTCATTCAACTTTTGTTGGTCTGACAAGAGCTTATCCTGCTCCTTGTGCAGCTTGACAATTGCTAAAGCTGAATCTTTCCACGCGATTTCCCTCATATCTAGAGAATGCTTCCATAGTTTGAAATCTTCTTCTATACAAGTGATAAGCGCAAGCAACTCTTCAGGCTCCGCACGTATCAGCTTCTGAATTGAGGAGGAGACTTTTGCTTGCTGGCAAGCACCTGATTGGACATGCTTGTTGACTTCTATGTAAGGACCAACCTTGCTGCCACCATTGACAATCGTAGACAGATATTCCACCTGATTTTCGACAGAGGACCAAAGTCCAGCAAGTGAAGCAAGCTTTTCTTCAATAACAACTGTTCCCTTTCTCAAACTCTCTTCCGAACAAGCTGCTTGTGCGGATCTTTTTTCGAGCTCACAAAGTTTTGCAGCGATTTTCTGTTCCTCTTGCTCGAGTTTTTCCTCCCTTTTCTGGCATAGAGCAAGGGCAGAAGCACTCTTGTGGTCCAGAGCTTCAGCAGCTGATAGCTTCTCAGAAGCAATGCGCTCCCTCTCCAGTACATTGCTTGCTGTTCTCTCAACTTCAACTCGTCTTTTTTCCTGAGCCTGTCTATCCCTCTCCAAGTCGGATTGCATTTTGAAGAGCTTTTGCCTGTCTCTTTCTATCTCCGCGGATGCTACTCTCAACTCTTTCTCTTGCTCTTGGATTGCTGACAGGTGAATAAGAACTTCACTTTTCAACCTTTCTGCATCATCTACCAGGTGACGAAGATTATCCAGTTTCTCTATCTCCAAAGTAACAGAAGTCTGCAGTTGATTTAGCTGAGATTCTTTAGCAACCAATGCAGCCTTTTCCTTCCCAACCAAGTCAACGGCCAGAATGAATTCTTCCTGCATGCTTGCAAAGAACTCTTTGCTTGCTGCCCGATCTAACTCTGCCATCCGAACAAGCTCTTCCAACGAAACTTGCTTAGCCTCCAGTATGCTTTCTGCTTGCTTCAGGCGCTCCTGGGCCTCGCTGGTGTCCTTTGCGAGCACTTCCTTCCTTTCCTCCAACGCACGAGCTTCCTTCTCGATACCCAGCTGCCGTTCCTCCAACCGGGCGGCCTTCTCACTGGTCTCTTCCTGGGCCTCCCGCAGTTCTGCTTCTTTGGCAATCAATTCAGCCTGGGCGTTGTGAAGAGCATGCTGGGACTGTTCCAGGCTCATCTTCTCCTGCTCCAAGGATTCCTGGAGGGATGCAAGATCCAGCTCTTGTTGGTGCAAGT
>LFIK01003038.1_pt1 | contig 13629 bp, 12 predicted proteins | sample 643401 | NCBI WGS metagenome assembly LFIK01 (sample SAMN03777447, study PRJNA286221) | soda lake metagenome | biome: soda lake; feature: Kulunda steppe; material: water; isolation source: sample T5-Br brine of Lake Tanatar-5 | place: Russia: Kulunda steppe | collected 2010-07 | reverse complement strand
TGAACCGCCGCCTCGTGCAGGCGCCGGTCGACGCCATCGACTACGTGATCACCCACGAGCTCTGCCATGTGGCGGAGCCTCATCACGGTGCTGCCTTTTTCGAGCTACTCGACAAGGTGATGCCCGATTGGGAGCGTCGGAAGCAGAGGTTGGAAAGGGCCATGGCCTGAGAACTTCCGAAGCCGGTCGCGGCAGACGCAAACGCGACTCCAATCCAAGCAATTTCGGACGCTGGATTTTCTTTCTATCTTACAAGGGCTTATAAGAAATTCACCAAATCGACGCAGTCATGAGGTCCGGAGAATATCGGCCCAGAGAGACCGCTTCCGGGCCTTCTGGCAGCAAGGCCAGTGCTCAGCCTCTTCCGCATAACCCTCGAAAATAACGAGAAAATCAGGGAAGGCGCACAGACAGAGAACGCCTTCGCAAGGGCAAGTGGCGGAGCGGAAGGGACTGGGATCGGACGTTCTCCACGCCCTAAGTCATTGTTATGATTGATCCGCGCCAGGTCTTGATTGGTTGTTCGGCTCAATCGCGACGGCCGTGCAGGAGTGGATCACTGCGGTCGGCGCCAGGACCGCCTATATCGCCCCCGGTAGCCCCTGGGAGGCGACATTCCCGTGGTCTGACGCAGGGACGGGTTTAGCGGGTGGTAAGCACGATCTTGCCCATATGGTTGCCACTGTCCATGTACGTGTGCGCGTCGGCAGCGTGTTCCAGCGGAAATACTCGGTCAATGACCGGTAGTAGCTTGGTGGTGATATGGGGCCAAACGGTGGCGCGGATCGCATCAGCCAATGCCACCTTGCGCAGCAAGGGCAGCGCCCGCAGCAGCGAACCCGTCACCCGCGCACGCTTCGCCATTAGCGGTCGCAGCGGCACGCAGAAATCTGGCGCTGCCGGGGACAGATGCACCAACCGGCCATCCGGCGCCATTGCTTCAATATTGCGCAGGGCATACTGCCCCCCAACGGTGTCGAGGATCACATCGGCGCCTCGCCCGTCGGTGACCTCCCTTACTGCGGCCACGAAATCCTTGCTGCGGTAATTTATCGCCGCCGTGGCACCGCGCTTCATAGCATGGGCGCATTTCGCATCACTTCCTGAAGTCACAATGGTTTGAGCCCCCAACAACGCTGCAAAGGGAATTCCGGTCATGCCAATCCCACTTGTGCCGCCATGAATCAGTAGCCAGTCGCCCGAACCCAGCGCGGCGAGTTCCACAATGTTGAGTTGCAGCGTGAACAGCGCTTCGGGCAGGGCTGCGGCCTCGATTGCCTTGAGACTATCTGGCCAATCCAGAAGCAGTGCTGCGTCCGCCAAGGCGTAGTCTGCGTAGCCACCCCCATCGGTCAGCGCCGCCACTTTGCGGCTGTGGAGCGACGGGTCCACTCCCTCACCGATGCAAACAACTTCACCAGCCACTTCAAGACCAAGGACATCGGTGCTTCCTGCCGGTCCGTGGCCTCGGTTTCGCTGGTTGATATCATGCCGATTCACCCCTGCCGCATGCACCTTGATCACGACCTGTCCCGGATCGGGCAGGACAACCTCACGGTGCTGCACCTGAAGGACTTCGGGACCGCCGGCGCGTGTTGGTGCAACTGCTTTCATTGTCATCTCCTGTCCTTCTTGTGTTGTCCGGTTTTCAATGCGCCACACCCAGCAAAGATGTTTCTAAGCTACCAGACATGGTCGAAAAGAATTAGGCATCTCGTTAGCCTGCCCTCGTTCTTCGAATCTGAGCAGTCGTGGTGGACAGCCCGAGTGCGCGGCGCTGCCTCAAGCAGAGACCAGAACGCCCACCGCGATGGTAAGGCTGGCTATGATTAACATCGTAAGCGTCAGGGCCGCATTGTCCCGATAGGTCAGCATAGCCCCGGGGCGCCGAACGATCCGGGCTGCAATTAGGACATTCGCAGTGAACGGCGTCCCACCGGCGGTGATGCCCCAGCCGAAGATCACCGCGAGCGCGAGCCAGTTTATTGCCGCCGCTGGCCAAGCTGACTGAAGGACGCCCAGAAACAGACTGCCGGTGATGATCGGATTCAACGCAAGTGCCCCGCCGGCCACCATCAGCCACGGCAGCACCGACGCCACGACGGCAGTAACCAACACCGACATGACGGGTGCCGACGTTTCCAAACTCTGCAGCGCGGAGACGATCGTTGCGCCGGCAAAGGCCGCGCCGGCCACGATAGCGGTCTCGTTAACCATGCTGCCCCCGGCGCGTGCGATGGTTGCCGTCGTCACTGCCCGAGCATCAGCGCACCACTGAACCCCCAGCCATAGTGAAGCGAGAGTGACGCTGGCCACAAGTACCGCTGCAACAACGGACGAACCCGCGCTCACAAGGCCAAGGCTAACGCCAAGCAGAAGCGCGGCACGCAACGCAACACGCCAAAGCGCAACGCGTTCAGATCGCGCGCGGACCACTGGCCGCAGCGGTGCCGGTTCTGCCCGACCCTGCCCCGCGTCCATCAGTGCCCCAATGGCCATGTAGGTTGCGGCGAAAGCAAGCCCTGCGGGAAAGATTGACAGGTACGCGACATCAGGCAGAACGGAGATGGTAATCACTACTGACAGGGCCAGTGGTGACCAGAAGGGCATGCCGGCAAAACCGCGCAGGATCGCAAGCGTGGAGCGGATCACGAGCGGCGGCGCCAATTGATCTCGGCCTTTCGCTAACAATGAGGTCATCACTAACACTGCACCAAAATTGAGTAGCACGGAAAGAAGGTGCGTTCCGAGAGTAAGCGCAAGATATCGGTTTTGCGGCGCCTGCGATGTCAGGTAGCGTGCCGCCATGGTGATGTCCGGGCTCTCTTCCGCGGCCTTTCCCATCAAGGCGAGCGCCCCCATCAGCGCAGCGATCAGTCCCGCATGCTGAATCGCGGCACTCGGATCAACGCCGGCCCAGAGCCAAGCGCTGATGCCCACAAGACCGAATAGCCCGAGAAGTGTCCAGCTGCCTCTTCGCAGTTCTGACCAATGCGTCACCAGATAGGCGCACAAAACCCATGTCCACAGTCCAGGCGGTGGAGCGTTCGGGCTCACGGCGGCCCAAAGACCTGTGATCGGTATGACGAGAAAGACTGCTGCCGCCACCGGTGGCCCAAACCTACGCTCGAAGGCAGTACGAAAGTTCAACGTCAGATATCCGGCCCATGCTGACGAATACTGCTTGAAAGCCCACCGTCCACCACGACTTCGGTTCCTGTGATGTACCCCGCCTTGTCGGACGCAAGGAAGGTCGCGGCATGGGCAACATCCCAAGCGCTGCCCATCCGACCCATGGGGCATTGCGCATGCCGCCGTGCACGCATTTCGGACTCGGTCATCGACCCATAGGCTTGCACCAGGGTCACCCCGATTCGCGGCGTGTCGATCATACCGGCAATGATCGCATTGACGCGGATGCCGTAGGCCGCGTTCTCAGCCGCGAGCAACCGAGCGAACTGAATTGCCGCCGCCTTGGTTGCGCCATAGGCAAGATGTGGATATCCTACGTCGCGGATTGCTGCGATCGACGATGTGATAAGAATCACACCGCGCCCGCGCTTTCGCATCCCGGGCAGGACCGCTTGGGATGCCACATGCAGCGCCGTCAAATTAGCATCGCAGATTCGTCGCCATTCCACCGGAGAAGTCGTTTCCGACGGACCGCTTCGCCCCAGACCGACGTTACAGTTTAGGATGTCGACGCTGCCATGGGCTTTCTCTACCCGCGCAAGTAACTGCGAAAGCGCAAAATCGTCGCACACGTCCACAACGGCGCTTTCGGCATGTCCGCCTTCGCCACGGATTGCCGCTGCGGTCTCCTCTGCGCTATCCGCATTACGATCGGCAGCGATCACCCGTGCCCCGGCGCGCGCAAGATCTAATGCCATGGCGCGACCGATCCCAATACCCTCCGCAACTGAGCCCGCGCCCAGAACGACCGCCACGCGGTCCGACAGTTCGCGCCTCATTGATCCACTCCTTCTTGCGCCAGTGTCCGCCTTGCGCGCAGAGTCCGCACCTCACGCCGCAGACCAATAAAAAGCGACCCCGCAGTAAGCAGAATGAATATCCAGCAGATCGGGCTTCGAAAAAAGATCGAGGCGTCCTGCGAGATCAAATACGAACGGCGGAGATTGTCCTCGAGGAGCGGGCCGAGGATGAAACCCATTAGAAACGGGGCCGCGGACATGTTGATCCGAAGCATCAGATACCCGACAACGCCGAAGACGACCATGACCAGGACATCGAACATCTGTGACTGAACGGCATAGGTTCCGAACACACAAAACATGAGCACCAACGGCATGAGTATGTGCCGCGGAATATCGACGATCCGGGCAAAATAGCGGATAGCCAAGCTTCCCGCGATGAAGAGTACGGCCGAACTCAGCATGATCCCCGCAAAGAGCGCGTAGATCATGTCGATGTTCTCTTGGAACATGATCGGGCCGGGAGACAGTCCGTGAAGCATGAACGCGCCCAGGATCACGGCGGTTACGACGTCACCCGGAATGCCCAGCGATAGCAATGGTATCATCGTTGCGCCTGCCACACCGTTGTTTCCGGATTCGGCGGCCGCGACCCCTTCGACCTCGCCTTTGCCAAAGGTCTCGGGGTGGCTGGAGGAACGCTTTGCCTCGCCATAAGACAGAAATGCTGCAGCCGTGGCTCCCGCGCCGGGGATGGTGCCGATTATAACGCCGATGAAGCTGCCGCGCAAAATTGAGACGAAGCTTCTCCGAAACTCTTCCATCGTCACGCGCGAGGCATCTGCCGCGCGTACTGCGACAGGCACGGCCCGGCGTATGTAGAAGTCGATAACCTCAGGCAAGGCGAAAAGGCCGATCAGTAACGGAATGTATCCAACGCCGCCCATCAGGTTGAAGTTGTCGAAGGTGAAACGTTGAGATCCCTGTACGAGATCGAGTCCGATGGTAGAAATAAGCAAGCCCAATGCGCCGGATATCAACCCCTTAAGTAGCGACGAGCCAGCGATCGATATGACCACCGTCAGCGAAAAGCAGATCAGCCAGAAAAACTCTGGCGGACCAAAGGCAAGCGCAAGTCCCGCAATCATGCCGGCAAAGAAGATAAGCGCGAGATTCGACAGAAAGTCCGCGATACAAGACGAATAAAGTGCCATCTTCATTGCTTTGCCCGCCTTGCCCTGCTGGGCCAGTGGATACCCGTCGAGCAGTGTAGCCGCGGCGGCCGGGGTGCCAGGTGCACGCAACAGGATTGCTGTAACGGACCCACCGAAGACACCGCCTTTGTAAACTCCAACCAGGAGCAGGATGCCGGTCACCGGGGGCAACGCAAACGTCATCGGCAACGCCAGCGCGACAGCCATGGTTGCGGTCAGCCCTGGAATCGCACCGACAGTGACACCGAGCAGCACGCCCACGGTTATGGCGATGAAATTGTCGAGTCCCCAGAACAGAGTAAGGCCGGCCAGAATGTTCTCCCACATTTCTCAACCTCCGCCGAGCAACCGACCCACAGGCATCGGTACGTAAAAAACCTCTGTGAAAAGGAGATACACCAGTGTCGGGGCAACGACGCCGATGCATAGTAGAAGGAATATCCGTCGTTCCCCTCCCACCAACAACAGCCCGAGCGTCGCCAGAATCGCCACCGGCAGCATACCCAGCCATTCCGGAAACTGGACGTAAGCCAGCAGCGCTGCCGTGAGGATCGCAACTTTTAACGGCCATTGGCGGCGCAGTTCACGCGGGCGTTCATCGTCGGGCAGAGGTGGCGGACCCACGAAGGTCTCCACGAGAACCGCGAGAGAGAAAAACAGCGTGATCCCGACAAGCACATAGGGAAAAAAGCGCGGAGAAAGAGGTAGATGGGTGACGGCAGGCGGCACCCTGACACCTGCGGGAATGACCACAAATGCCATGACGACCGCAAATGCCAGCATTACCAAGGCAAAGATCGTATCGTTTCGCTGCTGTCGGCGCCGAGCGCGTGCGCGCGCCGTGTCTCGTTGCGGTTCGCTCATGTCTCGCCTACCGGCTGTCCGAGGCTGTGAAGGCGGGCCCCGCAACATTGCGAAGCTGCGGAGCCCGTGCGAAACGTGGTTAGTCGACGCGGACTCCGGCCGCTTCGACCACCTCGGCCCAGTTGGCCAACTCTGCCTCGACGTGAGCAGCAAGGTCTTCCGACGTGCCGCCCTCAATGATGCCTCCGCGCTCAGTGATCTGGCGCACGATCTCCTCGTCCGCAAGCACCTCCTGCATCGCATCCGACAATGCCTGAAGGACATTCTCGTCAAGACCCGAAGGCGCGAACAGACCGAACCATGATGTAGCCGAGAACTCACCAAGCCCCTCAATCCCAAGCTCAGCAATAGTCGGAACGTCAGGAAGCATCTCCGAACGTTCGCTCGTTGTCACCGCCAGAGGTCGCAACGCCTCCGACTGGATATGGCTGATTGCCGAGGGAAGATTGTCGAACATCACATCGACATCACCCGAGATCAGCGCCGGTATCGCTTCGCCGCTGCCGCTAAATGGCACATGCGTCATCTCGATCCCGGTCATCGACTTGAACATTTCACCCGACAGGTGGATCGAGCTGCCTGTCCCCGAGGAGCCAAAGGTGAGATTCTCACTCTGTGCGCCCTCAATGAACTCCTCCACCGAATGGTACGGGCTGTCCTGATTCACAACCATCACGTTTGGGATAGACATGATGAACGTGATGGGCTGGAAATCGTCAACTGGATCGTACTGCAGATTCTCATATACTGCCGGCGCGATACCGTGCGACGAGACCTGCCCAAGAAAGAGCGTGTATCCGTCCGGGCGAGCGTTAGCGGCCTGGGTCGTTCCCAAGGTCGCGCCAGCGCCGGGACGGTTTTCGACGGTGACAGCCTGTCCCACGATCGGGCCGAGCTTGTCGGCAACCTGCCGTCCCAGTATGTCGGTGGCGCCCCCGGCCGCATAAGGCACGATGATCGAGATGCGCCGGTCGGGATAGTCGGCCATGGCTGCCGAGGCCACAGCCGCCGATAGGCCCGCGACGGTCGCTGTGGTCAAAACTTTATTGGTTCGCATTTTAGCTCCTCCAGTAGTGGTGCGCCTCAGGGGACGCGTTTGCGCGAAAGGACTTACCTTTCCACGGATCACGCTGCGCCGACGGTCATGCCGCCGCACACGTACAACACTTGGCCGGTCACGAAGCTGGTCCGATCAGATGCAAAGAACGCAACCGCTTCCGCGATGTCGCCCGGTGTGCCCATGCGGCCAACCGGAACACCCTCGACAATCGCCTTGGTTCGCGGATCATCGGGCGGATTGACCACTTCGAAGAGAGACGTGCGGATCGGACCGGGACCAACCGCATTGACGGTTATGCCGTGCTTGCCAAGTTCCAGTGCCCAAGTCCGGGTCATCCCATGTAGGCCTGCCTTGCTTGCCGCATATGCCGTGCGCTGTTCCTTGCCCAGAGCAACGCGGCTCGAGACGTTGACGATCCGCCCACTGCCGTGCACCTTCATCGCCGGAAGAACAGCCTGCGCGCACAGTACCGCAGCGCGCAGATTGACCGCCTGAACCAGATCGAAATCGGCCATCTCTACTTCTTCCAGCGGGCCGGGGTTCACGATGCCGGCGTTGTTGACCAGTCGCGTAACGGGACGGTCGCCAAGTGCGGTCGCCAAGCGTTGCTTCAGTATCTCCGGGTGAGCCAGGTCCACCTCGATGAAGTCCTCCAGCGCACTGTGTTCGGGCGCCACTCTGTCTGCCACAATGACGTTCAATCCGTCAGCAGTCAGACGCTTTGCGATAGCTGCGCCGATGTTGCGGGAGCCGCCGGTAACGAGAGCGTATTCAGCCATCCTCAGCTTCCCTCCACGCCACTCGGACTTGAATCGAACGGGATCTCCTTGTCGACCAGCTCCCAGATGAAGCGGCCGGACGGGCGTGCTTGTTCCTCAGCTATATGGGCGACCAGCCCAGCTGCGCGCGAGATCACCGCAAAACCGCGCATCAGGGGGACGGGAATGTCCATATCGCCCAGCAGAGCGGCAGTCGCGCCCGTCGCGTTTATGGTAACATGACGCCCAGCAGCGGCGTCGACCTCTCGCGCCAGCAGCCTCAGCGCGGCGACATGGCCGCCCTCGAAACCCTCGCTCGCGCCGATCTCCAGCAGCTTGAGTGCCCGCGGGTCGTCGGGATGGTGCAGATGATGACCGAAACCCGGCATCCGCCGGCCGGCGCCGTGGTGCTCGGCCACGATCTCCCGCGCAATGGCGGGCCATTCGGCTTCGGGGGCGGCATTGATGCGCGCGAGCAACCGCGCGTTGTTCTCGATAGTGCCGACGAACTGACTGCCCACCGCCATCAGTCCTGCCGCCACCGCGCCCTGAAGGTTTTCCGGCGCGCTCATATAGACCGAACGAGTGGCGATGGCACTGGGGGTTAGCCCGTGCTCCATCAACGTGATCAGGATCGCATTCATTACCCGTATCTCGCGCGGGGCTATCTCGCGTCCCAGGATGTGAGCCATCATCAGTGCGACGAAGTCTCCGCCGCCGTCCATCAGATCTCGTACCAGATTGCGGTCTCGATAGTATATCTCGGTCTCGGAGTAGCGGCAAAGTGCGGTTGTAGGGGCAGCATCATGCTTGGCCATGTCGCTTAACCTTTCTGGTTAATGTTTGCCGGTCGCGCGTTGAAATCGGCCACCAGCACATCCTTCTGCAGCTTACCGATTTGGTTGCGCGGCAGGTTTTCGTAGTAGGTGATCGTCTTAGGGGCCCGTACCGGGCCGAGGCGTTCGCGAACGTGGGCGATAATGTCTTCGGTCTTTATCGTCGCGCCTGGCGAGAGCTGCACGGCCGCGTGTACCGCCTCGCCCCATTTCTGGTCTGGAATCCCGAACACAGCGCAATCGACTACGCCCGGTAGCTCGCTCAGCGTTGGCTCGACGTCTGCCGGGTAGACGTTGAAGCCGCCGGAGATGATCATATCCTTGGCGCGACCCCGGATGAACAAGAAACCCTCGTCATCCAGAAATCCGAGATCGCCAGTATAGAGCCAGCCGTCGCGGATGGCTTCTGCGGTGATCTCGGGTTGCTCCCAGTAGCCCGTCATCAGCAAGTCGCCACGAATGACAATCTCCCCGGTCTCTCCTGCGGGCAAGCGCCGGCCCTCGGCATCCATTACCGCGACTTCAGAAAGCATAGTCTCACGCCCCACCGACGCGCGCCTTTCGGCATGCATCAGATCTTCGGCAGTGACCATCGTTGCGATCTGAGGGGCTTCGGTCTGCCCGTAGGTCGATGCAATCACTGGGCCGAAGACCGATTGCGCGCGTGCAATCTCTTCGGGGCGCATCGGGCCAGCACCGTACACAATATTACGTAGCCTGGGATAGTTTGCCTTCACGCCGGGCAGTTGCATCATCATATAGAGAACCGTGGGTGGCAGGAAGGTAGTGGTGATCTCGTTGCCCTGAAGCATCGCTAGCGTCTGCTCGGGCGTAGGCCTATCAAGCAGAACCAGCGTACCGCCTGTGGCCAGTGTCGGCAGGATATATGTCGATGATCCGTGCGTAATCGGCGCAGCGGCCAAGAAGCGGTCGCCTGCCGCCAACTGCCACGCGGCAATCTGCGTAACGATGTTGGTGTTCCATGAGCGATATGGCTGCATCACGCCCTTAGGTCGGCCGGTCGTGCCTCCCGTGAACTTGATTGCTTGAGTGGCCTCGCCAGGCATGTTGTAGCGTGCCGGAGTCTCGCCAGCATGCGCGGCGATCAAACCGTGCACCGTATTCGGGCCCGCATCGCCGTCATCGTCGTCGGCGACAATCACTCTGACCCCGTCGACGCCGAGCGCGTCACTCAACTCCGGAACCGTGATGACGATGCTTGCGCGAGTGAAGTCAATCGCGCGGCGCAGTTCTTCCTCGGGATTGCGGGGGTACAGTGGCACCCAGACCTTCCCTGCGGTTAGCACCGCCAACCAGGCCGTTATATGCGCGACACTGTTTCCGCAGCAGATCGCCACGCGCGTACCGGGCGCCGGATCGACCCGCTGTAGCGCCGCAGCCAGCGTGGCTACACGGACGGATAAGGCGGAGTAGCTTATTTGCGTCGAACCCGCCTCTACCGCAATCGCGTCGGGCCAACGCCTTACCGCGCGCTCAAAAAACCTAATGGGTTGCAAGGTTGTCTCTCCGCTCAGTCAGGTTCATATCGGACAATGCGTCACGAATAATCTCGCAGATTTCGCGCCGTCGAGTTTCCCGCAATCGCGACGATATTGCTGCCACCGAGATTGCCGCCACGATCGAGCGATCCGCTCCAAGGACCGGAACGCCAATCGCGCCGACACCTTCGATTATGAATGAATCATTGAACGCGTAACCCTCCACCCGGGCCGCAGAGACGGCCTCGGCAACGCGGTCGGCAGTCAACTGCCCGTAACGATCATAAGCCTCACGATTCACATTGATTATTCTTGCGGCGTTCTCTTCCGTTTCTGCCGCCAGCAGCGCCAAACTGCCCGCCCCGACACCCAGCGGTCGACGCGCACCAACATCCAGTGTGTTGGCAGACACCATAAACGAGCCAGGCGCCTTCCCAACACACACCGCACTCATTTCCTTGCGCACGGTAAGATACGCGGTGTCTCCAGTACGATCCGCGACCAGCTCTAGCACCGACTGAAGTCGTTGCCGAAGTTCTTCCGACATCTCGCTCCACCCAGCCACCGAGCCGATCGTCGCGGCGTCGGGGCCCAGAAAGTATCTCTTGGAATACGGGTCAAAGCTAAGAAAACCTTCTTCCTCCAGCGCATGGAGAAGCCGGTGTGTGCTGGTTGTGCTTATCCCGGTTCGCCGAGCCACCCCAGCCAAGTTGACTCCGGTTGAGTTACTCGCCGCGACCAGGCGCAGAATTCTCAAAGCCTTGGAAAGCGAAGTTGTCTCGCCTTGCAGTGATCGAGGCCGACTCACCAGATTCCCCCCTTTTCTCCTTCCCGTCGCGGCAATTTGGTTCCTCATCCAAGAGCGGAGCAACTATTGCCCAATGGCATTATGCTACACCTTATCACGCGACAAGTGAACCTAATGTTTCCAGGATGGAAAAGTTTTACTTCCGTATAATGGAAGATAATAGATCTTGAACCCGCCTTATTCGCCGGACGGGGCTCGAAGGCCGCCGCATGCCCCTGATCTGGTGTGATCTCCGGGTCTGGAGCGTTGCGACGGGGACCGAGGTTGGCTGATCGGCGCCTTTTCGATGCTGGGCGGCGCGCGTTGACCTGTTCGGTGCATTTTCGGATGTGCCGAACGCAAGCGTTCGGGCCGCCCAGGGGCGGATCAGGTGAAGGTTTTCCGATGCGGGCCGCGGCGTGCGGCTTCGTCTTGGCGCGACCTCGGCCCGCGTTGGAAAACCTCCCAAGGAGGAAGCCGCGGGGGGCTGGGAGGTGTCTATGGGGAAAGGGCGCTGAGGGTGCCGGCTGGGGGCGGTCTCAGCTTGGGATCGTGTCCGATGTGCGCGTCTGGACGGGCCGTCTCTGGGCACAGGCGGGCGGGAAACGGGCGCCGTGGCCGACCGTCTTGCCGGCGGGGTGCGTCGCGCTGAGGGGGCAGTACATGCGGGATCGGCCGGTTCCACCTGGGCTGGGGCCGGCGTTGCGATGGTCTGGGGGATGGGCGCGTCATCATGCTGCCTGGTCCCTCGGCGGGGCGCGCGAACTGGGTTTCTGGCCGCGCCGGAAGATCTCGATGACACGCATGGGGCCGCCGCAGCAGGGGCATGGCTCGCGCAGGGTGAGCGGGACGGGTTCGGCCACCGCCTCGGGGGGTGTGGTCGGGTGTTCCGTGCCGAGCAGGGTGCGGATCTTCGCGATGTTGGCCTTGCGGCCGGCACTGGCCAGCAGACCGTAGTGGCGGATGCGGTGGAAACCGGCGGGCAGGACATGGAGCAGGAAGCGGCGGATGAACTCGCCGGTGGCCAGCCGCATGACCCGCTGCCGGTCGCCCTGCTTGATGCGATAGTCGTTCCAGCGGAAGGCGACGGTTCCCGCGTCGGCGCTGACCAGGCGGCTGTTCGAGATCGCCACCCGGTGCGTGTAGCGGCTGAGATAGGCCAGCACGGCCTCGGGCCCTCCGAAGGGCGGTTTGGCGTAGACGACCCATTCGCATTTGCGGAACGGGGCGAGCCAGGATGCGAAGGCGTCCATCTGCGCCAGCCGTTCGAGATCGCCGAAGAAGGCCAACTGGCCGGCTCGGTGCAGATTCATCAGCCCTTCCAGAAACAGGCGTCGAAACAGCCGCGACAGAACCCGCACATGCAGGAAGAACCCAGGCTTGCAGGCGATCCACCTTGTGCCGTCGGGCGACAGGCCGCCGCCGGGGACGATCATGTGGATGTGCGGATGATAGGTCAGCGCCGATCCCCAGGTATGAAGCACGCTGGTCATGCCCACCCGCGCGCCCATGCGCTTGGGATCGGCCGCGATGGCCATCACTGTCTCCGCCGAGGCCTTGAACAACAGCCCATAGACCGCCCGCTTGTTCCAGTAGGCGATCTGCGCAATCTCGGCCGGCAGCGTGAAGACGACGTGGAAATACTCGACGGGCAGCAGATCTTCGGCGCGCGCCGCCATCCAGTCGCGCGCGGCTGGTCCCTGACACTTCGGGCAGTGCCGGTTCTTGCAGGAGTTGTAGGCGATATGCTGGTGGTCGCACGTGGCACACCCGGCGACATGCCCGCCGAGCGCTTCGGTTCGGCAGGCTTCGATCGCCGACATCACCTTGAGCTGGGCCAGGCTGACATGTCCGGCATTGGCCTGCCGCCACGCAGGACCGTGGGCGCGGAAGATATCAGCGATCTCCAGCCTCGGCCGGGGCACCCCGCCGCCCGTTCACTCCAGGCTTCGCTTCACCGTCTGATCCTGCAACCTGGCCAGCATCTCGTAGGGGCTGACGGTGTCGCGGATCGTCTTGGTGGCAACATGGGTATATCGCGCGGTGGTCGTCAGCTTGGCATGGCCGAGCAGCACCTGGATAACGCGCACGTCCGTGTTCGCCTCCAAAAGGTGGGTGGCAACCAGCGCAGGCACCCCAGCTTGCTTACGGGGTCACACAGGCGATTGAAGACCATGGCCCTCACCAAGGCGTCCGCTTTGATCTGCCGACGCCCTGATCGCATCGCGCGCCCAAGAGCGCGATCGAACCCGAGATCCGACCAAAGCTCGTGAAGCGCGAAGACGTTGCCATAGGCCTTGGAGCTTTCGATCTCGACGGGAAAGGCGGTGTTCTCACTGCGCCCGAGCGCTCGGTTGAGACCACCGATCAGGGGATCCAGCTTCGCGGGGCTCAGCTCCTCCAGCCGCCCGAGGTTTGCAACGACCCGATGGCGGACCTTGCCCTGCTCGTTGCGGTAGCCCTCGACAAGCTGAAGGTATTGGCGGCCGCCTGACCGCGTGATCTTCGTATACATGTCGCAACGGTACTACAGTGTATAACATGTTTCAATGATCCAATGATGCACGGCGTGCCACAACAGCGAGATTGGTGAATCCACCTCTCCGAGCCACAAACACCTTATAATGTTGATCACAGCGGCCCGAAATACGGAAAAATCAGGCGCGAACTGTCGAACTT
>LFIK01003037.1_pt1 | contig 13629 bp, 14 predicted proteins | sample 643401 | NCBI WGS metagenome assembly LFIK01 (sample SAMN03777447, study PRJNA286221) | soda lake metagenome | biome: soda lake; feature: Kulunda steppe; material: water; isolation source: sample T5-Br brine of Lake Tanatar-5 | place: Russia: Kulunda steppe | collected 2010-07 | reverse complement strand
GTGTTAACCCAGCAGAAACCCCAATAATATGGACATGATCACCATGTTGACCAAACTCAACGATGCCTTCTGGTGCGCCCTCAGCTAAAGCTACGACGAAACTGTTGTGTCCTTCACGGTCAAGCGTGACGTCAGTGCCTTCGCCATCGACGATCTTCGCACCTAAGGAACTGCTTTGGCCACCTAAAACAACATTCGGTAAACTACCGTGCCAATGATCACCGTGAATATAGGCTGCGCGTGTATTCTCATCACGACGGTTTAAGATTTCAAAGGTGTTCACGTCCATGTCATGGTCATGATCATCGTGATCATCATGTTCATGTGCCTCAACCACAAGCACATTGATGGCTGGTGTGCTGTATTCAACACCATTACTAGTTTCCCAATGGAAGACGACTTGTGTTAAGCCAGTAGAAGCCCCAATGATATGCACATGATCGCCATACAAAGCAAACTCAACGATGCCTTCTGGCGCATCTTCGGCGAGCGTCACAGTTAAACTGTTTTGCCCATCACGGTCTAATATGATTGATTCACCGTCACCATGGGCAATGTGAGCACCCAACGATAACGATTGACCAACTGCAATGTTAGGCAGTTCCCCATCCCAATGATCGTCATGAACATAGGCCAAACGTGCATTATCGTCACGACGGTTTAATATTTCAAATGTTTCAATGTCTGTGTTATCAGAACAAGCTGCTAACGTAAAAACACCCAAGAATACGAGTGTACTAAGAATCATTTTTTTCATGATAAACCCTCCATCTATAATTTTTATCGTGTTGAGTGTACACCATTAAAAAAGTAAATGCAAATCATTCGCTTTTAAAATGCGAACGTTTTGCATTTACTTAAATAATCATGTTGTCACTGATCCATCTTTGGAATCACATGCTCAACAAATAAGGTGATTAACGTTGGGTCCCATTGGGTCCCAGCATGCTTTTTTAGCTCCTTGATTGCATCGGCTTGACTGAGTGCCTTACGGTAAGGCCGATCCGCTGTCATTGCTTCGAAAGAATCGACCACCGCAATGATGCGCGAGGTTAAAGGGATGTCTTCGCCTTTTAATTGATTGGGATACCCTAATCCGTCAAATCGTTCGTGGTGCGTAAGGGCATACTCAGCTAAGTTTGAATATTGATCGGCGGTTCTTAAAATCTGATAGCCTATGACGGTATGAGATTTCATAATCTCCCATTCGTCATCGGTCAGTTTTCCTGGTTTATTAAGAATGTTGTCAGGAATGGAGATTTTCCCGATATCATGATATAGGCCTGCCAGTTCAAGTTCTTTAAGTGCTGTGTCATCAAGGTTTAAAGCGGCGCCCATCATCTGACAGTAGCGGCTGACCCGTTCTGAATGCACTTTTTCCTCTTCGTACTTTTGTTGTAAAGTGTTGAAGATGCTTCGGATGGCGTTGTTTCTTGTGCTTCGTTGGTCGAGTGTTTTCATCCGTAACATCTCATTTTCTGCTAGGGCGATAAACTCGTTAAGGGGAGTCTCTTTTGTGTCTTTTATACTCGATCCAGAAGCGACAGACAGTGTGATGTCTTTAAACGTCATCTCAGTTAGAGAGTCTTGTAAGCTGCGTTGGCGCACTTCTAAGTTTGTTTCAGAAGTATTCGGTATGAGGAGTGCAAACTCATCGCCGCCAATACGAGCTAAAAATTCATCAGCCTTTAAACAGTCACATAATTGATGGGCTACTTCGTTAAGGATGACATCCCCTGCTTCACTGCCATAGACATCGTTGATGAGTTTTAAGCCATTCACATCAAACATCAGTAACCCTAAAGGAAAAAACTGGGATTGATTGAATGTATGCAATTGCGTTTCATAATAAAAACGATTAGGGAGTTTTGTCAGCGGATCATGCAAGCTCGCGTGGCGCACTTGGGTTTCTTTCTCAACACGATCGGTGACATCCATCACACTTGAGATCATCAACGGTGTGCCCTCAACTGGTGTGGCATAAGCATTGATGTAGCGTGTGCGTTGATTGACTTTACGAATCGGCACAGCCTCCCAGTACATACGTGAAACCTCCTCCGAAGCAATGTCTTCTAAGACCCTTGACTTTATGGTTTCACGATCTTGTGCATCTTCATAAACAACCTCCCAAAAATCACCGTTTTCTAATTGGTCGCGTGTGACACCATATAGTTTTGGGAAACGTTCATTCATGTAATTGAAAGAAACCTTTGGTGAGACAGAGTTTACCGCGATGCCAATGGGAAGATTATCCATCACTAGCTCAAGTTGTGCTTTCGCTTCTTCGAGTTCTTTTTCTTTTTGAATCAGGTGATCAATCACTTCGGTATAAACGATTAATCCTCCAATATTTTGCCCTTCATCATACCAAGGGTTACAGCTCCAGCGTGTCACTAACACCGTTCCATCTTGTCGCACATACTCATCTCGATCGGCACTCAAAGATTCGCCATTCAACACACGCTGATGAACGTCGCGCCATTTTTTCGGCAAATCAGGGAACACATCATAATGGTGTTTTCCGATGATGTTATGATCGGTGAGTTCGAACTGAGTAAAATAACTTTCAGAAACGTGTAAATAACGTAACTTTTTATCATGCACGGCAATCGCAAGTGGACTGTATTTAACAATGTCATCAAAGCGACCTAACAATGTTTTTGAAGTCTCTTGAGCAAGTTCTAATGCTTTTCTTTGTTTAAAAGCAAACTTTAGAAAACCTAAAGAAATAACTAACCCTAAGCTCAAAGCACCAATTAACCCCCACATTAATTGACGGTTACGTTGTTCGGTTTGAACCAATAGGGTTTGATCAATGATGATGGAATACAAGTAGTCTTGACCATCGATGTTGACAGGATACGAGTAAACATGCACCATGCGTACTTCACCTGAAGCTAATTGGTGTGGGAAAACAAAAAAGTTTCGTTCTTCACGCAGCGCACGCTGTTGTTCAGCCAAGGTTTCTTCGGCACTCAATTGATTAATCTCACTAATGTTCATCGTTAACAGTGTTTCGAGATCAAAGCCGTAAAAAATGACCGCGGCTTGATTGGCATACACAATCGCCCCTGAGTCCGGCTCGATGATGAGTATCACCGTTTGGTGATTTTCAAAGAGCTCCTCAAAATCAATGTTTGTATTAGCGGATACATTCGTAGGAAACATAACCATTGTGACAGCAATGATGATCCCAAGTAAGGTTTTCATGGATAACCCCGCTTCTTAAGCAAATTTGGTTGATGACGTTTTTTTACTATATGTTCATTATACACAAAATACCATCACATTTAAGAAAAAATTAAGTCGCTCGTTGTGAGCGACTTAATCAAGCTTAGGGGCAGGTCTTGTGAAAATGTAGGTCTCGCCAACTTGGTATTGATTGTAAACCCTTTGTGTGACTTTCTCTTCTGCGGTTAATGGGAGATGAAACCCTTCAAGCTCATATTCTAAGAGGAAGTAATACGCGCCTTCACGAACCACTTTTTGGGTGATCGTTGTTTCAACATCGATGGTATCTGAGCGATCACACCCCACGAGCAAAACACCTAGCACAACGAAACATAAAACAAACAATACATAACGTTTCATGACGCCTCCATCGCTTTTTTTTTATTATCTCATATCACGATTCGTAAGTCACGATAATTGGCATCACGAGAATGAGAAAAACGATGTTCTAAATCATCTCTCTCTATTTTTAGAGGATGAGTCATGGTAAACTATGAGTGACATAGTTTAAGGAGTTTATATGGTCCAGTTAAAAACCATTCAAGACGATAATTTTGAAGACATCATTCAACTGAAAGTTCGTGACGACCAACCCTATGTGGCACCCAATGTCTATTCGATTGCTCAAGCTAAAATTTATCCTGAGTGTACCATCCGAGCGATTTATGTGGACGACACCCCCGTAGGTTTTTTGATGTTTGGATGGTCTGATGAAGACCCTCCGTACATAGGCCCTTGGCTCATTCGCTTTATGATCGATGCGAAGCATCAACAAAAAGGCTATGGTAAAGAGGCGCTGCGCTTAACCTTAGATCTTATGGAACGTGTCTATCCTAATGAACCACTTTACTTATCAACGGCCCCTGAAAATGTGCCTGCGATCAAGTTTTATGAGTCGTTTGGTTTTGTCAGCACAGGCGTCATTCTGCACGATGAGCTCGTATTTTATAAAGACGTAAAAAACGTTTTTAAAAGGAAGTGATGACGATGCGTATTGGCTGTTTGTATCATTCTCATACAGGCAACACAGACTCCGTCTTAAAGACCCTTCAAGCAAAACTTATCGATCACACCGTGGTGTTAGCCCAAATCAAAGCTAAGACCAGCGACCCTTCAGTCGCGGATGTGACCTTGACGGAAGTACCTTCTTTGGAAGGTTACGATGCGGTTATCTTTGCTTCCCCTGTCCATGGGTTTAACCTACCGCATGTGACGCAGGTGTTTTTAGCGCAATTAAGTGAACTCCCTGATGTGCCGGTGATGCTATTAATCACACATTACTTTCCTTTTAAATGGTTAGGTGGACATCAAGGGATTAAGGGATTCAAAAAAGTGCTTGAGCCTTTAGGCGCAAACATTGTTTTGACACAATCCATTGAATGGCGCTCTAAACACCGAACCCGTGAGATTGCACGCTTTATTGACGCGGTTAAAAAAAGACTGATGGCGGATGCTCATGATGATCATTAAGCCACTTGATGAAAAGAGTTTAAAACAAGCGATCGATTTAAAGGTGCGCGCTTGGCAAGAAGAATTGAGTGGTGTCTTTGAACATTATTTAGATCAGGCTGAAGAAGAAGCGTTTTATCAAACATGGCGCCTCGAAGAGGCTGAGCATCATGATATACGTTTGCTTTATGGGGCCTTTAAAGACCAACGCCTCTTAGGCGCCGTGTTTGCGTCTTTGGCGGACGTCGACGACCATCCTAACGCCCTTGAGATTAACGGTTTGTGGGTTGAAAAAGACGCCAGGCTTCAAGGGATCTCTTTACACTTGTTAAATTCGGTCTTGACTCAATCCAACCAGGAAGCGGTCATCTTATATTGTCACACGCATGCCCCAAGCTATCCATACTACCATCATTTAGGGGGCAAGGTGATGAAGACGTTGACACAACTTGAAGGAAGACTTCACGTCAGTGTTTTTGTGTTTGAGCGAACAACCTTAATCTCCAACTTGAGTTCTCGTTTAAAAAATAATCCAACTATGGAGGTGATGCCCTTTTAGTGACGGTGCAAGTCCTTGTCTTTACAGGATTGGCCCTCATGCGTTATGATGTTGGTTTCGAATTCTATCGTTTAGCGTTTCCGTTACTTTGGATCTTTGGTTTAATGACCATCACCTTGGCGTTGTTTTGGCACACGTTTTTTAAAACGTTTGCGACCTCACTTTCTTTATTTAGCGTCGGCGCAAACATCATGGCGGTCGTCAGCGGGATGACGTTCCCCTTAAGCCTTTTACCGGATCGGTTAAGACAGGTTGCGGTGGTGTTGCCAACGTATTGGTATGCGTATGGCTTAGAGAGCGCCCAAGACCAAGGGGTATCAACCGTCTTATTAAGTCTAGCTATTTTGACGGCCTTTGGTATAATATTCATAACGATAGGATCAAGACGGAGCTATGAATGATGGAAGTTTTTACACGTCTAAAGACGTGGACGATTGGCCTCACATTATGGCATTTAACCGTAGTTCTATGGCTACTATCGCCAGAAGAACCTACGGTTTTTTTGCTGTGGCTTTTGAGTGTGGTGTTGTTGGTGGGACGCTTACGTTTTAATCAGCTGACCTTAGGATGGTGGTTTGAAGCGCTTTTGCTCATTTTGTTAAGCCTTTGGTTTCAAGAAGCTGTTTGGGTCTTTCTCCCCTATGCGTGGTTGCTGTGGTCTTATAAACCGTGGGTAAGTGTGGCGGGTTATGGGGTCTTTGTCTTTGCCTTAATTGACCAACCCTTATTCATCCTATTTCTTGGGTTTTCGGTGCTGCTTGGTCTTCTATTTCGTGTTTGGACGTTTCAATCACGTCGCTATGTTACAGAGCTCGATGAGTTAAGGGAAACGCGCCATCAACTGGAAGAAGAACGCGCGGCGATACTTCATGATCAGGCCGAACAATCACGTTTAAGTGTCCTTTCTGAGCGCGACCGTATTGCAAGGCAACTTCATGACGATTTAGGCCATGATTTAACCGGGGCCTTGTTGGCGTTAAGAGCCTATGAAAGCACAAGGCAAAGTCTTGAATCACACTCATCCTTTAGTGCGTTAAAAGCGCGTTTAGAAAACGCGGTTGAAACCTTAAAAGACACCGTCCATCAAACTAAGCCCGAAGAAGAACTGGGATTTGAGCGTTTTGAAGCGTTAGTTTGTTCTTTTGAAGAACTGCCGATCACGTTTGAAAGCCAAGGTGACCAGACACTCATTCCACCTGCCCATTGGCCACTCTTGATGGCCGTCGTTAAAGAAGCTTTAACCAATGTGCGAAAGCACGCGCAACCGAAAGAAGTTACCGTGACACTCACACCCTACAACCGTCATCTGCGTTTAGTGGTTCAAAACGATGGGGTGCGTTCTAGTAGTTCCAATAAAGGCTTTGGCTTAAACTCCATGCGTCGACGTGTAGAAGCCTTTGGTGGAACATTGAGTGTGGATCATGGGTATCAATTTACCTTAGTCTGTGTCTGTCCTATCCAAACGAAGGAGCGCGGATGATGAAAATCTTATTAGTGGATGATGATGCGTTGGTTTTAGAAAGTTTAAGCATCATTTTAAAAGCACATCGTGCTTATGATATTGTTGGGTTATGTGAGAACGGTCAAGAAGCGCTCACCTTTTTAACACGCCATTCCGTTGATGTGGTTTTAATGGACATTGAAATGCCTCTCATGAATGGCATTGAAGCCTGTGCTCAGATCACCAAGCAGCACCCACAAGTTAAGGTGATTATGTTAACGACGTTTCGCGATTTTAAATCGGTGCATCAAGCGCTACAAGCCGGGGCGAAAGGTTATTTACTCAAAACCGATGACCTCAAGCTTCAACTTGACACCATCGAACAAGTGTCTCGCGGTCAAGCGGTTTTTTCACAAGCGGCGCTTGAAGCCTTCACCACGCAGCGTCGAACCTCACTATTGACACCCCGTGAAAATGAATGTATGGAACTGATTGCGCATGGGTATGCGAATAAAGAGATTGCGTCACGGATGTTTGTCAGTGAAGGCACCGTGAGAAACATGATCAGTGTCATGTTAGATAAACTTGAGTGTCGTGATCGTACCCAATTGGCGATTTATTATTGGCAAAGTTTACAATCATCCTGATGAAGATTTAAGCAGTAAGAATAAACGACTAAAAAGGAGAAACACATGGCTGTCATTGAAATTAGTGGATTATCTAAATCCTTCAAACTCAGCAAAAAACAACGCAAGATTAACCGCACCGACCTAAAAATTAAAGAAGCGGTGAAAAACTTAAGTTTACGCATTCATCAAGGTGAGATTTATGGGTTGTTAGGACCGAATGGTGCGGGTAAAACGACCACACTTAGAATGTTGTCGACCTTGATTAAACCTGATCAAGGCGACGCCTTGATTGAAGGAGTGAGTGTAAGAGAAAACCCTGCTAAAGTCCGTGCTAACATCGGGTTTTTAACGAGTGAGTTGAAACTGGATGACTTTTTCACACCAAACTACACTTTCCGCTATTTTGGGGCCATGCATGGTTTAGATGATAAACGGATTGAAGCGCGACGTAAGCAATTGTTTGAACAGTTTGGGGTGACCCCCTTTGAAGAAGTTAAAATTGCCGATTTATCCACAGGCATGAAACAAAAAGTTTCACTGGTGGTCTCGATTGTTCATGACCCTAACATCATCATCTTTGATGAACCGACCAATGGCCTAGACTTAGTCACAGCAAAAACCGTTACCGATTTTTTGTTGAACTTAAAAGCGCAAGGCAAAACCATCATCTTATCAACCCACATTTTTGATATTGTTGAAAAGTTGTGTGATCGTGTGGGAATTATCATTGAAGGTGCCTTGGTTTATGATGCCCCTGTGGACCCACAAAACGGCGAACTTGAACAACACTTTTTTGATCTTTACACGCAAGTGAGGGCCACATCATGAAGAAAATCAAAGCGACCGTACTTAAAGAGTTAAGACGCGTCTTCACCGATCAAAGAATGTTGTTCACGCTGGTTTTACCTGGCGTCATGATTTACATTCTCTATTCAGTGATTGGCGGCATCAATGAACAAATCTTTTCCGTCGATGACGATCATGTGTTTCAAATCGCCACAGTACATTTGCCAGAAGAACTTGAGCCTTTGTTTGAGGCGTGGCCATATGAGATTGAATTTCAAGTGGTTTCGGAGGGTCAGCTTGACACCATCAAAGAGAACATTGCCTCATCAGACATCGATTTATTAATGGTGTTTGAAGAAGATTTCTTTGCGGCCATGTTGGCCTATGATGTCAGCCTAGGCACTAACGCTCCTGAAATTCAGTTGTTTTTCAATGGGACTTCACAAGAATCCAGAACCATTTATCAACTTGCGCAAGGGACACTTCAAGCCTTTGAACGAGAGTTGGTCAACAAGTTTGATATCAATCGCGACGCAGAAGTGACCTTTAATCTTGCGACCGCTGAAGATGAAAGCATTCAGTTCATTATTGGGTTAGTGCCTTTTTTACTGATTGTGTTTTTGTTTACCGGTGCTCAAGCCATTGCCTCTGAAGCCATCGCCGGTGAGAAAGAACGAGGGACGATGGCGACCCTTTTAGCCACGCCTGTTAAACGTTCAGAGATTGCTTTAGGTAAGATTTTTGCGCTCAGTATGACGGTCATGGTCTCCGCCACGTCGAGTTTCTTAGGGTTGATTTTATCGCTTCCACGACTCGTTGGGAGTGAGAACTTTACGCTCGACATGTATGGACCTGTGACGTATAGCTTGATGTTTATTGTCTTAATCACAACGGTCTTAATCTTTGTGGTGCTCATCTCAATCATCAGTGCGTACGCTAAAAGCATTAAAGAAGCCGCGTCATTGACCGCCCCTTTGATGATATTCGTCTTTTTAATCAGTTTAACCTCTATGTTAGGGGTCGCGAGTGACAATGTATGGCTTTACCTAGTGCCGATTTATAACTCGGTTCAAAGTTTAACCAGTATTCTAGCTTTGAATGTGAACACGTTTCATTTGACCTTGACGATTCTAAGTAACGTGTTTTTTGTGATGTTAGGCATTCTCGCCTTAGCAGGCATGTTTGCGTCTGAAAAAGTGATGTTTAATAGTTGATGAAAAGACATTTTAATATTTTTTGTGGTAATTTCTAAAACTTTATTTTATAATAATTTTATCGGGAAGACATTCGAAAATAAAGGGGGGAAGTAACCATCGTATTGGTGGTTACTTCTCATTTTCATAGGAGGATTTAGATGTTAATTGGGACGTTATTTTTTCTTTACGCTGTGGTTTATCTTAGTCTTAGTATGATTCGTCTTAAGTTACTTAAAAAGCAGTCAAATGATTCTAAAATGACGCACTACCATCGTTATGTATTGATATCATTAATCCTCTTTTTTGTTTCTGTCGGGTCCTTGAGTTTACAAGCATGGCTGATCGCTTCAGCACGGGGGATAGACGCCATTGAGATTGGGATGAATAACCCTTTTAGTCAATATCTAGCGCCCCTGATCATATTGTTCGAGGTTGTTATCTTGGTTGCTCTATTCAGACATATTGAGCGATTAGATTCCCTTAAAAACTTTAAAAAGACTTGGGATCGTCACATGCACTTATATTACCCAGCTTTCCTAAACTTATTCCTCATGGGCGCCCTTTATCTAAATGCCCTATTGTTTATTGATTGGCTTAGGCACCCTTAATCTTATGATCAACATTTTTCATGAAACACGTCGATTTAATCAGGTCCTTGTAGGACCTTTTTGCATTTTAAAAGGTGCTTTAGTAGGGCTATGCTATACTGAATCAAAAGGAGAGATTTGATGACTTCAACACTTGTCAAGTTTAATTTCAAAATGGGGCTTGCCCATTTAGTTCAAGCCATCATCATGGTTTTGATTGCGCTTTTTATCATTGAAGATTTACAGGAGTTTCAGCCCACCATTGTGGCTTTTCATCAAGACTTAGACCCGCAAACGAACGCACTTATAACGGTGAGTCGTGAACTGTTTACACTGCCATTTGCGTTGGTGACTACTGGCTTTTTGTTTCTCTCAGCCTTGTTTCATTTTTTAGTGGTGCTCTTTAAAGATCGTTATTTAGAAGGCATTCATAAAGGCTATAATGTGTTTCGCTGGGTGGAGTACGCGCTTAGCTCTTCGTTACTGATTGTCCTACTCGCCATCTTGTTTGGTGTGAGAGACATTCAAACGCTGACGCTCATTTTTATCGCGAATGCGGTCATGAATCTTTTAGGCCTCGAGATGGAGCTTGCCAATCAACACACAAAAAAGACACGCTTTTTACCGTATTGGATGGGATGGTTGATTGGCCTTGCGCCATGGGCTGCGATCCTCATGTATTTATTGTTTTCTAATAATCTTGATTTAGTGCCTTGGTACGCATGGGCAGCGATTGGGGGCTATTTCCTATTCTTTAATAGCTTTGCGATTAACATGTGGCTTCAATACAAGAAAAAGGGCCCTTATGAAGCGTATGAATTTGGTGAGAAGGTCTATATTTGGCTCAGTTTAGTCGCTAAATCTGTGATTGCTTGGATCGTGTTTACGGGCGCCCTTCAAACCAGTGACATCATTAATCAACTCTTTTAACTCAGCATACCAAAGGACGTGGACGCAACATGAGTGAGACGCTATTGATGACCCCGCTTACGTTACCAAGCGGTGTCATCATCAAAAACCGACTGTTAAAATCGGCGATGAGTGAAGCCATGGGTGATGCTGAGCATCACCCCAATGAACGTTATGAACATTTGTATAAGGTGTTTGCCCAGGGTGGCACGGGCCTCGTGGTGACGGGCAATGTGATGATCGACCGCACTGCGTTAGGCGAACCTGGGAATGTTGTCTTGGATGAGCATTCAGACCTTGAGGCGTTTAAACGCTGGGCTAAAGCCGGCACAATAAACCAAACAGCGCTTTGGATGCAGCTTAATCACCCTGGCAAACAATCGCCTCGGTTTTTATCAAAAACGCCCGTTGCACCTAGTGCCGTACCTTTGCAAGGGAGCTATCGTCGTTTCTTTAACCCCCCAAGAGCACTCACGCTAGAAGAAATCAAACAACTCATAAAACAGTTTGCCTATGCGGCACAAAGAGCCAAAGAAACAGGCTTTAGTGGGGTTCAAATCCATGCGGCGCATGGGTATCTCATCTCACAGTTTCTTTCCCCTAGACAAAATCAACGCCAAGACATTTATGGCGGCTCAGAAAAAAACCGTCAACGTTTTTTACTCGACATCTATCACGCGATGCGCGAAGCGGTCGGTGAGGAATTTCCCATTGGGGTCAAACTGAACAGTCAAGATTTTGAGCCGGATGGGTTTGATGAAACGGCGTCCCTTAACGTGATACAGGCCTTGGATAAGGCAGGGATTGATCTCATTGAAATCTCCGGTGGGAACTACGAAAAACCGGTGATGTCTACGGGACAAACCAGTGAAAATGACGTGTTCTTTTTACCGTTTGCGTCTAAGGTCAGACCACACATCACAGCCCCCCTTGTCATTACCGGTGGGTTTCGCGCGGTGGATGTGATGGAAGAAGCAATCAAACAGCACCAACCGGCGATGATTGGGTTAGGCCGGCCGTTAGCACTCGATCCTAAGATACCCCAAAAAATTCAAGAAGGGGACTATCAAACGATGAAGATCGAACGATTAACGACAGGATTTAAATCGTTGGATAAAAAGTTTGGACCGATTATAGGCAACAGTTATTATGAACAACAACTGAGAAGACTTGCGGAAGGAAAAGCGGTGAAGCGAACGCGTAACGCATGGGGACCCATTTTAAAGACCGCTTGGGACCACGGTCCTAAATCGCTTTTTAGACGCAGCCAAAAATAAAAAACATCGAACGAATCTAAAAAACAGATTCGTTCGATGTTTTTATATCAAGAGAGGATCAATTAATGATGATTTCGAGTTCACTTGATGTGAACATCAGTTCGCCACCCACATACACTTGAATACGGTAGGTAGCAACCCCTTGGGCTAAGCCAGTAATGGTCATGGAGCCGTCATTATAAATGATGTTTGAAATCTGCGTGTAATTGCCGTAAGAACCAGGAATGATGACTAAGGTGTATTCGTTTGTAAACAATGGACCACCAAAATAGATAACTTCGACGGTTAAAACGTCCGTTTGTCCGACACCATATTGTCTTATGGGCTGTTCTAAGAACTCACGATTAAACTGAGCAGCTAAGTCATTGTTGCTAGAGAATAGATTGACATCAATTGCGGGAAGTGCTTCTTCAGGTTCATCGTCTGCGTCTGACGTGTCCTCTTCATCCGTCGCCTCATCACTAGAATCTGCGGGATCATCTTGATCTGATGCGTCATCCCCAGGGGTTGAATCTTGTTGGTTAGCGTCATTATGTTGTGTTTCTTCGGTGCCATTTTGTTGAGACTGTGTGGTTTCTTCGGTATTGCCACACGCCGCAAGGGTGATGATGAATAAAAGCATCATGAGCCCTAAAAAGATTTTTCTCATCTTTGTACCTCCATTAAGTTAATTCAAGTTTACGCCTTAGCTGTGTGCTCTGCAACCAATGTTCACCAGATATTTAATAAATATTTAATTGACCAAGCGGCCGACTGTGTTTAGTCGTTAAAAGAATTAAATCTGTCTTAAATCTTAACGACTGTGTTAAAATATGTATGATGTACCGTTCGCTTGTAAGGGAAGAAGTGAGGCGTTTTTCGTGTACGTCATTCAAACCAATGGCTATGCTTTAATTATCGCGCTTGTGCTGCTTATCAGCATGCTTTTTAAGCGTGATTTTTCTTATCGAGCCAATCAGCGCTTTTATTGGCTGCTTATTTTAACCAGTAGTCTGTTAATCTTAGACACCTTGAGCGAGCTTAGTAACGGTTTAACTAGCCTCACAATGCGTGTGCTTCATCCTACGTCAACAGCCCTTCTGTTTAGCATCTCAGGGTTTATTGGTTTAAACTGGTTGCTTTATGTTTGGCACCACTTATACCCTGATAAGCCTATTAAACAATCAATTTACGCACTTTTATGGACGCCTTCAATGCTCATTATAGGGGCGTCTATTTACAGTCTGTTTGCGCAAGGCATCTTTTATGTGACCGATGAGAATATTTATATGAGAGGGCCTCTCTTTTTGTGGCATGCGGCTATCTTGTATGGGTACGTCATGGCAACCTTTGTCATCATCCTTTTGAACTATAGAGCCTTGAAACGTAATGATTTTTTAGCGCTCTTATCGATTCCCCTATTTCCATTAATAGGCGGAACCATACAAGTTTTTGTCTATGGCATTTTACTGATATGGCCCATGACTGTCCTATCATTATTGGTGGTATTCTTGTTTATTCAGTCTAACATGAGTGCTTTAGATGTCTTAACGAAAGTCTATAACCGAAGAGAGTATGAGCATCAC
>LFIK01003036.1_pt1 | contig 13630 bp, 19 predicted proteins | sample 643401 | NCBI WGS metagenome assembly LFIK01 (sample SAMN03777447, study PRJNA286221) | soda lake metagenome | biome: soda lake; feature: Kulunda steppe; material: water; isolation source: sample T5-Br brine of Lake Tanatar-5 | place: Russia: Kulunda steppe | collected 2010-07 | reverse complement strand
GTGCTGGATAGCGGCCGCCGGCCAGTGGGCAGGGGGGCCGATGCAGCAGGACTTACTCTGTGCAAGCTGGAGCTTGTGCCTCAGGGCGGCCAGCTCCTCGGTATGCCGCGCCTCCGCGTGTTCCGCTGCCGCAGCTGTGCTGTCACGCACCTGTGCTCAGTGTGACATGCACGCACATTTGTAAATGTGCCTGATCAGCAGCGAGCTTGGAGGGTGGCTATGGCACGCAAGCAAGCTGTTGCAGAACCGACCCTACACAAGATACCAAGTACTGCGGTCCGCCCTTTCTGGGGCTGCTCTGGAGTATGATCTGCGCTTGCTGCCTCTGGCAGTGTGCGTGTTGCACATGGCTGGGAGCGGCCTCAACCCTGTTGCTGTGAGCTTGGCCTGACACACAAGCAGGGTGCGCCAGGCTCTGCCCAGATTGTTGGTTGCCTGCACAGTGCTGATTACCAAGCGGGTGGTCATCACTGGCGTGGCGCAGTTAACGCAAGCATGGTGCTCCATCTTCCTGACATTTGACAGCATGGTGCTGCACACCACCATGTGGCGGCAACAGACACAGCGAAGCGGGTAGTACCTTGCAAGGACTGATGAGGGTGCCCACGTTTTGAGGGGCCCATACCCCTGGCTGCAGAGCACGTGCAGCCTGGAGCGCGCAGCACCTCCCCCTAAGGCCCCTCGTTTGCAGCGCACAGCCACATTCAAGGACGGCTTTGTCATCCCAACAAACAACCCCACCTGCTCCAGCGCAGCATTGGCAGCGGCCAGGCGCTTGCTCAGGTCGCCCTGCTGCTGGTCCGCTTCCTCGCTCCACACCTACGCCACAGCCGCGCACACGCACCGCTCCTCAGGGCATGTGCCCCTGGGCTATACAAGGCATTTTTTTGTGAACAGCTGCAGGTGAGCGAGGCAAGGGTACCATGGTCCCATTGCCATCAGCTTATCTGGTGCATAGGTTGTGTGGTGAAGCTGGCTGGCCAGTGGGTGCTGTGGGACCATTGAAGGTCAGCACAGGCCCATACTTTTGCAAACAAGCGAGGCGTCTTGAGCGCCAAAAATAGCTCATTTGCGCGCCTGCCCTGCCACCCGTCTTCCTAGGCTCCCCTGGTATCCGCTGCATCCCCTGGTATCCCCTAGGCTCCCCTGGTATCCCCTAGGCTCCCCTGGTATCCCCTGGTATCCGCTGCCACCAGTCTTCCTAGGCTCCCCTGGTATCCGCTGCACAGTGAGCCTGAGCACATCAAAAGGGTATGTTTGATGTATCCTGAAACCTGCCTGCGGTTGTGATTTGCTGGATACATCAAACACCAATTTAGTTTTGAAACCAGGCACCTCCGTCCTCAGGAAAAGGTCAGGGTTTAGGGTTCAGGGTTCAGGGTCACATTTATCTAAGTTCTGACGCTAGAAACCTCCGCGCTAAGAGTAAGGGTTAAGGGTTTAGGGTCAAGGATTTAGGAGCCTGAGCAGCCTTTCATTGCAGAGCTCAGTTGATGCCCTTGCACATCTCTCACGTTGCGCACTAGAGCCGAGTTGGTCTACAGTTGACGGTGCGCACTGGAGCCTAGTCGACACCCGTGCACACTCCGCCAGTTCCTGTGAGGATCCAGCCCATCACCCTTCCTTTACGCAACAGCCCATGGCATGCGCCCCGAGCCCATGCTGGGCAGCCCATGGCAGGCACCCCGAGCCCATGCTGGGACCCAGGTACCCACAGCCCAGGCATGCCAAGCGGTGCCTGGGCAGCCCACCTGTAGCTGCTGCCGGAGCGTGGAGCACTGCTGCTGCAGCTCCGCGATCCCATCATCCTTGAGCCGCTGCATGCTCTCCATCTCCCACGCCAGAGAGGCTGCCGCCTGCTCATGGCGCCGGGACGCAGACAGCGCTGCCTGCGGCAGCAGGCACGCGTGGAATGCGTATCATGCTTAAAGGATTGTTGGCCGAGACTTCAAGGTAATGCCTGTTATGGAGTGTGCAGGAGGGCCTAAGGGACGAGGTGCAAGTCCTCATGCTTTGCTGTACAGGAGAGCCGCGGTGCAGGCAAGGGCTGTGAGGTGTCTCCGACCAAAAGTCAAAAGGCTGTGCAGCACCCATCGTACGTGCAACCCCCCTCAGTAAGTGTTGCAGAGACAAGAAAGGAAGAATGTAGGCAGCGCATCATTCCCTGCAACACAGCTCAATGGCTCCAGATTCGCCCTGCTCCCCACCCTCACCTGATCTCTTCAGCCTTATCTGATTCAAACCCCCAGCCACTGTGGGTTTCATCTTCCCCAGGCAGCTGACCACCCCTGACTTGCGCACCTCAGTGGCCTTGATCTTGTCCAGCTCCCGCGCGTGCGCCGCCCGCGCCTCTGTCTCCCTCTGCTGAGCCAGCGCCTTGGCCACGTTGGCTTCCTGCCACAGTATGCGCGCCAGGCAATGCATGCGTCACCGCGACTTTGCTGGCCGCTGTCTTCCTGTGCTGGGGCCAGCACTTCGGCCATGTTAGCTTCCTGCCTCAACGCGTGTGCCAGGCAACGCATTGATCACTTTCTATCAGCCGGGCTGCAGTGGCACTTTGCCACACTAGCGCCCCCGCCACACCCAGTCCCTGTCAGGGCACAAGTGCAGCGCGTGGCGCACCTGCCACCAGTTGCTCGGTGCACGGCACGGCGTGGGCATGCGTGCCGGAGCGCTCAATGCTCGTGGCATGGATCGCTGAAGCGCTCCATGAGTGTGCAACCCTGACCCAGTGCGCCCCACGCCTAGCGGGGCAGCTGCACAGCACGTACAGCGCAGCTACGCACTCCTGAAGAAGCAGGTAGGCTGACACACACGCACGCACTGCAACATGCTTATGCAGCAGCCTGAGCAGTAACCCATACACAGCAAGCGGCAGCCCACACACATCAGCTTAAGCAGCAGCCCTTGCAGCCGCGGGCAATGCGGAAGCTGCCCATACAACAGCCTGCGTACCTAAGCACACAGCCCCTGCCATGCAGCGGCCAATCATGGTATCCCCAGATCCAGCCAACATCCTATTACACACATTCTCTGCTGCCCTCCCCGGGCGTCAACCTGCACAGCGCCCTGTTTGCGGCAGTGGCTCATGCAGCCGCACAAGCAGCCCCGGCCCTCCCCAGCCACAGCAAGGCACCAAGTAGCACACCTGCTGCGCGTCCTCAGCCTGCTGCCGGTACTTCAGCTCCAACTGCTGCGCCTGGGCCTGGAACTCTGCGCCCATCTCCCTGCGCTGCCGCGCCACCTCCTCCTCTGCCTCCGCCAGCGCGCGCTGCAAGCGGCACACCAGGGACAGGGGAAAAGGAAATGGGCCAAGGCAATAGGCTGTGGCCGCCTCATCAGACTTGCGCCCTTTTTATCAGACTTCCATCATACTTGGCTGTGCCTGCCTCATCAGATTTGGCCGTGCTCTCCTCCATTAGACCTGACCATGCCTGCCACATCGGACTTTCATTATACTTGGCTGTGCTCCCTCCGTCAGGCCTGGCTGTGCCTAGAGCAGCCCACAGAGGCTCACGCTGCTCTCCTTGTGTGCTCAGCTGGACGCATGCAGGGAGGAAGGGACCCGCTGCCGCAGCCGCAGGGGGGGGCAGGCCTCTGCCCTCGGGCTTGGCTGTGCAACCGGGTGCTTGAGTCTGCGCCTCTGCAGCAGCCCATCAGCTGGGCTACCGGGTTAGAGGTCTGTGCTTGCACACCCTGTCGGCCCTGGGGAGCTCCTGGGCATAAATGCCTGCCCCTGAAGACCCTGGTGGTGCGGAGGGGGGGGACGGCCTGGGTGCAGCTGCGCTGCGCCCCCCTTCAACCAGCTGGCACGCACCCTGAGGCTTGAGCTGATCACAGGCAGCCACGCAGGCCCACCGGGATGAGCTGGCCTGTGCCATACCGCGACCCCTCACAGCAGCCCCTTGGGTGCAGTAGGTCCCCAGGTGCGCCGGCCAGAGCTCGGGCACGTGCGCACCTGCAGGACCCGCTTGTTGTGCTCGTATTGCTCGCTGGACCGCAGGAGCTGCTCCGACGTGGATGTGCGGATGTCCTCTACCTGCGGACCAAGTGCACGTGAGTGTGCACTTTGTGTGTGTGTGTGTATGTGTGCGTGTGTGAAGGGCATTGACCACGTTGTCAGGGCACAACAGAGCAGCCGTGCTGAACCCGCTGGTAAGCATGGCAGGGTCCCTGCCTTGGCACCCCTTAGCAGCTTGCTTTGGCAGACATACACACACGCACGCATACATGCGCGCACACACATACAAACACGCACGCACGCATGCATACACGCGCACACAGTGTACTGAGTCGGTACTACTGACATAGTGCATTGATACAGTGGGTTTCTGCCAGACAGAACTGTCGTCCACGCTGTACAAAATGCATGTGTGGATGAGCAGCACAGCAGCGCATCATGGAGAAGAAACAGTCCAGCAGGGCTTCAGCGAATTCTGCCAGGCAACCTCAGCATCAGGGTAAGAGCACTCGAGGCGTGGCCTCCAAGAACAGCAAGACAGGGTGCCCACTAGAACACTCTTTTGGTATGAACAGCGGTAGGTCAGCGAGATCGCCTACAAGGTGCAACGCAGGTGGGCCGACTCAGGCACACCATCCCTGCATGGCTCACCTGCTGCCGCAGCTCCTGGCAGTTGGCTTGAGCAAGGAACTCCTCTTCTTGGCGAGCAGCCCTCTCCGCTTTGAGCTCTGCGGCAGGGAAGAGTGGGATAGGGTTAGACGTGCGACACTGTTTTGGGGTGCACTTGATAAGTCGGTAGGAGTGACACGGGCTTGGCTCGGAAAGGAGCATGCCAGGCTGGAAGATGCCCTAAGCTTACTAGCATCTCATACCACACAGTACCAGTGCTGTCCCACACAGTGTCGTTGGTTTCCCACAAAGTTGGCGGGTGGGCAGGTTAAGCGCTGCAGCACAACCTTGCAAACACGACTCATAGTGCATGACACAAACTGCATGACACGTAGTACATGACCCATAGTGCATGACACACTGCGAACTAGCGCTGTGAAGCACCATACCCGTCAGTATCACCGATCCAATACCCACCAAGCAGCATCCCGTACCCCCAGATGTGGCAAGCCCTGCAGCAGTGCTGCCTAGTGCTGTGCATTGTGCACTGTGCCGCAGGTAGCTGAGCGGCACAGCGCAACCAAAGGCTACACAGTGCGGTGCCACGAACAACCGGGCTACTGGCAGGACCGCCATCCGTCGCCCGGCCGGCATGTCAGCTTCCACACCACAACGACATTCTTGCAGGGCCCTGCCATGCCACCCCACGCTGCCATGGCGCCCACCTCTCTTCACTCCCCCCCCCTTCTCCCGACCTACAGCACACCTCTGCTCCAGCAGCCACAGATCACGCAGCACACCTTTTTGCGCCTCCTCGCACGCCGCCTGCAGCTCGGCCACCTGCCGGGCCCTGTCCGCGAGGGTGGCCGCCTGCACTGCGGCGTCTGAGTCATACTGCTGCAGCTCCCTGTCCCTGTCCTCTAGCAGCTGCAAGTTGTACTCAAAGTCTGCCTGAAGGACATTGAACTGCAACGGAGTGGAGGGGCCAGGGTGGTCATCAAGGTTGGATGGATGGGAAGCTCAAATGTGTTTTGTTAAATCCCTGAAGCGGTTGCCCATGCTAGGATGGCTGGCAAGCATGCGCCCCTCACATTTTTGATTTTCTTGGTTGACAGAGCGCCGCTGTTTGCTTGTTCACAGAGATGGGTGCGTAGACAGGCAGATTGCACAAGGGAATCAACACTCAACCTCAATTTCACTAACAAAATTTGGGCTTGCGAACGCATGCCTATTTGTGTGCCAATTCATGAATGCGTAAATGTACGGCATTCAAGCAGCCATTAACTGTCATGCCATGGTGGGAGTGCCACTGGTTGGTTACACAGAACAGGAGAACAGGAGGCGATTCCATGCTTTATTGCTTTGTTGAGTTGTCTGCCATTGGGTGCCATGGAATGCGTAAGCTGGCACACTATCTTGATTGGCACATTCATCAAAATGCATGTACACAGTATGCTTATGCGCACATGCACACACGGTGCGCGGTCACACACAGGTAAACATAAAAGCTTTTCTACAAACTTTTATGTAAAGGAGTCTAGCTCAAGCAACCCACCTTTTCAAGCAGCTCGTGGCACTCCAGCTCCTTGGCAGCGTACTGGGCGTGTCAGTTGACCATTCAATTTAACACATGTCAGCAAGCAATCTCAATACATGCGTTGAATGTAGGATCCAAGATACTCACTCGCTGCTCCAGCTCTATCAAAGCTGCCTCACGCAATTGGTTAATCTCCTGCTCCTTCTTTTGAAGCAGTACCCTTGATTCCATCTTCAGGCTGTAGATGGATCCCTGTGCTGGGCTACATTTGAACTTAAGATTTAGCCAATGAACGTCGCCACTTGCCGGAGAGCAATTGTGAATACATGCATGCACGGTATGCATGCATGGCGATACACATTTTGCAGCAAAAATGAATTTAATGTTGAAATAAATCAAATCTTTTTACATTAGTTATTAGACCAACGGGTCTCTGCAGGGGTGTGGCCGATGGCTGGCGTTTCGGACGAAGGTATTACTAGGCTCACCCACATGACTTGAGTAAAAGTGAACCATATCGACAAGAGAAGATGTGACTTCCTTCTTTTGGAATGCTCGATCAATTCTTCTTGTTTTGAAGCCAAAAATGCATTTGGCATCCAAAGGGTCGCTATTTTTGAAGGCTTGTGCCCTTTTTGTTTTGGATCCCCGGGGCTCATCCCTAAACAAATTCCTGCTGCATATCCGCAGCCGCTATTTCACACTTGCCTAGAGTAATTGATCTGGTGAGTCCAAGCCCGACCTTGGTACCTCTTCCTCCTCCCCAGCAGCACCTCAGAGAGCCACCCCCGTTTGTCCTAATCAGCAGGAGCAGTCGCAGCAGCAGCAGCAGCAGCAAAAGCAGTAGTAGCAGCTCTGCTGGTACTGATGACTACGTAGATGAGCCAGAGGCCATGCCCCTGGGCACATGCCCAGGCAAGCAATTGGAACCAGAGAGGCAGGCTGCACTCCTCAACTTTTAAGAAGTGTGCCACCAGGAGGCGCGGAGAGAGGGCTCGAGACTGCGTGACACAGATGAGGCCCGCGCTCTTGCAGATCACGTGCCAGGTACCTTTGGAGACACCCCATCCGTAAGTCGGGGGCTCTGTTGCTCCATGCCTCCTGGTGTACCGGCTGACAGTGTGCTACTCCAGTGGACCACAAGGAAACAGCGCCTGCAAGCAGCCCAAGACACTGCACTTGAGGCAGCTAGGCAGCGACAAGCGTCCAGACAGCAGCAGGCGCTGCCAGCGGCTAGGCACGCTAGTGCACAGCTGCCACAGCACACAGCAGCGCGCGCAACTAGCAGCCAATCGCGCCCCAGAGGAGCCGTGGCAACAGCAGGCGCAGCACGTTGTTGGGCACGCTGCTGTACAGCTGCCACGGCAGCAGGCGCAGCCAGCAGCCAGGCATGCCGCTGCGCAGCCGCCACAGCCGCAAATGCATCAGGCAGGTGGGCATGCTGCTGCACAGCCTCTGCTACAGCAGGCGCAGCATGCAGGTGAGCACGCAACAGCACCGCAGGCTCAGCGAGGTATGTCAAATAGCAGATGAGATGCGCCAGCATGGCTTGCCATTGATCCAAGGTCAACGTGACAAGTTCCATTCACTCATCCCACACCAAGACCGCTTGCCCTTTGTGGCTTTCTTTGCGTTGCCATGTGATGCGAGCAGTATGTGGTTCAGCACTCCTTGCCTTTCAAGGCACTTTTGCAATGCGAAGAGTGGCTCTCCAGGCGTGCATGGTCTTGTGCAATGCAAAGAGTGGCTCTCCAGGTGTGCATGGTCTTGTGCAATGCAAAGATCATGTCTAGTGGCCCTCAGCAAGGAAAGGCTGTCACAAACTATCAGTGGATGTGCCCAGCCTGCACCACTGCCCAAATTGCATAGCCCTGATGGGCACGCTCATTGCTCACAGGCCTCGATGGCTAGTTTGACACAGGTTGCTGGAATGGATACTACAATATCTTCATAGCATTTGCTTCAATTCATTGCAAGACTCGCTAAGCAGTTTTTGTGTGTTCACAAGCTCAACAGTGGAGAACTCACCTGAGCTTTTTCCAGGCCTTATTGTTTTGAGAGGTGCCATAGCCTCTATGATGCATTCGACTGATCGTGAACCTTCCTCCCTCTCCTTATCCTTCTACTTTCTAAGTCCAAGAGGCGCTGATGAGATGAGATGAGAGGCGCCTTGCATTATGATTTGCGCTTTGTTATGTGGCCGCAAGCTCCCAATCACTTCACCTTGTTTGAACATCAGACTCCTTCTCGTTTGGACACTAGGCAGGCACAAGCATGTCAAGGAAAACATGCTTGGCCGAGGTATATGAATTACAAGAGATAGGTTACAGGTTGAGCAAGAGAAGACTTACAAAATAACCAAGCAACGAAAAGCTCCCTCCTTCAATTAAGGAAAAGGAGACGCAATGGCCTGAAGAGCCTCATGTACCTCCACCATGGAGAAATAAGAAGTGTAGGGGATCATGAAGTAACAAGGCACCCTCCTGCCCCAGACCAAGACATCGATATCAAATGTTTATGTCCAAGGGCACTTGAAATTGTAGTGAGTTTGTGCATGTAATGCACGAAGTGAGCATGTAATTCAGGACCATCTTGTGGGCTCTTTGCGGATCATGGCTGAGATCTTTAAGATGATGCAAAACTTAGTGGTATAGATTGGGCCTCTCACACCAAGAAGGATGGTATCAAGGATGATTGGCTTAGCCTTCAAGCGCTTCCAATTGGAGGGAATGTCATTTAGTTTGCTAAAGGCTTTAAATCGGTAATCAGGCCATGTATCTTACGACTGTACAGTATTTCACCTTCATGATGTGAGTTTTGTTTTGAGTCACTAACACATCGTTTAAGTGCTGTTCAAAAACGAATGCCTGTATATTGTTATGATTATAATACTCGTGAATATCCAGGGTTGCACGCAATGGCTACGCTACGGTCTTCCAGACAGTAGCCGTTGGCAGGTCACCGTCTCTGCTCAATAACATTTCTGTAGACGCCTTGTGCTAGATGCAAGCATAGGGCCTTACATACATGGAAAACGGAATGCATTATAGAGAGAAGCCCTACAAAGCCTAATACAGCCAAGAACGCACGTGCACACATGTAAAGTTAGGATTCAAATCAGCCTTCAAGGTACATATAATAAGTCTTTTTTGTGATGAAAACTATGTTGGCAAGCAGTCTTTAGAATGAATTTTGATTTCTGTGTCGTGCCTTGCTCTGTGTAAGTTCAGGCTGCGGGCGTGCAAGGCCTCACATCTGGCAGGTGTACCAAAGAAAGAGTAAAGTGTGTCAAAGAAGAACAAGTGTGGCACATAAAAACGGAAGTCACAATGTGTGTCAGAGAGCAAAGTACTACTTTAAAGCAAATTTTGCTAGTAGGACCCCAAAAAATGTTTATAACTTGATTCAGCATCGTTGAAGACCTGCCCAATATCAACTATAAAATAAATAGCTTTCATAAACCAGAGAAACACAAATCATTAGTAGTCCTCAGGCTCCTCTTCCTGTCTTAGCTTTCGCGATTTTCTCCTCAGGCAGGTGCCTAGAGCGCGTCAAAGCAAAAGATGCTGTTCTTTCCCTTTCTGCTGCTCTGCCCTCTGGCTCACTCCTTGCACCCTCATCTTCGCTGTCTTCCATGTCTTCTTAATCATCACTGAGCAGCTGAGTGTTCTCCCGTGGGCATCCCCCTCCCCCTCTTCCTCATCACTCCCTAACTGCGCATCCTCCTGACTTCCTAGCTCCTCCTCCTCTGTAATCTCTTCACCTGGGGATCTAACTCATAATCGCTCTCTTCCTGCCCAGCCTGCTCCTCACCACCCTCTCCATACTTCCAACCCACCACTGCCTCCTTGTATGCACCAGATACCAGATCAGGAAGCTGTGAGCAGCTGCAGCTTATTGAAGCAGTACACCAGCTTGCCTGACCAACTGTTGCACAGCCGGTTGCGGGCCTTGCTATGGAAGAAGGAGGTAGGTGCTCCCTAAGCGGCTGTGCCTGCACATCACCTTGCTGCTCACGCGCTAAACAGTCATTTCGAGTGTGTACACAGCATCAATAGGCCAAGCAGGTCATGCAAGTACAGGCATGTGCCAAATGGGCATTGCGAGTGTGGGCGCAGCATCATCAGGCCTGGCCCCAGCATCACCAGGCCTGGCCTGGCCTTTTGTCCAGGATGGGGACACCAATCCAAGGGTGCAGGGTTAGATGCGCACGGGAGCAGGCAGGGGGTCTCAAATGCAGGCTCAATCAGGACGGGGAGCACACTGAGTAGGCATGGGGGCCTCACAAGTAGGTGCAACCCACAAGTAGGCCACAATGAGTACTAGACAGGCAAAGGGGCCCACAAGGACAAGTGTAGAAGTGCAAGGGGGGGACAGGAGAGGCTCAAGAGGAGGACAGGAAAGGACGGAAGTAGGCACAGGGGCTCACTAGACAAGTATAGATGTTGAGGTTGAGGTTTGGGGCATGACTGGCTTCACGGGCAGGCCATGTGCAACATGCCAAACTACTGTGTGAAGCGAGGTTTGAGGCATGACTCTCCACAAGGTTAGGTTGCAAAGCTGTACCTGCCAAATGAGGGCAGCTAATCTGAGGCAAAACAGGCCTGCAACCAAAACCAACTCAAAAGACAAGCAAGGGCAGGACCCAGTCTTGCCAGTCAGCACACACAGGGGCATTGCATCAAAGAACTCCCAGCCGACCCAAATTGTCGTGGGGCGACCATAAGCCGCAGCACATGCCTGTGCGCCACAGGAACTCGCGTCTGGCGCCAGAGCCATTCCAGGTGCGTGCGCGTGTGTGCGTATGTGTGTGTGCGTGTGTGTGAGCAAGTGTGTACGTGCGCAGCTCTTACAGGCGGGCTCGCTGTTGGGGCTAAGAGCAGGGGCGAGCAGCTCATGTGCCCGGGCGGGAGAGCAAGCAAGGAAACATGCACAGGCAGTGCAGCTCAAGTTCTGGTCAGGCCAGGCAGCATGCACAAGAAGTGCAGCTCAGGTCAAGAGGGGTGAAGGTTCCATGGATCAGGAGCCCTGGTAACAGGCATTACTGAAATGTGAGATGGGCTTGCGTTCTGGAAGCAAGTGACATGTGATACCTCACATGCCAGACATCCAACGCAACGTAAGAAAAAGTGAGGGTCCACAGCATGCCACCAGAGCAGCAGAAAAGCATGCCAAAAATAAGAAAAGAGGGCACAATGTTATAAAATCCAGGCTCGGAAAGCAGGACCTCAGACGCGCCGCCAGGAATGAGCAGCACCGCTATCCCTTTGTTGCGCCTGTTGCAAATAAGCGCATGTGAACATGTTTGTGTGCAGATGCGTGGGTGGGTGTAGCAAGGGTGATCACATGCACGTCCATCCATAAGGCCGTTTTCATTCAAGCCACACATGTTGCCTCATGCGTCATGAAGGCTGAGTGCAATATTGCTCGAGCCCACTGGCATGACCTCCTGCCTGTGTTTACCAGTCAATGCAATGTTGCTCGAGGCCACTGGCATCAGTCAGCGTAATGTTGCCCGAGCCCACTGGCATCAGTATCGGCCACGTTGCTCAAGCCCACTGGCGTCAGTCACTGCCCATTACTCGATCCCACTGGCATCATTCAGTGCAACATTGCTTAAGCCAACTGGCATCAATCAGTGCCACATTGCTCAAGCCCACTGACCTCCTGCCTGCGTTTCACACACAAGTCTCGGGTCACCCACGTGCATGTGCACACCATGCACTGGCGGTACAAAGGCAGCCTGCACACCGCAACAGGGCATGCACCACATGCACCCCCTGCACTCACAGATTCAGCAGTTTCAAGATCACACCCTTGCTGGCACCCTTAAAGCCCGACAGGTGCGCAATCTCCCTGTGGAAGGGTGTGATGAAGTGCGCGTCCAGCAGGAGGGGGAAGATGCAGATGCCGGCGCATCACAGACACACATTTTTGCATGCTATAAAGCAATGCTTGGCTAATCCAAAAGGTGCGCACCTTGGGAGGAAAGCTTGTCGTGAGCACCCTTGCATGCATCCCAATTGCTCAATCAGAGGGTAAAGAATCAGGTTCCTTTGAAGAGGCACATGGGCCCTTTTATCTGGACAGAACTTATGGCCCAACCTCCACAAGATCTTAATCGTGGACGCCATGTCTAGAGACATGATCGCTGTTGATCTCTTGACATAACCCTCATGACCGTCATGGATCTATGTCATGACCCTCGTTGATCTCTGAGATGACCCTCATGACCGTCATGGTTCTATGTCATGACCCTCGTTGATCTCTGAGATGACCCTCATGACCGCCCTGGATCTTTGTCGTGACCCTCGTTGATCTCTGAAATGACCCTCACAACCCCTTGGAAGCGCCACCCCTCAGGGGGAACAAACAAGAAAAGCCTCTGTGGTACTTTTTGCGGCTCTGACCAAAGTCATGCCTCTGACAGCACACCTTTGAAGGTCTCTGAAAATCCGGTTGCTTCTGTCAGGAAGTTGGCGACGTGGCTGAAGCAGCACACCCCTGCAGCACGGGACGGCCAGGCAGGAGCAAGGAGTAGGTACGCAAGGGAAGCATTCATCCTGGTGGAGCATAGCTGAGCTGCAAAGAGGACCCTTTCCGTGGCATGCGCAGTCTGCTTATGGGGCCTGCATTGCTCATAAGTCATGCTGCGCTGCCGTGCCTGTCAAGGGACAGGCAGACACGTGGAGTTCGACCATTAACTTAACACGTGCTGAGTACCAACATTCTTAAGGCAGCCAAGAAACCAGGCTGGGGGCCCCCTCGCTACCCTTGTGTATCCGTGTGTATACCACCCTTATGTGAAAAAGTCACAAAGACAGAGCACAAGACACAAGTGGCAGCACACAAGCTGCTATGTACCATGTTGGTATGACATGCACCATGACACCACGCATAATGCAAGCCAGCAGCTGCCAACCAAACACGTAACCAGGTAACACACTAGCTGCTTCATAATATGGACCAAAAACCTGCAAGTCCAACCAAGCATGTGCAACCGTGCAACACACGAGCTGTTTAACATTGTACCAAAATGCATAACACAAGGTAGCAGCTACGAACCAGACATGTGCGGCCAGGCACTAGTTGTGCGCGTTTGATTGGGCAGCAGTGGTGCTTTGATTCGCTGCTCAGGCAAGATAAAAGCAGCACTGCTCTCTGTGTTGCCTCTAAAAAGTCACATTATTAAGCAAGGGATTTTTCCCTTACAATGGACACCATTGACACCTTGGTACTAGGCTGGTCACGGTGTAGTATGATGCATGATCGAGTGTCCAGAGCGCACAAAATCATAGGCTTATCAGCCATCAGCAAGGCTGAGATTTTCAAGTTGCTGCAGCCTCCTGACCATGTGGGTGGGTGCAGCAAAATGTAATTTTTCTCTGGATCAAGATCCGCTGTCTTGTAAAAAGACAGAGCTCCGTCTTGGATACCGCGCTTGCCAATCGATAGGGATATGTATCGTTACATTCCCCCCTGTCTAGGTACGGACGTCCCGGCCGTAGCAGGGAGTCGGTCTT
>LFIK01003035.1_pt1 | contig 13639 bp, 12 predicted proteins | sample 643401 | NCBI WGS metagenome assembly LFIK01 (sample SAMN03777447, study PRJNA286221) | soda lake metagenome | biome: soda lake; feature: Kulunda steppe; material: water; isolation source: sample T5-Br brine of Lake Tanatar-5 | place: Russia: Kulunda steppe | collected 2010-07 | reverse complement strand
GACCGAGGATGCCGCGCGCGACCGCGATCCGACGGTGGCGGCGCTGGAATCGAGGGCGGCATCCGTCACCGGGAAAGAGTCCGCGCTGTTCGTGCCGACCGGCACCATGGCCAATCTGGCGGCGATCCTCGGCCACACCACGCCGGGGGCGGAAATCGTTTGCGACGCCCTTGCGCATATTTACAGGTCGGAACGGGCTGGAATGGCGGCCGTCGCCGGTGTGCTGCCCATCCTGCTCGATGGCGTTGATGGTGCGCCCGATCCTGCCATGTTGGCGGGGTTGCTGAATTCCCGGCGCGGCCGGCGCATTCGTTTAATCTGTGTCGAGACCGCGCATAACGGCCGGGGCGGGGTCGTGCCGCCTTTGGCGACGCTGGCGGCGGTCCACGATCTAGCGGTCACGGCCGGTGTTCCGATCCATCTCGATGGCGCCCGGATCTTCAACGCGGCGGTCCGGCTGAAATGCGACGTTTCAACGATCTGCCAATACGCTGACAGCGTGACGTTCTGTCTTTCCAAGGGGTTGGGCGCGCCGGTGGGGTCGGTTCTGTGCGGCAGCAAGGCGTTCATCGAGCAAGCGGCCGAAACCGTCAAGATGCTGGGCGGCGCCATGCGGCAATCGGGATTGATGGCGGCTGCCGGGCTGGTGGCGCTTGACGAGGGGCCCGATCGTCTGGCCGAGGACCACGCGATTGCGCGATCGCTTGCCGATACGCTTGCAGCGCTGGATCCGGACTTGGTCGATCTTGATAGCGTCCAAACGAACATCGTGAATATTGATCCACGCCCGATGGGCGATCGTGGCGACGATTTCGCCACCGCCCTGAAATCACGGGGTGTTTTGGTGGACCGCCGCGACGACGGTACGCTGCGTTTGGTGACGCATCACCATGTCCGAACGCCGGAAGCCGCATTCGCGGCCCGTGCGCTGTCTACCGTGTGGGGCGAATTGACCGCCGCGCCGGCATCCATATCGAAAGGGGCCTGAGGTAATGAGCACTATGCTGGTCGGCATTGATGTGGGGGGAACCTTTACGGATGTCGTGGCCGTCGACCGTGATCGGGCCGTCTACCACTATTTCAAACTGCCCTCGACGCGGGAGAACCCGGCCGATGCGGCCTTGGAAGGCTTGCGCCGGGTGCTGGAGATTGCCGAGCAGCCGGCCTCGGCCGTGTCTGCCTTCTCGCACGGCACCACCGTGGCGACGAACGCCATCCTCGAAGGGTACTATGCCCCCACCCAACTCGTGGCCACTAGCGGATTTCGCGACATTCTGGAATTGGCCCGCCAGCGGCGTCCGCAATTGTGGTCGTTGGACAAGCCGAAACCCGATCCGATTGCCCCGCGCGATCGCCGGTTCGAGATCGACGAACGCCTCAATGCCCGCGGTGAGGTGGTCACGCCGCTGACCGACGAGGCCATCGACCGGTTGATCGGGCAAATGAAACAGGCCGAAGGCCGGACGGTGGCCGTTTGCCTGTTGCATTCCTACGCCAATGCCGAGCACGAGACCCGCATCAAGGCCGCCATCGAAAAGGCGCTGCCGGACATGTCGGTCTGCTGTTCCAGCGAGGTCGTGGGCGAATTTCGCGAATACGAGCGGTTCTGCTCCACGGTGTTGAACGCCGCCTTGCTGCCGGTTATGGGCCGGTATCTGGGGGCGCTGCAGGATGGTGTGCGCGATCAGGGCAGCCCGGCATCGGTGACGGTCATGCAGTCCAATGGCGGCACCATGTCGGCTGCCCGCGCACGGGAACGGCCCATCGGCACGTTCTTGTCGGGACCGGCCGCCGGTGTCGTGGGCGCCATTTCGGTCGGCCGTGATGTGGATGTCGGCAATTTCGTCACCTTCGATATGGGCGGCACCAGCACCGATGTCTGTTTGGTCGAAAACGGAACCGCTCCGATCCGCCGGGATCAGATGGTCGCCGGCATGCCGGTGCGCACGCCCACGGTCGATATTCACACCGTCGGGGCCGGCGGCGGCAGTATCGCCTGGATCGACGACGGCGGTCTTCTGAAAGTCGGCCCGAAAAGCGCCGGTGCCCGGCCCGGTCCGGCCTGTTACGGCCATGGCGGAACAGAGCCGACGGTCAGCGACGCCAATGTGACACTGGGGCGGCTTAATCCGGTCGCGCTGCTCAGCGGACGGATGCCGGTCGATCTGCCGGCGGCTCATACAGCTTTGTCGACGCGCATCGGCGACCGGCTGTCCTTGGACAACCAACAGGCCGCAATCGGCATTCTCGAAATCGTCAATGCCAACATGGTGCAGGCCATTCGGGTCATCTCGGTCGAGCGCGGCTATGATCCGCGGGACTTCGCCCTAATGGCGTTCGGCGGCGCCGGTCCGCTCCATGCCGCGGAAATCGCCGAAGAACTCGGCATGACGACCGTTGTCGTTCCGGCCCGTCCGGGCCTGCTTTGCGCGCAGGGCCTGCTGCATTCCGAGCGCCGCACCGATTTCAGCCGGACACGGATCATGCCTGTAACGACCGGCTCAATCGGCGGGATTCGCGACCTGGTCGCGGGGCTGGATGACGAGATGGGCGCCTGGCGCCGGGACGAGGGGCTGGATATCGCCGACCTGTCATTGGGCTATGCCGCCGACATGCGCTATGTCGGCCAGGATTTCGAGCTGTTGATCCCGTTCGACCGCGCGGCGCTGATGCAAGACGGCATCGTCGACACGCTGCATCGCGCCTTTCACCAGACCCATTTCGACCATTACGGCTATTCGGCCCCCGACAAGGCGATCGAACTGGTTGCCGTCAGGCTGACGGCGATCGCGCCTGCGGCGCCACTGCCGACAGCGGCCCATAATCCGGATTCCGGGGACGGGCAGACCGGCGAACGCCCGGTTTGGTTCAAATCGACCGGGGTGGTTCCGACACGGGTTTTCGACCGGTCGCGGCTGGCGGCGGAAACGGCGCTGACCGGGCCCGTTTTGCTGGAACAGATGGACAGCACCACGGTCGTTCCGCCGGGCATGACCGCCCGGCTGGCGGCTTCGGGCGATATCGTCATGACGCGCACGGACGCGGCGACGGCTCTTCAAGGAAAGGATGCGCGATGACCGCGACCAACAGCCCGGACAAGGGCCGGATGGGCAGCAGCTTGGAGGGTATGGATGCAATCTGGGTGGAGGTGATTGCCAACCAGATCATGGGGGTGGCCGAGGAAATGGCCTCGACCCTGATCCGGGCCAGTTTCTCGCCCAATATCAAGCAGCGCGCGGATTGTTCGACCGCCGTGCTCGGCCCCGACGGCGCAGTGCTGGCCCAGGCCCCGCGCATTCCGATCCATCTGGGGTCGATGATCGGGGCGATCAAGCATCTGCTGGCCCACCATCCGCTGGACTCGCTTTCGCCCGGCGACATGTTCCTGGCCAACGATCCCTATAACGGCGGTGGCCAGCATCTGCCCGACATCAATTTCGTTGCCCCGGTATTCTTCGACGGCAAGGTGGCGGCCTTTGTTGCGAACATCGCCCATCATGCCGATGTCGGGGGCATGGTGGCCGGCAGCGAATCCTCGATCTGTCAGACGATCTATCAGGAAGGGTTGCGGTTGCCGCCGGTGGCGATCATGCGCGGCGGCGTCATGAATCGCGATATCCAGGAAATCATCACCCTGAACTCGCGGACACCCGAAGAGCGGCACGGCGATATTCTGGCGCAGATCGCGGCCAATACGGTCGGCGTGAAGCGGCTGAGTGACTGTCTGTCACGATACGGCCATGACCGCGTTCTCGGAGCCTGCCAGAACTACCTGGACGCGACCGAACGGCGGTTTCGCGCCCGGCTTGCCGAGATTCCCGACGGTGTGGTCGAGACCAGCGATGCGCTGGATCCGGATCTCTATGGCGATGGCGAGACCGTTCCCATCAAGCTGCGCCTGGAGAAGAAAGGCAGCGACCTGATCCTGGATTTCGCCGGTACCGGCGACCAACTGCCCAGCGCCCGCAATCTGCCGGTCGGGGCGTTGCATTCGACCATCTATTGTGTGGTCAAGATATTGATCGATCCCGATCTTGCGGGCAATTCGGGATATTTTCGCGCCATCACCGTCAAGACGCCCGAGGGCACGGTCGTCAGCCCATCGCCGGGCGCCGCTGTCGGCTCCCGCGCCTTGGCCTCGGCCGTTGTCGGCGATATCGTTGCGACCGCTCTGTCGCAACTGGTGCCGGAAAGCGCGGTTGCCGGGTCGGGCCCCCACCATCAGGCGACGTTCTCCGGGCGGCACATGTCTGGTGATCTGGCCGGGGGGGCGGCCGGCGGAGTCTGGGTCGATTACGAAACCTTTGCCGGCGCGCAAGGGGCGCGGCCCTATCAGGACGGCATGGATGCCGTTCGCATCCACGCCTCGGGCGCGTCCAATCTTCCGGTTGAGGCGCTGGAGCACGCCTATCCGCTGATCATCGAGCGCTATGCGCTGCGCGACGACAGCGGCGGCGCCGGGCAATACCGGGGTGGATGCGGGCTGGTCCGGGATTACCGCGCGATCGTGCCGATGAGCGTCAGCCTGTCGGCGGAACGCCAGGCCGTGGCGCCACGGGGTATGGATGGCGGCGGTGACGGCGCCACCGGGGCGTTCATCATCAATCCGGGACGCGCCGACGAGCGCCGGTTGCCATCGGCCGTCGGCGAGTTGGCGATGGCGGCAGGCGATGTCTTGAGCATCAGGACGCCCGGCGGGGCCGGTTTCGGCGATCCCAAGCAACGGCCGCGCGATCGGGTCGAACGGGACCTGCGCGAGGGCCGGATTTCAAAGGATGCGGCCGGCCAGTTCTATGGCCTGAGTGGAGATTCCGGGAAGGAGGCCGATCAATGACCAGTGACTCGTCGGTCCAGGCGGCATTCCGGGCACAGTTTCCAGTCTTCGACAACCGTATCTATATGGATATTGCCGCGCGGGCGCCGCTTTCCCGCCCGGTGCGGCGGGCCTATGAGGCTTGGCTGGACGATTGGCAAGCCAGCGGCGGCACCAAGGATGCGTGGATGGCGGCCCTGGATCGGACGCGCGGCAAATTCGCCCGGCTGATCAATGCGCAGACGTCGGAGATTTCCTACACCAAGAATGTTTCCGAAGGGCTGAACATCATTGCCAATGCAATCGATTGGCGCCCTGGCGATAATGTCGTGCTGTGCCCGGATATCGAGCATCCGAACAATATTTATGTATGGCTGAACGAGCGCCGGCGCGATGTTGAGATTCGCGAGGTGCGGTCCTCGGGAGGCCGGGTCACGGCCGAAGATTATCTGGCCGCCATCGACGATCGCACCCGGCTGGTCGCGATATCGCATGTGTCGTTTGCGCCGGGTCGTGCGATCGATCCGACGCCGATTGGAAAGGTGTGCCGCGACCGGGGGATCTTTTTCCTGGTTGACGCGGCCCAGTCTGCCGGCGTCATGCATGTCGATGTCGAGGCCATGAATATCGACGCCCTTGCGGTCAGCAGCCACAAGGCGATCCTTGGCCCCTATGGCATGGGCTTTCTCTATTGCCGGCTTGATTGGCTTCGCCGGCTTCAGCCTGTCTACTTGGCCCGGTATTCCGTCCTTGTCGCCGAGAGCGACCATGAAGAAGTGATGGGCACGTACAGCTATGTACTGCCGGAAGACGGGCGCCGGTTCGAGGTCGGAAATTATAACTATAGCGCGGCAATCGCGACCGAAATGGCGTTGGACATGCTGCTCGACGCCGGATCACGCGAGATAGAAACCCATGTTCTCGGTCTGGCCGACGCCTTTACCCAAGGGCTGGAAAATCTTGGGCTGGAGATATGCAGCGGCCGGGCGGGTGACGGACTTTGCCAGATGGTGACCATCGGCAAATTCGGCAGCGGCGGGCATTACAGTAGTGACGACGACACCCTGACGCAGCTCTTTCACGCGCTGCAGAGCCATAACGTCATCATGTCGTTGCGGCGCGGATTGGTGCGGTTCTCTCTTCATTACTACAACAACAGTGATGACGTGCGGGATGTGTTATCCATCATCAGCGAGTTCAATAAGAACAATAAGTAGACTTCAACAAATACAGAGGAGGCAGAAATGCTGAGCAGTATCAAGTATTCGACATCCCGGGTCGCGATGACCCTCGCCGCCGGAGTTCTTGCCGGAGGCGTGGCAATGTCCGGTTCGTCAGGCGCGATTGCCGATGAATGGCCGGAACGCGACATCTCCTTGGTGGTGTCCTTTGGGGCCGGCGGCGGGACTGACCGTCAGTCCCGTGTCATGGCGCAGCATCTGGAAGAGATTCTGGGTGTGTCGGTCACGGTGCAAAACGCCCCCGGGGCTGGTGGCCAGGTTGGCGCGCTGACGGTTCTTCGCGAAGAACCGGACGGCTATACCATCCTGTCAACCAACCAGCCTGACCACCTGATGACCATCGCGATGCGTGATGCCCCTTATGACGCGGATGACTGGTCGATCCTGGCGGTCGATGTCTACGATCCGCGCCTCGTGGTCGTCGCCAACGACTCCCCCTATGAGACCTGGGCCGATTTCGTCGAAGCGGCGCGCGAAAATCCGGGCGAACTGTCGGTTAGCGCCGTGACCGGCGGCGCGCAGGACCTGTTCGGCCGATGGCTCATGGACGCTTTCGATCTGGATGTTAGCCATGTCGGCTATCCGTCCGGGGGCGAGGCCGGCAGTGCCGTTCTTGGCGGTCATGTGACGGCCAATATCGGTGACGATTTCTCGCGCCTCAACATGCGTGACGACGTTCGCGGCCTGCTTCTCGGCTCGCCCGAACCCAGCCCCCGCTGGCCCGAGGCGACCCTGATGGTCGACGCCATGGCGGAAGAAGGGTTGGAGCCGCCGACCCCTGACTTCCTGGCGCGGTATCACATCTATGCTGTCCCGTCGGCCATGGAAGAACAGCATCCGGAAGCTTTCGCCCGATTGCAGGAGGCCATCATCTCGATCAAGGACCTTCCGGATTATCAGGATTTCCTTGAGGAGGCGGGCTTCGCCGATCTTTCGATCATGGAACCGGGCGAGAATTTCGAGGAGGGTTTCCAACGCTCGCTGGAAGCATTGAGCGGTCTTGGCGATCTCATGGATTAAGTGTCATCGGATGATCCCGAGCCGTATGATGCGGCAAGGGCTCGTTTGTTGGTATTGAGCGGGGGCTCGGCCATTGGCCGGGCCCTCGTTTTTTTGACGATCGGTTGGCGGGGCCGGATGGCGATTCCGAGGGCCGTGCGGCAGAAATGAACAGTTTTTAAAGGAAATTGCAGCAAAGTTAGTTGAATTTCCGAAGGCTGAGGCACCCCATGACAGACCCCCACCGCCATCAAGTGTCCGATTCCCTGGAGCGTCAGCGGAAAAGACTGGCGACATTCCAGATCACCGAGGACGATCTTGCGCTATTGCGTGACCATGCTGATTTCGCCGAGAAAAGGCTGCCATCGCTGCTCGAGCAATGGCACGGGCGGTTTTCGGACTGGCCGGAGATTCAGTCGGCCTTGAAAGACCCGTCGGTCCATCAATTGCGTGTTGCGCATTGGGTGCGCACGGCCTCGGGCAAAATCGACGCCGAATTCTTGGCCTCCGCCGAGAAACTGGCCTCGGCGTTCTACGAGCATGGTGTGCCCGGCTATGCCGTGGCGATCTGCCATTCCATCGTCGTTCAAGGCATCATCGAAGAATTGGGCCTGGATGATCGGACCAAGGGCCTTGCCGCGGTCTTCGATGGCCGCGACACGCTCCGCCGGACCAGACTTCGCACGGCGATCAACAAATTGGCCTGGCTCGATCTTGAATTGCTGATGGAAACTTATGCCGAAGCCGAACAAAAGACTAGGCGGGCTTCGTTACAAAAGCTGGCGGACGAGTTCGAAAACCGCGTTCAATCGATGGTGCAGGATACCGTCACATCGTCGGGCAAGATGCGGGACAATGCCGACCGTATGGCCCAGATCGCCGGCAATACCAGCCGGCAGGCGGTCGAATTGGGCGGCGTTGCCGAGCAGGCCTTGGCCAATGTCCAGACAGTGGCCAGGGCTGCGGAAGATCTTTCGGGCTCCATCGGCGAGATCAGCCGCAATGTCGGACACTCGACGGAGATTGCGCGCTCTGCCGTCGCCGAAGCCGAGCATACCAATACGACCGTGGCGGGTCTCGTCGGGGCGGCGCAGCGCATCGGCGATGTGGTCAAGATGATCCAGGATATTGCCAATCAGACGAATCTGCTGGCGCTGAATGCGACGATCGAGGCGGCCCGTGCGGGAGAAGCGGGGAAGGGGTTTGCCGTGGTGGCCGCCGAGGTCAAGAGCCTCGCCACGCAGACAGCCCAGGCCACCGACGAAATATCGACCCAAATCCGCGAGATGCAGGACGCCGCCTCCGGTTCCGCCCAGGCGATCGAAAGCGTGGGCACCACGATCGGCCGAATCAACGATATCATTACGACCATCGCGTCGGCCATCGAAGAGCAGGCAGCGGCAACGCAGGAAATCTCTCACAACGCACAACAGACAGCAGACGGCACCCAGCAGGTGACCGACACGGTCAGCGGCATTTCCAACGGCGCCACCGAGACCGGGTCCATCGCGTCCGAAGTGCTTGCCGCCGCCGATCAGTTGGGCACCCAGGGAGAGCAGTTGAACGACGGCGTCGACGCTTTCCTTCGCGACATCCGGCAAGCCTAGGAGGCTGGGAATAACAAAGGCGCCGTCACCCCACCCTGATCGTCCCCGACTTGATCCTACGAGATTCACAGATCGCCAGCGCAGCCTCAACTGTCCTTGTTGAGGCGAAATCCGCCCCTTATCCCTTCCCCGGAAACGCGAAGCGTTGTCCGGGGTCCACAATTTCCGCGAGAACGTTGGCGGTGTGGGCCCCGGCCCTGCGAAGCACCATTTCATGGTCCATCGCGTCCGGGGCGGGGGAGTCCTTTGGGCGCCCGGGACGGTCAGGGGAGATAACGCAGGCACCCATCACATCGGGCCGTCAGGGACGGCGGCGGCGGTCAAGGGCGGATAATCGCCGGTGTTCGGCAAATTGTAGTGCCACCATTCCTGATCGATATGGGCCCAGCCGGCGGCGGTCATGATGCCCAGCAGCAGCGCGCGGTTGCGCACCGCCTCGGCCGTCAGGCCGTCGATCGCATTGTGGCCGGAAAGGTGGGTAAAGACATCGAAACCGGTGCCCATGTCCAATTCCACCGAGGTCGCGTCATCGACAAGCGTCAAATCGACGGCAATGCCACGCGGATGGGTGCCGCCCTGGCGCGGATCGCCGACAAAGCTCTTGTCCGCGACGGCTTCCCAGAAAATCCATTGGACTTCGAGCGGGCGGAACGCGTCGAAGACCTTGACCGTCAATCCCAGCGCCCGCGCCCGGGCTGCGGCATCACACAGTTTGCCATGCGCTTCGGGAACGAGCAGCGCCGCCGGCCGTGTGTAGATCGGACGGCCAAGCAGGTTGTTGTCGGTCGCATAGCGGATGTCGAGGAGAAAGCCGCCCTCTTCGGTCACGCGTTTCAACATGGATCGCCTCTTTGAGAGAAGTCTTGGTATCACGCGAATGGCTGCCGGGTGGGGCGAGTTTGCTTTTGTGTCGCGTTCATAGGGTATGCTGGTAAACTGTTGGTGCCGTGTAAACAAGGGGTCGGTTGGGCTTCCAGCGCCCCTCGCATCTGACGACGATTGAGGATTTTTCTATGGCCGAGTTGACTGTCTATCTTTCAGGCGAGATTCATTCCGACTGGCGCGACCGGATTATCTCAGGGGCTCGCGACGCCGGGTTGGGCGTCGCTTTCACGGCGCCGGTGACCCATCACGACAACAGCGATGACTGTGGGGTGGCGATTCTCGGAGCGGAAACGGACGGATTCTGGAAAGACCACAAGGGGGCCAAGCTGAATGCCATCCGCACGCGGACGCTGATGGAAAAAGCCGACGTCGTCGTGGTGCGGTTCGGCGACAAGTATAAACAATGGAACGCGGCCTTCGACGCGGGCTATGCCAGCGCCTTGGGCAAGCCGTTGATCGTGATGCACGACCCGTCTTTGACCCATCCGCTGAAAGAAGTCGACGCCGCCGCCTTGGCCGTGACCGAAACCGCCGAACAGGTCGTGGAAATTCTGCGCTATGTGCTGACCGGCGATCTGGCCGGCCGGGCCGGTCAATGACGGCGGACGCCGATCCTGTCGACACGTCGATCATCGTGCTGGTCGATGCCGACGCCTGTCCGGTCAAGGCCGAGATCTATCGCGTTGCCGAACGGTATGGTCTGACGGTCCAGGTCGTCGCCAACAGCTATATTTCCGTGCCGCGCAACCCCCTGTTTCACAGCGTGCTGGTCGGCGACGGGTTCGACGCCGCCGATGATTGGATCGCCGAGCGGGCACGTCCGGGCGCGATCGTCATTACCGCCGATGTGCCGCTGGCGAGCCGCTGTGTTGCGGCCGGGGCGACGGTCATTGGGCCGACCGGAAAGCATTTCAGCGAAGCGTCCATCGGCATGGCGCTGGCCACCCGCAACCTGATGGCCGATCTGCGCGAGGCCGGTGAAATCACCGGCGGGCCCAAGCCGTTTTCGGCCCGTGACCGATCCAGTTTCTTGTCGGCCATGGATCTGGCGGTCAACAGATTGCGCCGGAGCGGTCATTGAGGTGCCGGGGACGGCGATTGGTCATCGGCACACGGTTACGATGTGGTCTCGGGCGTCATCGCCTTGAGATTTTCGCGATAGCCAGAAACGTTTGCGTCATCGACCAGAACAAGCTCTGAAAAGGCACGGCCGTCGTAGCCTATTTTGCACTTGGCGGCAGTTTCGGAGATGACGGCAATGCGGTCAATATAAGGACTGCGCTGGTCATGATCGTCGTCTTTCTGCAATTGGCCCGCTCGTCCAATGCTATCGAATCTGCCAAAAAACAACTAATAATTGTTTTAATTTATTATTATTAATACCAAAGGGGGTAAAGATCGATTTCCCAGTCCCTTTAGAACCGGACAGACCGCAGCACGATTTGAACAAGTCAGACTGTTGCCCGATGCCGTCAAATTCTTGTTGTGTATCTAACCTATATAGGCCTATCAATGAACTCAAACCTCGCGCCTCAGTGAGAGTTGAACGCAAAATTCGATCAAAAAGAGAAAAAAATGAATTCATTCGTTCCATACATGATGATTGTTTCAGCAATAACAGCTCCTTCCGTTCCGGCAGCATACGCGCAGAATAAATTGGGTTACTGTGATTCAGTAATTTCAAATATATGTGGGCCAATTCAGGCAAGCGAATGTTTTAGTTACATGGCTATGCTGAGCCAAGTGCCGGACAATTGCTTTGGTTTCGTGGATCAGATGCTGGAAGAAGAGCAGGAAATTTATAGCAATATGAGCACTGTTTCTGATTATGGGCAGAACGACTATTGCTCATCGGTCATGACGAACATGTGCGGATTCGGCCAATCTGTAACAGATTGCATGATGGTACAGGGCTGGGGGCGGGTTCCACAACAATGCGAGGGTGATTTTCAAGCGGCCATCGAAATGGAGCGTGAGTACTATGAGCATCAAGCCTATGAACAAAATCATGGTAATGATCGATTTATAATTTCCGAGGGTCTGTCTTATGGTGGTCATTTGAGAGAGGGACCGGGCACAAATTATAGGTCGTTGGGAGTTTTGGTCGAAGGTGATTACGTTGAAATTGCTGAGAATACCGGCATATACTATCAAGGTGTGCCATGGTACCACATCTATAGTCCCATCGGCGACGGGTATCATTGGGGCGGAATCATGTGCTCCTATACTTATGTGGAAGGCGTATATTCAGCCTGCTGAGCGCCTATGAGCCTTCCACCCGTACTTGCGTCGTCCTATACAGTCGATGGCGGGGTGATGACGGGCAAGAAGGGCGTGCTGTCGCCCGTACCGGTCAATGACCAGTCGGTGAGGCGCCAGCCGCCGCCCTGATCGCGGCAGGCGGTGGCCCAACCCGTTGCCGATGCCGTCGGGGAATTGACGGTCTGGTGAACCGTTCGGCAGAACCGCCCGGTAGCGTCGACAAATGTCGTCCGGGGTTCGATCGAGCCCGAAAACCCGGCGCCATCATCGGCCCATTCGGCGATGGTGTTGTTGGGCACAGACTCGAACGCAGCGGCCAGCCCGTCCATTTGCCGATCGATCGCGGCGCTCGGGGCATCGAAGTCAGGCGATACGGCGACGCTCGCGGACATCACGCCCAAGCCGAAGCCGCCAATTCCGGTCACGGCAACGAGCGCGACGGCGGCCGCCATGGCGCGGACGCCAGGCGTTCGGATCCAGGCATCGAATCCGCGAAGCGATCGCGGCGTGGCCCGGCGGGCCGGGCTGCTGCCATGCGTTTGCGTTTCGGGACTCGCACCGCAGCAAGCGTCACGCAATAACGCGCTGTCGTTAAGGAATTGTGCGGCGATGCGCCTGCTGACCGCGTCCACGTTCAAGGCGGATTCAATGATCGCCGTTTGAGAGCTGCTGGTTTCGCCATCGGCGTAGGCCATCAGCCATTCGGGCGCGATCAGAGAGGGAGGCGGATCGCCCGGTTGGGGTGAACCTGGGCCGGGTGAACGGGTCATCGATTTTCCTCCTGGGCTTTCCCGGATTCGTTGCGCTGGTCCAGCCCGTTAGGTTGGCCCAGACCGAGCGCGGCATGGAGCCGGCTCCGGCCGCGGTAAAGGCGACTCATAACCGTACCTCGTGGAATGGCCAATTTCTCGGCAGCGGCATTATAGCTCAGGCCGTCAATGCAGACGGCCTCGACCACGGCCCGCTGCTCCATGGGCAATGCGGCCAATGCGGCGTTGACATCGCGTACGGCCAATCGGGATTCGGCATCGGGCTGGCTGTTGACGTTTATGTCGGCTGGCGTTGAGTTGATCTGCAACAGCGTCTCACGGCGCTGTGTGGTGCGGGCCTGATCGATCGCCAGGTTTTGGGCGATCTTGAAAAGCCAGCTATCCATTCGTGTTCCAGGCTGCCAGGACGAATGATGCGATAGCGCCCGTTCGCATGTTGCTTGGACAAGGTCGTCACGGTCGGTATCGGCATGAGTCCAGCGCGCGGCGAACCGGCGCAACGCCGGAAGCGCGGCGAGGAGGGCGTCGCGGAATCCCGTTCCGGATTCGCCATCGGATGTCCGATCGGCACCGGTTCCCTCGCGCCGCAAAGCCTGGCCGTTCACATTGGACACGCCATTCGCCATCTGCCGGTGACCTTCGCGATCGATATGCATCCGAACGGATGAATGCAGCTGTGATCGTAAGACAACGATCGAACGCGCGGCATTATTCCCTTCGGTGGCGAAAATTTTTTTATCCCTCAAAGTGAATATCGCCCGACCCTCAATCGTTGTTTGGATACGCAGGGCCTGTTCGGGAAAGAGCGCCTTGATGAAATGCCTAGACGCAAAGAAGGATCACGATCATGCAACGGCCTCGTAATCGCTCGCTGTTGACTGTGGCGGCCACCGCCGCCCTGCTGACGGCATTGCCACAATTGCCATTGGGCTGGATGGGCGACGGTAGCGCCTGGGCGCAAGGCGCAAGCGCGTCGGCCGGGGGCGGCGGCGGCCAAGGCGGTCAGGGCGGCGGTCAGGGCGGCGGTCAGGGCGGCGGTCAGGGCGGCGGTCAGGGCGGTGG
>LFIK01003032.1_pt1 | contig 13656 bp, 7 predicted proteins | sample 643401 | NCBI WGS metagenome assembly LFIK01 (sample SAMN03777447, study PRJNA286221) | soda lake metagenome | biome: soda lake; feature: Kulunda steppe; material: water; isolation source: sample T5-Br brine of Lake Tanatar-5 | place: Russia: Kulunda steppe | collected 2010-07 | reverse complement strand
CCAGTCGGGGCGGCCGGCGTAGAGCAGGACGCGGACTCTCCAGTGGGTCCAGTTCGTGAGGCCGAACGCGACCCGGTTGACGCGTTTCGCGAGCGCGTTGATGGCCTCTACTGGGCCGTTCGATGCGAGTGAGCGGTGCCATGCCGCGATCTGTGGTCCCCACCGGGCCAGCATGCGGCCGAGCCGGCGGATCTCCGGGCAGTAGACCCGGTCGTTGAGGGTCGCGGCGAGCTCCTGGACCCACTCGAGAGCGAGGTCCGGGTCGCCGATCCGGTAGATCCCCCTCACAGCCTCCTTCGCCGTCCAGGCATCGCGGACGTGGCCCTTCGGATCGCCGGCAGCGAGCAGCCCTCGGCGGGGCTCACGGGCGCGGTCATCGAGTCGTTCGTCGGCCATGACCAGTAGCCGGCGGGTGCGCCACAGCGGGTCGGCCTTGCGGCCCCGGTGCCCCAGCGTCTCGTTCTGCACGCGGCGGCGGACCTCGTCGAGCCGCTCGTTGGCGGCCCGGACCACATGGGACGGATCGGCGACCTGTTGGGCGTGGGGCAGCATCGTGTCGGCCACCGACCGGTAGGAGCCGGACAGGTCGAGGGTGACCCACTCGATCCCGCCCCTCCAGCTCTCGGGACGCCTGGCGAGCCATTCGCACGCACCAGCGGCGTCACGGCCCTGTACGACGTCAAGGAGCTGGTTGTCACCGACCAGCTGGGTAGACCACAGCCGATGCCTGTAGGGGCCGAAACGCACGAACGCGGTCTCGTCCAGCCCCAGGGTGGTGACCGGCCCGATGCGCCCAGGATCCTCGATGAGCGCGAGCCCGTAATCGACCACAGGACGGTTCACGCTGTGCCAGTCACACCCGAGCTCCGCGGCGACCTCCGCGACCGTCCGGCCGTGACGGCCGACCTGCTCACACGCCCAGCGGGCCGCCCGGTCGGTCATCCCACGGTTGCCGACCACGATCCGGCCATCGACCTCGGTCCACGACCCGATCAAGCACCTCGAGGACGGGCAACGCCAACGGACCTGCCGCCACACCAGCACCGCCGGCCGTCCAAACACCGGCAGGTCCACCAGCCGGCGACGCAGCGTCTGCTCGACCCTCGCGGGCGTGCCGCACACCGAGCACGACGGGCGCGCCAGGGTGGAGGCGATGTGGACCTACAACGGCGATGTCCAGCCGATCACGCCAACGACCTCAACATCAGCCAGACCGACCAGAGCACGACACATCAACGTAGGATCGACGAGCACAGGGACTCCAGGAGTGGGCGGCTTCAGCACCCCCACTCTCGCGGGGTCCCTGTGCTTCTCCGAGCACCCTCAACCGCCCCCCACCACCGCCACGCGCCCCCTCAACTTCCGAGGTGCCTGCAATCCCCCATTAGCTCGATCGAACCGATGAGTGAACTGTCGCGTCCCGGGACGGCGTGCGAGGTGTCGCTGTGCTGGCGACCCACACTGGCACTGGGAAGTTGAACCGCAGTGCGCTACGCGGAAGCCGGGCCCTCGAGGGGGTCGGGTGACCCCTGCGCGGTCGGTTGAGTTCCGCGGCTCAACCCACTATCACCTGCGTCGGCGGCTGCGGGCTCCGCCAGAGCTTTCGCCTCTGCCCACGCCGCTTTCGACGGCAGGGGTCGTGATCACTCGGTCTCGCGCGTCCACGACCGAGGACCCGACCCCCAGATGTGCGAAGTCGCCCCGGGCCTGACCGTGGCGAAGGGCTGCTACGACACCTTCAGAACCCGAGTTCGTCGGCGAGCTCGGGGTCGCTGTGACGCACACAGTCCATCAGACGGTCGAGGGTCGCGGTTTCACCGAGCTGGACCGCTGCCGCCTCAAGTGCCGTTCCTACCGTCTGCAAACCTAGCGAGCGCCGCGCCCCGGACTGGCGATCCTCTGACTCATCCTTCTCATCCTCCACCGTTCGCCGGTAGCGAGCATCCGCCAGAACGCAGACTTCGTTGACGCGGCGGGTGAGGGCGTCCCGAATCTCGACGGGGAGACCGACGCGCATTTTCGGGACATTCACCTTGAAGGCTTCGTCCAGACTGCGTGGAAAATCGAGGGCGACCCGGGCCAGCTTGGTGTGTTCGTCGACCCCTCGAAGACCCGCCCAGCCACCGCTCTGTACCAGTCGGTCGGATCGGTAGATGTAGAACCCCTGCTGGCGGTTCCACCGGTTCGGCCCTCCCAGACGTTCGAACTCCGAGCTGGATGAGAACTCGGCACGCGGCGGAAGGATGTAGGGCCTTACAAGCACCGGGTAAGCGTCTCCGGCCCACTGGAGAGTGAGGCGGAGCGGGTCAAGCTGCTGTGTCTCTTCCTCCCCGGGAGCGAACGGGTTCCACGGAACCACCTTCTCGCCATTGACGACGATCGTCAGTCGTGGTGAATCGGCAGCGCTGCCTTCAATAAATCGATGGAAGACCATCCCGAAGTAGGACACGATCTCGCCAGCGACCTTCTCCATACGTCGCTTTGCCCATCCACTGTCGGGGTTTACCCCTTCGAAGAGACGGTCGAGAGATTGCAGCACGATGATCGACCCGGGGGACTCATCCAGCATGGTCAGGACCTCAGCTGGCAGTGCGGCTCGACCCGGGGTGAAGATCTGCCATCGGTCACTCCGGGCCACGTGATCCAAGTCCAGTGTTCGGGCCGCGACTCGGCGCCGCTGCACCGCACGGCGGCTCAGGACGGTGACGCGCCGACACTGGGACAGCGAAGCTGTCTTGAGACCGAGACCGAAGCGCCCGAGATCCCCGTCGTCGTACTCACGTCGCGACCCAAACCGCAGTGCCTCATCGACTTCCCGAGCGGCCATCCCGTGCCCATTGTCGGATACGACGATGTACGAATGCCGGCCTGAGAAGCGAAAGTCGATAGTGACGGTGTCCGCTTTAGCGCTGATCGAGTTATCAACCAGTTCGGCCAGCGCTGTGGTCACGTCATAGCCTAGATCGCGCAAAGACTCCGTCAGGCGACTCGCCGATGGGGTCACATCTACGAAACGTGCGGTCAACTCGGTTCCTTCGAAGGAGTCTGTACCGAAGTCTGCCAGGTGGGTGCGACCTAACCGTGCATGTGGTTCACCGCACGCCCCGTCCGGAGACGCCACGCGTCCTCGATCACGTGCAGACGTTCGCGCGGATCTTCGTGTTCCCAGATGCGGATAACCAACCAGTCCAGCCGCTCGAGCGCTGCGTCCTTCTCTCGGTCGCGCGCCACGTTGCGTTGGAGCTTGTCCTTCCACCACTGCCGATTTGCCTTCGGCGTCACGCCATGCTCGGGGCAGGAGTGCCAGAAGCAGCCGTCGACGAAGATCGCGATCCGAGCTCGCGTCAGTGCGATGTCCGGAGAGCCAGGAACCTCTCGATAGTTCACTCGGAACCGGAGGCCGCGGCGATGCAGTTCGCGCCGTAGCGCAAGCTCAGGTTGGGTCGCTTCACGTGGCATCCGGCTCATCTGCCGCGACACGTGAATGCTTGACGGGGTGGGACGCGAGGTCAAGTGACTTCAGTCTGTCCGGTAGGGGGAGGCGAAGCCGTTTGCGCGTAGGCGCAATGCGAGGAGAGTGGGCACGTGTCACAGTCCATGCGGGAGGGCAGGCAGACACTATGGGCGATCTCGATGAGGGCGAGATGGGCTCGGTGCCCGACGTCGGGGATTCTCGCCCCTTCCTCCTCGGGGTCGATCCCGACCATGCGTGCCACGGCCATGCGGCCCTCGGACCGACGGTTCCGCACGTCGACTTGACGACCTGTGAAACGTGCGGCGACCCGGAGAACGGGCGTGGAAGCGATGACCGGATCTTCATCGAAGTTCGGCTTGATACGCGCAGTCATCTCAGCTGCAGCTGGCGGTACGCCAGCCTGGCGCATGCCCCTCACGCTCTCGAGTAGTTCGGGTTCTGCGTGGAACCTCTCTGCAACAGCCAGCAGCGTCTCGGCTCGTGAAGATCGATCCAGGCGACGGCCAAGCCGCCGGATTCCCGAAGCGTGATCGAGCGTTCTCTCGGGGGTGGCCAAGTCGTGCAACACCGGCCACACGTGCCTGATGTCTTCAGCTCTGGCTCGGTGCAGAAGGATTTCTGCCTGCGCAGCAGCCCACCTCGAAGGGGAATCCAGCCACGGGATGGACGGCTCCACCCGCTTTGTGAACCACTCGGCGAGGCTTGCGGACACTTCACGGGTAGACCACGGGCGGGCAACGTCAGCATCGAGGGCGTCTTGGATGGCCGAGCCGAGATGCTCCGCAAGCAGCGGCGGGACGGCGTTTCCGATCTGCTTGAGGGCTGCGGTGGGAGGACCCGCGAATCGGACATCATCGCGGAAGGTCTGGACCCGAGCTGCTTCACGGATGGTGAGCGTGCGGTGATACTCGGGATGGATGTACGAGTAGCCGTCCTTCGCGATGTGAGCTGTGATCGATCGTGCCAGGTCGTACTTGTCCAGGCGCTTGTACTTGTCATCGAATATGTCGTCCCGATAGCGCTTCAGGTGATCTGGAAGGTCTGAGTACTTCATCTCAGAAGTGAGGAGTTCGAACGCCGCAAGATCGTCGTCACGCACGGGGCGGGTGATGTGGTCGTGAATCCTGTCGGCTTCTTCGGTACCCAGGTGCGCGCGGGCTCGCTCCTGGAAGGCTGTAACCGGGCCGTCGTAGGGCAGCCATTCAGGAGCTTCTTCCTGTGGTCGCCAACCCGGCTCAACGTCCGGGAGGTCGCTGATCGCGTCCCAGAGGACGGTGGTCGCCGGGGGTTCAGTCCACGATCTATGGGGCCAGGAGAACGACCGCCCGTCACGGAGGCCGACGAGGATCAACCGCTGCCGGTGCTGAGGTACGCCATAGCGTGACGTCTCAGCCACCTCGGCTTCGACCCCGTAACCCAGGCGTTCGAGTTCGTCGATCATTGTGCGCAGGATCATCATGTCCTGCTCAAGAGCCATGTCCGGGACGTTTTCCATCAGGACGGCCGGCGGCCGAACACGTTCGACGACCGCGAGAAAGGACTGCCAGAGATCCCGTCGAACGTCCTGCGGTGGACGGCGGCCGGTACGCACCAGATCCCGTATGAGGCTCCTGCCGGCCTTGGAGAATGGTTGGCAGGGAGGGCCGCCGGCGATCAATGACACGTCTGCGTCGAGCAGGAGCTCGGCGACCTCCTCCACGCGCCCTTCCTCACCGAGATCCCAGTCCAGATGCATGCCGGGGAAGAGGGAGCCGTGAGTCTGAAGTGCGTCCGCGTCGTTGTCTACGCCGACCACGACCTCGAAGCCTGCGTCGCGCAGCCCGAGCCCGAGCCCGCCGGCGCCACAGAACAGATCTGCAGCTGGGAGCATGCCACGCGCTCGGACCCGCTCAGCGAGGTCGGCCAGCTGTTCTGCACTGGAGCACGTCTCAGGATGCTCCTGCGGGCGGACCACCGTTCCCCGGGCCAGCTTGACGCCGAAGGGGCTCTGAGTCTGCGTCATTTCCACCCCAACCGAGTCGACCTATTGCAAATGCCCCCAGCAGCGGAGGCGGACTGGACACGGTCGGGATGCTATCCGGCCACCCTGGCAGCGGTCTGGACGTGTCCACAGGGCTCCGCCCGGGCCCGCCCCCGGAGGTGTGCGGCGCCGTGATCGCAGCTTCCCGGCGTATGTCGGCGCTGGCCCCTAACATCCCTTCCGGCGAATGGTGGCGCGTCGCGACGCGCCGTTCCGACATCGAAAGTCGCCGGGCGGGCTCGGATGGTGGGGGACAAACTGGTGAGGCGAGTCTGCGGAGCGCGGTTGAGGATGCTCCCAGAAGCCGGCCGCCCGGAAAATCAGGGCCAGAGACGTGAGTCCCCCGGTCCCGGTGCCGACGGCAGTGCGTGCAGCTTGCAGATGCTGCCTTCGGGGAGTGCCCTCTTCGGATGCTTGTCGTGACTGAACAGGAAGGTCCAGCGGGCGCGGGTGCGGTCGAGAACCCTCCCGACCCGAGCGCTCTCGTCGAGTCGCTGCGAGCCTTCGGCTACGGGTTCGACGCGGCCGTGTGCGACATCGTCGACAACTCCCTCGCTGCGAAGGCGAAGCAGATTGTGGTGGATGTCTGTTGGGACGGGCAGGGCTCACGTGTGAGCGTGGCCGACGACGGCTCAGGTATGTCGGGCCAACAACTCCTCCAAGCGATGCGGCTTGGAGCGCACAGCCCCCTCGAGGTTCGTCGCGAGGATGATCTGGGCAGGTTCGGGCTCGGCCTCAAGACCGCGAGCTTCTCCCAGTGCCGGCGTCTGACCGTCGCGACCCGCGACACTGATGGCGGCGACATTGAATGTGCCGTCTGGGACTTGGACGTGATCGCTCAGTCGGGATCCTGGTTGATGGGCAGAACACCGACCAGGGACGCGGCTGACGTAGCCAACCGTCGCCTCAAGGGTCGGGGAACCCTTGTCGTGTGGGAGCAGCTGGATCGTCTCGTCGGGGATGTCGAAGTCAATGACACCGCGGCGCACGACCATCTACTCCGACGAACCGAAGGGCTGATGGCCACCCTCGGAATGGTCTACAGCCAGCGACTCGTTGGACGGTCCGCCCTCTCGATGCACGTGAATGAGAATCCCGTCCAGGGATGGGATCCCTTCCTGGACGACCATGAAGCGACCCAGCGGTTGCCACTCGAACACCTCCGGTCGTCGGACGGGCGCACTATCCCGGTACAGGCGTTTGTCCTTCCTCACCACTCACGACTGACTCGTGCACAGTTCGACCGCGCGGCCGGTCCGCACGGATGGAACGAACACCAAGGATTCTTCGTCTACCGCAACGGGCGCCTGCTCGTCTCCGGCGGATGGCTCGACCTGGGCTACCGGAAGGAAGACCACTACAAGCTCGCCCGGGTCCGAATCGATATTGGCAACGCGGAAGATCACGCGTGGAAGATCGATGTCCGGAAGCAGATCGCCTCAGTGCCCGACGTGCTTCTCCCCGATCTCCGTCGGATAGCGAAGGCAGCACGAAAGCAGGCGGAGCAGGTGTACCGGCACCGTGGGAAGATCATCGCCAAGCGGGGAGAGAAGGACACTACGTTCGTCTGGCAGGCCAAGCGGACCCGTGGTAGGACCCGGTATGTACTCAACCGTCGGCACCCTCTTGTGGAGGAGCTTCGTCGAGAAGCCGGCACCACGCTCGTCACCCCTTTTCTGAAACTCGTTGAGGAGACGATGCCGGTCACCGATATTGCTCTGGACGTGGGAAGATCGCCCGAGAGTGTCGTCTCGCCGTTCGACAAGTCTGCGGAGAAGGAGGTCCTCGACATCGCGCGGGCGATCTATGAAGTCCTGCGGAAGCGGGCAGGGTCTCACCGGGTAGCCCTGTCCCAACTGGCGGCGATGGAGCCGGCAGCCAGTCGCCCGGAACTTGTGGCGATCATCGATGAGGAGGCCACGCAGTGACAGTGGAAGACGTCGTGGCCGTCGCAGTCACGCTACTCAACCGCCAAGACGGAGTCGTGACAAGCGAGGCGCTTGACGAGGTTGTCCAGCGAGTCGCCCCGATGGCACCTGACGTCGACCTCGAAGTGGTACGGAGGCAGCTCGAAGAACAGGTGATCGTCCACGCTGACCGGGCCGTCAGCCTCGTGCAGGACCATCGCCCCTGGTTGGCTGCGAAGCGGGCCTCCATCGAATGGTGGTTCTGGACCAGGTATCGCCACTGGCTGGAGACCACGAAGGGCCTTCCGCCTGAGGTGATCTCGCGTCTGGACGACGCGACCGACCAGATTCTTGACCTTACGGCGGACCCGGCGACGTCTGGACCGTGGGATCGTCGAGGCCTCGTCGTCGGTCATGTGCAGTCGGGAAAGACTGGCAACTACCTGGGGTTGATCGCCAAGGCGATCGACGCCGGCTACCGAGTCATCGTCGTGCTCGCGGGAGCGCACAACGACCTTCGTTCCCAGACACAGCTGCGCCTCGACGAGGGCATCCTGGGTTGGGACACGCATGTGGAACGGCGTCCCCCTGGTAGTGACGGAGACGAGTCCGATCATCGCGTTGGTGTTGGTCGGCTCGCCTCCTTCGGGCTCCTCGACGTCCGGTCGCTCACCTCGAGCGCACAGAACGGCGACTTCTCGAAGACGCAGGCCAAGGTGGTCGAGCGGCTCACAAGTGTCCCCCTGGTCCTTGTCATCAAGAAGAACAAGAGCGTTCTGGAGAACGTGGACCGTTGGTTGCGCACGCTGAACGCTGTTCCGGCCGAGGACGGCAGGCAGGTGATCCCGGGCCACAGCCTGCTGCTCATCGACGATGAGGCTGACCACTACAGCATCAACACGGCGAGGGACGACCCCAGTGCCGACGAGATCGACCCCACCACCATCAACCGGCTCATCCGTCAGATCCTGCAACGATTCGAGAAGAGCGCCTACGTCGGCTACACGGCAACCGCCTTCGCAAACATCTTCATCGATGACACTGAGGAACACAGTGAGCACGGTCAGGACCTGTTCCCCCGGTCCTTCATCATCAGCCTCCGTGCGCCGAGCAACTACCTCGGCCCTGCGAGGGTCTTCGGACTACGAGCTCCCGACGATGACCAAGACGACGTCAACGCGCTCCCCATCATCCGCAATGCGGATGACCACCAGGACTGGCTGCCAACCCCCCACAAGAACGGCCATCGTCCCGCACGGCAGGTACCCGACTCACTGAAGTACGCAATCCGCAGTTTCATTCTCACCTGCGCAGCTCGTCGGGCCCGTGGGCAGGTGAACGTGCACAACTCGATGCTTGTCCACGTCACCCGGTTCAACTCGGTCCAGCAGGAGGTGTCCGACGCCGTACGAGAAGAACTCGACAACGTCCGGCGTCGACTCCTGCTTGGTTCAGGCACAGGTCAGGACGTGTTGGAGGAACTCCGTGGCCTCTGGGAGTCTGACTTCGTACCCACCAGCGAGGCGGTCAACGAGGAGCTGGGTGTCGATGGTGACGCTGACTCTTGGGAAGCGGTTCGGGGCGAACTGAAAGAGGCAGTCGGTCGGATCGAGATCCGTACCGTCAACGGCACGGCCAGAGACGCCCTGGAGTACTTCGAACATAACGACACCGGTATCAGCGTGATTGCCATCGGCGGCGACAAGTTGTCGAGAGGGTTGACCCTCGAAGGGCTGTCCGTCTCCTACTACCTCCGTGCCTCAAAGGCCTACGACACCCTGCTCCAGATGGGCCGCTGGTTCGGGTACAGACCTGGCTATGCGGACCTCTGCCGCCTGTACACAACCCGGCAGTTGAGCAACTGGTACGCGGACATCACCTTGGCCAACGCGGAGTTGTTGGCCGACTTTGATCAGATGGTGGCAGCTAACGCTACGCCCACCGATTTTGGGCTTCGGGTCAGGACGCACCCAGACGGCCTGCTCGTGAGTAATCCGAACAAGATCCGGAATGCAGACCGGATCCGCCTTTCCTTCAGTCGGCACCTGTCAGAGACAGTCACCTTCGACCGCGAGCCCGAGGTGCGCAGGGCCAACGTGGGCGCGGTACGTCAGCTCCTTGAGGACATCGAGGAACGGGACGGGCTTAAAGGAACACGAGCCGCACTGCGCTCCACAGTCGTCTTCGACGGGGTGAGCGGCAACCTCATCTCCGACTTCTTCGATCGAGCCAAGACCTCCAACGAGGCTGTACGGGCGCGGACAGACCTCCTGAGCCAGTACATCGACCGACGACTCAGGTGTGGGGAGCTGACTGATTGGACGGTCGCGCTTGTCTCGTCCTCCACGTCGGATCGTCAGACAGTCATCGCTGAGCGGCATGAAATTGGGCTGCTGACCCGTACCGGAAACTGGGAGCATGGACCCGAACGGGAAAAGGCGCCAGTAAGCAACCACACCGTCTACCGCATCAAGCGCCTCGTCAATCCCGCCGACGAGTTTCTCGGTCTGGACGAGCAACAGGTAGATCGGGCCAGCCAGTCGGCTGCCGACCGCGCGAAACGAAGGGGGAGGCCGGCACCAGGGAAGCCATCTGGCTACGACCTGCGTGGAGTCCGGGACCCTGCACACGGATTGCTACTTCTGTATCCGCTCGACCCGATTCAGGAGCACCTCCCGCCGCGCGACGACGAGCCGTCGCGTCCACCTCTTCCCTATCTCGGGATTGCCGTCAGTTTCCCAGAGAGCCCCGACCCCAAAGCGGCCGTGGAGTACCTCGGCAACACCGTCTTCCAGCGGTTGGAGAGTCTGTGATCGCAGCCGAGATCGAAGCGGTCTGGGCAGACCTCGAGGGTCGCTCGCAGGGAGAGACGGGCACCTTCTACAGGCGTGTGACGAGTGACCCTCCCTCCGACGTGCTCTTGGGGCTGCGCCGTCCGGAGGGCCACCCTCTACTCATTCTTCGCGTCGATCGGGCAGCGCTCGGTGCGCTCACGCCCACCGAATCCGCGGGAATCGCCCTCGAGGTTGATCACGGTCAGGTGTCCGGGCCTCGGGATGTCGCGCTCGTGATCGAGTTGCTTGACCCTCAGTTTCGGGATCTGTTCGCGTCTCTGACAGGTGACCTGATCGCCCGTCTACGTCACGGCATGACGGACCCGGACGCGGTGTCCACGCTCAGTACGCGACTTCGGCGCTGGCAGTCCCTCCTTCGTCGCAAGCGCAGCGGTCTCTCACTCGAGGAACAGCGCGGCCTGTTCGCCGAGCTGGAGATGCTGCTCACACTGCAGCGGACGGGATTGGGCATGGGCACGATTGTCGATGGCTGGGTCGGGCCCTCGGGCGCTGAGCGGGACCTCGAACTGTCGAGTGCCTCTGTCGAGATCAAAGGCAGTGCCTCCTCTCGTCGGAACGTCCTGATTTCAAGCGAATACCAACTTTCCGCCGCGGCCGGCGATGTTGTCTATCTCGCAATCCTGGCTGTGGACGAAGCTGATCAGGGAAGGACGCTGGGTGAGCAGGTGGATGCAGTGCGCGGAGCTGCGAGCGAGCCGGGCACCCTGGACCGTCTCGAGCAACGTCTAAGCGACTATGGCTGGATGGACGAGCACCGACCCCGCTACGAGAGTCCGCTGTGGGGGATCACAGGCTCTGATATCTACAGGGTCCACGGGCAGTTCCCAAGGCTCGATGCCAACGAACTCCCGATCGGTCTCGGGAATGTGAGTTACTCACTGGATCAAGGAGTCCTGGCCCCCTATCGCTTGGACTGGGAAAGCACTCTCGCCGACATAGCTGAACGAGGGGACTGACAATGGCCCTGGGAATCACGGCAACGGAGACCTTCCTCGCGGACGTCGGCCAAGAGGTCCGCGAACGCGCCGAGAGCGACGACCTGATGCTCCCTGCCGCATTCACAACGTGGGCGATGGAGGCCATCGAAGATGCTGGCGAATTCGAAGAAGGCGTCATGGCCTGGCATCGGGACCGTGGCATGGAGATCTCTGGCTACGCGATCAATGATGAGGCGACGGTCGTCGATTTGGTGGTCTCGAGCTACCGCACCAGGCAGGAGATCCAAACCGAGCCAAAGGCAGATGTCGAAGCTGCGGTCAAGCGCCTGTTCAACTTCTACAACAAGTCCTGCGATGGACTGTACGAACGCCTTGAAGAGTCGTCCTCTGCGTTCGACCTTGCTCTTGAGCTGCATGCCATCGCTTTAGGGGTCCAGCAGCTTCGCCTGATCTTCGTAACGGACGGCATAGTGCGTTCCGATATCGCGCCACCGGGAGAGCTTGACGGGGCCTCGGTCACGGTCGACGTCTGGGATATCGAGCGGCTCCACCGCCTCGTCTCATCGGGGCGGCGCCAGGAACCAATCCGGGTGGACATCCAGGAGAGGTTCGGGGAAGGCTGGCCCTGTCTGGAGGCACCGGGAACTGGGGACGATGACTACAGCGTCTACCTGGCGCTCGTGCCTGGCCGGGAACTTGCAGAAATCTACGACACCTTCGGACCGCGTCTGCTTGAGCTCAACGTCCGCGCGTTCCTCCAAGCCCGAGGCAAGGTGAACAAAGGAATCCGGGACACCCTCATCAACGAGCCCGGAAGGTTTCTCGCCTACAACAACGGGATCACCGCCACCGCCAGCAAACTGCGCATCACCGGCGAGGGCGGCCAGCGGCAGATTGCTGAGATCGAAGATCTCCAGATCGTTAACGGAGGTCAAACGTCAGCGTCGCTGCACCGGGCGTTCGTGAAGGAGGAAGGCGAGTTGGACGACGTGCTGGTCCAGGCCAAGATCACTGTTGTGCATGACCTGGAGAGCCTCCACGAACTTGTTCCACTTGTCAGCCGATACTCGAACAGCCAGAACAAGGTGAGCGAGGCAGACTTCTCCGCCAACGACACGTTTCATGTACGCATCGAGGAACTCAGCCGCAGCATTTGGGCACCCGCTGCAGAGGGCGGGAGCCTCCAGACACGGTGGTTCTACGAGCGCGCCCGCGGCCAGTACCAGGACGCGATCGGCAGGGAGCCAACCCCGGCGCGACGTAAGCGGTTCCGTCGGGACCATCCCTCCTCCCAGAAGTTCACCAAGACTGACTTGGCCAAGTTCGAACACACGTGGTCCCAGTTGCCGCACATCGTCAGTCTGGGGGCACAGAAGAACTTCCTGCGCTTTCAGACTGCACTCGGCGAGCGCCGGAACGACGAGCCTGACGAGCGCTACTTCCAACTGCTGATCGCGAAGGCGATCCTGTTCCGTTCGTCAGAACGCATCGTCCGAGACCTGAAACTGGGTGGCTACCGAGCGAACGTCGTCACATATTCGCTGGCGTTGCTCAACCTATGGTCCGAGAACCGCATCGACCTCGAGCGGATCTGGCGCGTGCAGAAGCTCACCGAAGTGCTCGAGTCACAGATTCGACGTACTGCCATCCAAGTGTTTGGAGCACTGACAGACCCACCGGACGGCGGCAATGTCACGGAGTGGGCGAAAAAGGAAGCATGTTGGAAGCGAATTCAGCAGCTGCCCCGAGACGTTGATGACCGATTCTGGACCGAGCTCGCTCCAGTTCGGCAGGACACCCTGGTTTTGGATGGGGCTGCGAGCGAGGCCCGCAAGGGTTCGCTCCTGCTGGACTCGCTGAGCAGCGTCGAGACCGAAGCGCTGTTCGCGCTACAGGTCTGGGGTAGATCGTCAGGGATGAAGCCACTCGACCAACGAATCGTCCAAAACGTCGCGATCGCCCTGGCGGACGACAAGCGGCCTGCCCGCAGAGACGGGGAACGGGTTGACTCGATCATCAGGCGATCAGTGGCAGAGGGCTTCGCCCACGAGGGGCTGGGCCCTTACCGCACGTAGTAGGCCCGGCACGGAGCTGCCCGCTCCAGCATGGCGGACCCGACCACACCAGCAAAGGCACCGGCAGGCGCAGCCCCAGCCCTCCGTGGGCGGGTTCTCAACTCGCGGCGCGGTCCGTTCGCCCGCTGCTACCGGCATCGCCGACGAAGACGCTGGAATCCTGCCTGGATCGCACGCGCGACCTCGGCACTTCTCGTGAAGGAAGTCTCTCCATATCGCCGGCTCGGACGGCTTGGGCCCCCTCACCAGCGGTGTCACTGGCTCTTCGGAAGTTCACGGGGCGGTCGGGGTGATGGTGGGGAGCTTGGACCAGTCGGGGCGGCCGGCGTAGAGCAGGACGCGGACTCTCCAGTGGGTCCAGTTCGTGAGGCCGAACGCGACCCGGT